>Ga0194131_10003116_pt1 | contig 26473 bp, 16 predicted proteins | sample TA2KigO120mmetaG_FD_148631 | JGI IMG/M metagenome (GOLD analysis project Ga0194131, IMG submission 148631) | Freshwater microbial communities from Lake Tanganyika, Tanzania - TA2015053 Kigoma Offshore 120m | ecosystem: Environmental > Aquatic > Freshwater > Lake | place: Tanzania: Lake... | reverse complement strand
GCCCGTCACTTCGCAGACCTCATCCAGTAACCGGCTCTTTGCCGCTTTGGCCTTCGCTCCCTCATACCGCTCGCGCATCCGCGCCAGATACTCTCGTCTCGCCTGTGGTCCCACCGTCGCTCCCATGAAGTCGTCCTTTCATGGGTAACCCAATTTCTGGCGCGACGATGCCCCGCTCGGTAACACTTACCATGGCGCGATACGTGCGGTTGACCAATCCCGCGGGCGGTCCTAGAATGTGGCACTTCGTTTCATATGTGCCCGGAGTGAGCGGCGTCGCACCCCGCGCCTCCGCCGTCCTTCAGCTTTCATTCTTCGACTCTTGACCACCAGGGCAGAGGAGGGCACATGAGAAGGTCGAGCATTGGCGGCTGGCTGCTCGGGATCGCGATGATCCTCGGGGGGCCTGCGGTGAGTCACGCCCAGGAAGCGGTGCTGCTCGGCACCGCGACCGACACGACGGGCGGCGTGCTGCCCGGCGTCACCGTGACCGCGGTCCACGAGGCGACCGGCAACACGTTCGAGACCGTCACCGACGGCAGCGGCAGCTTTCGGCTGCCCGTCCGCGTCGGCGTCTATCGGGTGACGGCGCAGTTGTCGGGGTTTCAGACGGTCACGCGGACCAACGTCCAGCTGCTGCTCGGGCAGCAGCTGCCGGTCACGCTCCAGCTCGCGCCCGCGGCGCTGCAGGAGACCGTGACGGTGACGGGCGAGGCGCCGCTCATCGACACGACCGCCTCGACCGTGGGGGCCAACATCGACCCGACCCAGATGGCCGAGCTCCCCATCAACGGTCGCAACTGGATGGACCTGGCGCTCCTGACGCCGGGGGCCCGCCGCAACGAGTCGGGCGGCCTCGTCCAGGATCGGCAGGGCTACTCGCAGACCAACGTCGACGGGCAGCTGGTGACGACCATCTACCACTCCAGCACCGACGGCGAGCAGCCGCAGTGGAGCCGCGACGCGATTGCCGAGTTCCAGGTGGTGCAGAACCGCTTCGACGCCAGCTTTGGACGCTCGGCGGGGATGCTGGTGAATGCCATCACCAAGTCGGGCACCAACAGCTTCGCCGGCACGGTCGGCGGCTACTTCCGCAGCGACAAGTTCAACGCGGAGGACTTCGTCGCCAAGCGGGTCCTCCCGTACTCGAATCAGCAGACGAGCGGGACGCTGGGCGGGCCGATCATCCGGGACCGGCTGCACTTCTTCGGCAGCTACGAGTACGAGCGCGAGCCGAAGACCTTCGTGTACGACACGCCGTATCCCTTGTTCAACATGGATCTCGAGTTTACCGACCGGGCGCACAAGCCGCTGGGACGTGTGGACTATCAGATCACGCCGTCGACGCGGCTGTCTTCGAGGGTGTCGGCCTACAACCGGACGTTCCATGTCGGCGGCGGCTCGACCTCCCACCCGATCAACATGCGGAGACACGAGCGGATCTCCAGCCAGTACATGGGAAGCTTCACGCAGGTGCTGAGCAACCGATCGGTGAACGAGATCAAGGGCGGCGTGACGCTCTATGAGCGGCGCGACCAGTCGGCCGTGCTGACCTGGAAGGGGCGCAGCCCGGTGCCGTACTCGCCGGTGCTCGATGGCGGATCGGTGCTCATCAACCTGCGCGGCTTCTCCATCGGCACGAGCCCGCTGAACATCATCCAGAACACGGCCAGCCTCCGCGACGACTTCACCACCGCCTACGACTGGGGCGGCCGCCACGACGTGAAGATGGGCGGCGAGTATCTCCGCTTCTACAACACCTTCCGCTGGTGCCTGCGGTGCATGGGCGAGATCGATGCGCTGGGCGGGGCGGTGCCCGCCAACCTGGAGGCCCTCCTGCCGGTCTGGAACGATCCGTCCACCTGGAACCTGCAGCCGCTGACTCCCATCACGCGCTGGGTCTTCCACTCGAAGTCGAGCACGGAGCACCGGTACGCCATCACGCGCCATCTGTTCGCGGGCTGGGCGCAGGACGACTGGCGGATCAACGACCGGCTGGCGCTCAATCTCGGCGTGCGCTACGACTTCGACAGCAATGGCAACAACGAGGGGCTCGAGTTCCGGCCATGGCTGCCCGGGAATCTTCCGCGCGCCAGGACGAACTTCGCGCCTCGGCTAGGAGCCAACCTGCGCGTCGACGACCAGACCGTCATCCGCGGCGGCTACGGGCTGTTCTTCGCGTTCCAGCCGAACGACGCCGTGCAGCAGTCGGTCGGCTACCGGTGCACGTTCGAGGCCCGGGAATGCCCGCGGTTCGAGGAGCAGATCTTTCCGGACGGCCGGGCGGACTTCGTGCCGAACTGGCACGGGACGGGCCCGAGCCCGGAGGGCGAATGGGGCGGACCGAAGCCGACCTGGGAGCAGGCGCTGCGGAACGCCTGTGACGTGAACCGCTCGGCGCCGCGCTGCTCCTTCCGGTCGCTCGTCCAGGAGATCAGCTACGTGGGCCGCCACGAGGAGCCGCAGTACAGCCACCAGGCCGGCATCGGCGTGCAGCGGCAGATCGGGAGCGTCACCGCGGTCGAAGTGAACTTCAACTATACGGGCGGGCGGCGCGAGGAGATCTCGATGAACGGGAACCTCTCGTACAACCCTGCCACCGGCGCGAACTACCCGTTTGCCGACGTCAGCCGGCGGCCCTTCCCCGACTGGGGCACGGTGAACTTCGAGTGGCTGGCCGGGTGGTCCAACTACTACGGCACCGACTTCACCTTCACGAAGCGATACGCGGACAACTGGCAGCTCTCGGCGAGCTATACCCTGGCGTACTTCAAGGACGCCTACCCGCCGCGGCACCAGTGGTTCATCGGCGGCGACGGCTTCGCGATGCACGCGCCGGTCGGATTTCCCCTGGCGTCGGACATGGGCGGCGACTATACCTACGCCCTCGGCGATCAGCGCCACCGGATGACGGCCAACGGCATCTGGGACCTCGGCCGCGGCTTCCAGGTGAGCGGGATCTACTTCTACGGCTCCGGCGAGCGCTTCCGCGTGTGGACGGGCGTCGACCGGCGCGCGGAGGGCGGGCAGGCGCCGTCCGGCGGTCAGGTGGGCGGCTCCAACGAGCAGCGGCTCCGCGCCGACGGCTCGATCGTGCCGCGCAACAGCTTCGTGGGCGAGCCGATCCACCGGGTGGATCTGCGGCTCCAGCAGCGGATTCCGATCGCGGGGAGCGTGCGCGTGGACGGGATGTTCGAGGTGTTCAACCTGTTCAACCACACCAACTACGGCTCGTACGTGACCAACGAAAGCAACCGGTTGTTCGGCCAGCCGGACTTCAACAGCAACATCGCCTACTGGCCGCGGGTGCTGCAGCTCGGCATCCGGCTCGCCTTCTAGCCGGTAGCTGGTAGCCGGTAGCTCGTAGCACAATAGTGGCTGCGTAGCTACCGACTACCACACGGGAGGGATCCATGCGCTCGTCGACGTGCCGCTGGGTTGTGAGCGGCGTGATAGCGTTCGTTGCCGCTTCGTGGGCGTCTACGGCCGGGACGGCTGGCCAGGGGCCGGCCGCTCCGGCGGCGCAGGCCGGCGCCTCGGTCGAGACGCCGCGCCGGCCGAACGGCGTGCCCGACTTCAGCGGGATCTGGGTGCCCACGCGGCGGCGCGGCGCGGTCAATCCCGCGGGCTTCGCGCGCTTCGACGAGCAGACCGGCCGCCTGACCCTGCCGAGCCGCACGAACAACCCGGTCGACTTCGAGCGCGATTTCGGCGTGGCGGCGCGGGCGATCCCGCGCGAGCGGCGCCCCTGGTACAAGCCGCAGCACTGGGAGCGGGTGCAGTTCAGCGACGTGCACGGCCACAGCATCAAGGCACCCGACCCGGAGTTCCAGTGCATGCCCCCGGGCGTGCCGCGAGCGGGTCTGCCCGAGGAGATCGCGCAGACCGACCGGCACCTGGTCTTCGTCTACGGCCACCACATCCGGCGCATCTACCTCGACGGACGGCCGCACCCGCCGGAGGAGCAGTGGCTCGGCACGTGGTGGGGCCACTCCATCGGTCGGTGGGACGGCGACACGCTCGTCATCTCGACGGTCGACTTCAACGGGCTCGAGTGGCTCGGCTGGCCGGGCTGGGTGACGAGCCCGGACAAGCGGGTGATCGAACGGCTGCGGCGCGTCGGCAACACGCTCACGTGGGAAGCCGAGGTGACCGACTCCATCCTGATGCAGCCGTGGAGGACGGGGCCGCTGACGCGCCAGGTGAACACGGATCCGCAGGCCGAGATCGAGGAAACACTCCCGTGCGTCGAGCGTGACCTGCAGCACATGGTCACGCGCGAGCGCGGATAAGCGACGCGGCGTCCGGCGTCGGTTACCGGGCGTCGGGCGCTGCGTCTCCTCCGCGAATCGACCGGTCGATGAGCTCGATCGGGTGCACGATGCGCCAGCGGTGCCCGAGCCGCCGCCCGGCCACCGCGATCTGCAGCATGCAGCCGGGGTTCGCCGTCGCCACGACCTCGGGGTCGAGCGCGGCAATGTGGCGCGCCTTGCGGGCGCCCAGGTCGGCGGCGGCCTCCGGCTCGACGAGGTTGTAGATGCCGGCGCTGCCGCAGCAGATCTCGCTTTCGGCCGGCGTCCGCACCTCCACCCCGGGAATTGCCGAGAGCAGCGCGCGCGGCTCCGCGCACACGCCCTGCGCGTGCGCCAGGTGGCAGGCGTCGTGATACACGACGCGCGCGCGGATGGGATGCCGGGGCGCGCGGTGCGCGCCCAGCTCCACCAGCGCCTCTGAGACGTCGCGCACGCGCGCGCCGAAGGCGCGGGCGCGCTCCGCCCATGCCGGATCCTCGGCGAACAGGTCGCCGTACTCTTTCATGCACGACCCGCAGCCGGCGGCGTTGACGACGATGCGCTCGACCCCGGCGCGCTCGAAGGACGCGATCGTCTCGCGCGCCAGCGCGCGCGCCTGATCGATCCGACCGGCGTGGAGCGCCAGCGCGCCGCAGCACCCTTGCGCGCCAGGCGCTGACACGCGGCACCCCTCCGCCGCCAGGACGTTGACGGTGGCCTCATTGACGTGCCCGAACGCCAGCCGCTGGACGCATCCGGTCAGCAGGCCGACGTGCAGCCGCTCCGGCCCGACGGCCGGCGTCTCCTCCGCCACGCGCGCGGTCAGCGAGCGCCACGACACGGGCGGCGCCAGCGTGAGGAGCGACCGGAGCCGCGCCGGCAGAAAGCGCAGCAGCCCGATTCGGTCCCCCGCCTGCACCAGCCACCCGACAAGGGCGAGCGGCGCCAGCGCCAGCCGCAGCCGGGCGGGGTAGGGCAGCAGGGCGAAGAGCAGCGCCCGGAACGCCCGATCCGCGGCCGGGCGCGGATACTGCCGCTCGATCTGCGCCCGGGTCCGCTCGATGAGCGGGCCGTACTGCACGCCGGACGGGCAGGCGGTGACGCACGCCATGCAGCCCAGGCACGTGTCGAAGTGGCGGACGAACGGCGAGGTCACCGCCGCGCGCCCCTCGAGCGCCGCCTTCATCAGGTAGATGCGGCCGCGGGGCGAGTCCATCTCCTCGCTCCAGAGCAGGTAGGTGGGGCAGGTCGGCAGGCAGAAGCCACAGTGCACGCAGGCGTCGATCAACGCGCGCGACGGGGCGTCGGCGCCGGAAAAAGGGGGGTTCCCGCGCATCAGACCGGCCCCCGGCCGGCATTGAGCATGCCGGCGGGATCGAACGCGCGTTTGACCGCCGACAGCACCTGCGCGGCGGGGCCAGGCGGGCCCCACGCATCCACGCGTGCCTTCACGTCCGGCGGCGCGTCCTGCATCGTGACGTGCCGCACGACCTCGCCTCGCGCGCGGAGCCGTTCCACGGCCGATGCCTGCCAGTCGGCGTCACCATCGAGTCGAATCAGGCCCGTGCCCACGGCCGCCCGCGCCACCAGCTCGATGGAGCCGCTCGCGCCGCCGAGCTCGTCGACGATCGCCAGGACCTGCGGCAGCGCCGCCGGGAGCCAGCTCAGGCGCACGACCGTGCCGGCGGAGGCCGACGCCCGTCCCTGATACCGCCGCCACAGCGCCGCCTCCGGCTCGCCGGTGACAACCTCTCCGCTCCCGACGAGGGTGCGGGCGTCGTGGACTTGGGCGGCGACGGCGTCGGGGGACGTCGCGAAGCGAACGAGCAGCCGGTAGGGCGCCGGTTCGGCCTGCACGTGGCGCGACCCCGTCGGGTTCGCGTGCCGACCCAGAGAGGCTCGCGCCACGATCTCCACGGCGATCGGTTCCAGCTGACTGTCGTTCAGCCGTTCGATCGCCGCGGCCGCGGAGTCGCGATCCGACAAGGAGGCGCTGAGCGTTTGCGACGCGGCGGGGATGGGGAGCAGTTTGAACGTGGCACTCACGATCGCGGCGAAGCTGCCGAACGAGCCGCTGACCAGCCGTCCCAGGTCGTATCCGGCGACGTTCTTGACGACGTTGCCGCCGGCCTTGACGAGCCGCCCGTCGGTGGTCGCCAGGCGGATGCCGATGAGCAGGTCGCGCGGCGTGCCGTAGCGGTGCCGCAGCGGTCCGGTGTCGTTGGTGGCGACGGCGCCCCCGACGGTCGACAGGTCGCCGGCCGGATCGAGCGGCAGCCATTGTCGGTGCGCGGCCAAGGCGGTGTTGAGCTCGTCGAGCGTGGCGCCGGCCTCGACGGTGGCCGTCAGGTCGGCGTGGGCGTGCGCGAGCACGCGGTTCAGCCGCCGCATGCTGACGACCAGATCGACAGCGGTCGGCACCCGGCCCCAGCCGAGCTTGGTGCCGCCCCCGCGCATCACGACCGTCAGTCGTTCGCGTGAGGCCCAGGCGAGCAGCGCGGCCACCTCGTCGGCCGTGCCAGGCTCCACCACGAGACGCGGGCAGACGCCGTCGATCCGGTCGGCATTCTTGCCGGCGCGAGCCCGCGCGGCCGACAGGATCGGCGCCTGCAGCAGGGTCTCGGTGGACGCGGTCATCAGAAGCGTTCGGCCAGTCCGGCTTTTTCGATCGGGTGCTCGCGGTACGGCCCCGGCACTTCGCCGCAGAGCCGCGGCGTGGGAAAGACCTTCCCGGGATTGCAGAGGCGCTGCGGGTCGATCGCGTCCCGCACGCGCTCCATCAGATCCAGGTCGTCGTCGGTGAACATCTTCGGCATGAACTCCCGCTTGTCCATGCCCACGCCATGTTCGCCGGTGATCGATCCGCCGGCTTCGAGGCAGTAGGAGAGAATCTCTTCGGCGGCCTCGACAGCCTCCTCGGCCTGGCCCGGCACCTTGTCGTCGTAGCAGATGAGCGGGTGCAGGTTGCCGTCGCCGGCGTGAAACACGTTGGCGATGCGCAGGCCGCGCCGGACCTCCAGCTGGCGGATGCGATCGAGCACGTGGGGCAGCTTCGTGCGCGGCACCACGCCGTCCTGGACGTAGTAGGCGGGGGCGATGCGTCCCATCGCGGCGAACGCGGCCTTGCGTCCCCGCCAGATCCGGGCGCGCTGGTCGTCGGTGGTCGCGATCTCGATGCTCGCGGCGCCGGCACGGCGGCAGACCTGCTCGGCGAGCGGAAAGAGCTCGGCCACCTCCGCCTCCGGGCCGTCGAGCTCGACGATCAGCACCGCGTCCGCCTTGGGGAAGCCGGGCTGCACCGCCGCTTCGGCCGCCGCGATCGCGAGCGCGTCCATCATCTCGACGGCCGCAGGGATGATCCCGGCGGCGATGATCTCGGATACGGCGGTCCCGGCCGCGCCGATGGTGTCGAAGGCGGCGAGCAGGGTCCGCACGCTTTCGGGCCGGCGGAGGATGCGCACGACCGCGCGGGTGACGACCCCCAGGGTCCCTTCGGAGCCGACGATCAGTCCGACGAGGTCGGGGCCCGTCGCTCCCGCGGCCGCGCCGTCGAGGTGCAGCCGCTCGCCGTCGGCCATGATCACGTCGAGCGCCAGCACGTGATGGGTGGTGAACCCGTATTTCAGACAGTGTGCCCCGCCCGAGTTCTCGGCGACGTTGCCGCCGATCGAGCAGACCTGCTGGCTCGAGGGATCGGGGGCGTAGTAGTAGCCGTGGGGTGCGACGCGGCGCGTGATCTCGAGGTTGGTGACCCCCGGCTCCACGGTCACGCGCCGGTTGGGAATGTCGACGTCGAGCACGCGATTGAGGCGCGAGAGCCCAATGACCACGCCGCCCGGGACGGGCAGCGCGCCTCCGGAGAGCCCCGTGCCATGGCCGCGGGCGACGAACGGCACACCGGCCTCATGGCAGCAGCGGACGACGGCCTGCACGTCCGCGGCTGAGCTCGGCAGAACGACGACGGCCGGCTCCTCGCGCATGTACGGGAGCGCATCGCACTCGTATGTCAGGAGCTCCAGCGGCTCGCGTACCAGGCTGTCGCGGCCGCAGATCCGCTCCAACTCGCGCATCACACGCGCGTCGAGGGTTGTCGGCATAGAGAAACTCTAATATTATCCGTTCCTTCGCCCGGTCCGGCTGAAGCCGGACGCGACGTACGCAGGCGGCTGTGTAAGACGAAAAGCGAGGGCGTGGTGTCCGGCTGTCGCCGGACCCTCAGGAGCTGCAATGAATCGATGGCTGCCCGTGGTCGGCGGCGTCTGCATGAATCTGGCGCTCGGGACGCTCTATGCCTGGAGCGTCTTCGTGCTGCCGCTCGAGCAGGAATTCGGCTGGACCCGCGCGCAGACGTCGTGGACGTTCACCATCGCCATCGTGACGTTTGCCGCGTCGTTCATCGCGGCGGGCCGGCTGCAGGACCTGCGCGGGCCGCGGATCTGCGCCGCCATCGGAGGGACGCTCGTCGGCATCGGGTTCGTCCTGTCCAGCTTCACGAGCTCGCTGACCTATCTCTATCTGATCTTCGGCGTCGTGGTCGGCCTCGGCAACGGCTTCGGGTACGCGACGCCCGTGCCGGTTGCGTCGAAGTGGTTTCCTGACAAGCGCGGCCTCGTCGTCGGCCTGATGGTCGGTGGCTACGGCGCCGGCTCGGCGATCTTCGGTCCGGTGGCCACCTCGCTCATCGGCAGCGTCGGGTGGCGCCTGACGTTCCAGGTGCTGGGCGCGCTCTTCTTCGTGATGGGGATGATCGGGGCCTGGCTGCTGCAGAATCCGCCGGCCGGCTATCAGCCGCCGGGATGGACGCCGGCGACGACGGGCGCCGCGGCCCAGCGCAGCACGCGCGACTACGCGACCGGCGAAATGGTGCGCACGCCGACGTTCTACGCGCTGTGGATCGCCTACTGCCTCGGCGCGACGGCCGGGCTCATGGTGATCAGCCAGCTCGTGCCCTTCGCGCGGGACGCCGGGCTGACGGCGGCGGCGGCCACGTTTGCGATCACGATTGGCGCGATCGGCAACGCCGGCGGCCGCATCTTCTCCGGCTGGCTCTCGGACACCCTCGGCCGCCTGACGACGCTGCGCGCGATGGTGCTGCTGTCGGCGCTGGCGATGCCGGTCTGGTTCCTCGTCCGCGGGGAGATCGCGCTCTTCTACCTGCTGGCCGCGGTCGTCTACTGGTGCTACGGCACCCAGCTCTCGGTGTTCGCGTCGACGACGGCCGACTTCTACGGCACGCGCCACCTCGGCATGAACTACGGCCTGCTGTTCAGCGCCTGGGGCATCGCCGGGATCATCGGGCCGATGATTGGCGCCCAGGTATTCGACGCGTTCGGCGATTATCGGTACGCCTTCTATGCGGCGGGCGCGCTGGCGCTCGTCTCGTTCGCGTCGCTGATGGCGGCCCGGCCGCCGCAGCAGATGGTTGCGTCGGCGGCAGCGGTGAAGACGTCGCCTGCCGGCGCGCGCTGACCTGCACGCCCGGCTCGGAGACCATTGCCAGACAAGGAGACCTCGAATCATGTCGTCTGCCGTCAACAAGAACGCCGCCGGCGAGATTGCCGTCCACTGGAAGGAAGAGGAGTACATCCAGCCATCCGCGACCTTCATCGCGCAGGCCAACCTCAACGCCCCGGCCGTCCTCGAGCGGTTCCGGCTCGAGAACTTCCCGGAGTACTTCCGGGAGTACGCCGAGCTGCTGGTCTGGGACACGCCGTGGACGACGACCTTCGACGGCAGCAATCCGCCGTTCTGGAAGTGGTTCGTCGGCGGTCGGCTGAACGCCTGCTTCAACTGCGTCGACCGGCACCTGGCGAAGCACAAGAACAAGGCGGCGTTCATCTTCGTGCCGGAGGCCGAGAGCGAGCCGACGGTCACGATGACCTACCAGGAGCTGTACGTCCGCGTCAACGAGGTCGCCGCCGTGCTGCGCGACTTCTGCGGTCTCAAGGCCGGCGATCGCGTGACGATCCACATGCCGATGATCCTCGAGCTGCCGATCACGATGCTCGCGTGCGCGCGCCTCGGCGTGACGCACTCGGTCGTGTTCGGCGGCTTCAGCGGCGAGGCCGCGGGGCTGCGCGCGGCCGACTCCCGCAGCGCCGTGATGGTCTACGCCGACGCCTACTACCGCAACGGCAAGCTGATCGACCACAAGGCGAGCGCCGACGTCGCGGTGAAGACCGCGGCGGCCGAGGGCCTGACGATCGACAAGGTGCTGGTCTGGCGGCGCCGCCATGGAGAGGATCTGTCCGGCACGCCCATGGTGCAGGGGCGCGACTATCGGATGGACGAGCTGCTCGCGAGCGTCCGCCGCGCGACGGTGGATCCGGTGCCGGTCGATGCCGAGCACCCGCTCTTCCTGATGTACACGAGCGGCTCGACGGGCAAGCCGAAGGGCTGCCAGCACCGCACGGGCGGCTACCTCGCCTACGTGACCGGCACGGCGAAGTACTACCAGGACATCCATCCCGAGGACGTCTACTGGTGCATGGCCGACATCGGCTGGATCACCGGCCACTCCTACATCGTGTACGGGCCGGCGTCGCTGGCGGCGACGAGCGTGCTCTTCGAGGGCGTACCGAACTACCCCGATGCGGGCCGTCCGTGGCGCATCGCCGAACAGCTCGACGTGAACATCTTTCACACGTCGCCGACCGCGATCCGCATGCTGCGGAAGGCGGGGCCGAACGAGCCGGCGAAGTACAACTACCGGTTCAAGCACATGACCACCGTGGGCGAGCCGATCGAGCCCGAAGCCTGGCGCTGGTATCACGAGGTCGTCGGCAAGGGGCAGGCGGTGATCGTCGACACCTGGTGGCAGACCGAGACCGGCGGGTTCCTGATCACGACCAAGCCGGCGCTCGACCCGATGAAGCCGGGCAGCGCGGGGCCGCCGGCGCTCGGCATCTTCCCGGTGATCTACGACGAGAACGGCAACGAGATCCCGGCTGGCACCGGCCGCGCGGGGAACCTCGGCATCCGGAACCCGTGGCCGAGCATCATGCAGACGATTCTCAACGACGACGAGCGGTTCGTCCGGCAGTACTACGCCAAGTACTGCAAGGACCCGAAGAGCAAGGACTGGCGCGACTGGCCGTACTTCGCCGCCGACGGCGCGGTGCTGGCCGCCGACGGGTACTTCCGCATCCTCGGCCGCGTGGACGACGTCATCAACGTGGCCGGGCACCGGCTCGGGACCAAGGAGGTGGAGTCGGCCTGCCTGACGGTCGCGTCGGTGGCCGAGGCCGCCGTCGTCCCGGTCGTCGACGAGATCAAGGGCCGGATGCCGGCGATCTATGCGTCGCTGAAGCCGGGGGTGACCGACAGCCAGCAGGCCACGGGGCAGATCGTGGCGGCGGTCGAGACCATCATCGGCAAGATCGCGCGACCCAAGGCGGTCCACATCGTTCCGGACCTGCCGAAGACGCGGTCGGGCAAGATCATGCGCCGGATTCTCGCGGCGATCTCCAACCGCATGGACACGGGCGACGTCACGACGCTCGCCAATCCCGAGATCGTGGAGCAGATCCGCAAGCAGGTGCAGGGCGAAGGCCCCGTGGAGCTGCAGGAAGGCCCCGAAGACGTCAAGCGCTTCGGCGAGCAGGAGTGAGTGGCCAGGCCGTGCCGGGATCGGCCGGCACGGCCGTCAGACAAGGATGGATATGAACCCACGTATTGTTCGTCTGCTCTTCGGGCTCGCGGTGGTCCTCGGCGCGCCCGGCGCGAGCCTCGCGCAGCAGGACGCCGTGCTGAGCGGCACGGTCCGTGACGCGACCGGCGGCGTGCTGCCGGGCGTCGTCGTGCGCGCCGTCCACGAGGCGACCGGCAACAGCTTCGAGACGGTCTCGGACGGGGCCGGCGGCTACCTGCTGGCGGTCCGCGTCGGGACGTATCGCGTGTCGGCCGACCTGTCCGGGTTCGCGGCCGTCATCCAGACCGGCATCGAGGTGCTCCTCGGGCAGCAGGTGACCGTCAACATCGAGATGAAGCCGGCGACGCTGCAGGAGTCGGTGACGGTCACCGCCGAGGCGCCGCTCGTCGACGTGACGCGCTCGCGGGTGTCGGGCAACATCGACCCGCGACAGATGCAGGAGCTGCCGGTGCAGGGGCGCAACTGGATGAACCTGACGATGCTCGCGCCCGGGAGCCGCGTGAACGCGGTGCGCGAAGTGCCGACGACGACCGAAGCGTCGAGCGTCAGCGTGCAGATGAACCTCGACGGCCAGCAGGTCACCAACATGGTCGCGCTCGGCTTCGGGCAGCCGCGCTACAGCCGCGACGCCATCGGGGAGTTCGAGTTCGTCGCCAACCGGTTCGACGCGAGCCAGGGGCGATCGATGGGCGTGCAGGTGAACGCGATCACCAAGTCGGGCACCAACCAGTACGCCGGAACCTTCTCGGGCTACTTCCGCGACGACAAGTTCAACGCCGCCGATCACGTGGTCGGGCGGGTCCTGCCGTATTCGAACCAGCAGATCAGCACGACGTTCGGCGGGCCGATCCAGCGCGACCGCTTCCACTTCTTCGGCAGCTTCGAGTACGAGCGCGAGCCGCAGACCTTCACCTATACGACCCCCTACCCGAAGTTCAACGGCAGCCTGACGGGCACCCGCACGGAATTCAAGGAGCTCGGCCGGGTGGACTATCAGTTCTCGCCCCAGAACCGGTTCTCGGTCCGCGTCTCGCGGTACGACAACCGGATCCCCTACGACTCCAGGTACACCGGCGGATCCGATCGGACGATGGCGTCGGCGATCGGGACGAACCGGCGCAGCGAGCAGGTGCTGGGGACGTGGACGCAGGTGCTGGGCAACCGGGCGGTCAACGAGATCAAGGGCGGCCACAGCATGTTCCACTGGAACCAGTACGCGCACGTCCGCAACCCGAACGCGCTGCCCGGGATGACGCCGGGATTCGGCGCGCCGAACATCCTGATGAACGGCTTCACGCTCGGCCAGAGCCATGCGATCACGCCGCAGGACATCGGCGAGGACTTCTACACCATTCGTGACGATCTGGCGCTCTCGTTCAACCGCGGCGGCCGCCACGATCTGCGCCTCGGCGGCGAGTACATGTATCACTTCACGTTCGAGACGGTCTGCAACCAGTGCATGGGGCAGCTCGACCTGCGCGGCGGTCCGGTGCCGCGCAACATCGAGGACCTGATCGTCGACGTCTGGGACGTGTCGACCTGGAACCTGGCGCCGCTGTCGCCGATCGCGCGCTTCTACCAGCGCGCCATCGCCATGGACAGCTCGCCGTTCTCCCGGCCGAGCGGCAATTCCGGGTTCACCGAGTACGCGCCGCGCCACGTGTACGCGGCGTGGCTGCAGGACAACTGGGCCGTCAGCTCGCGGCTGACGCTCAATCTCGGTCTCCGGTACGACCTCTCGATGGGAGAATGGGTCAACTGGGTCGCGTTCGCGCCGCTCGTCGAGGCGAATCGGCCGAACGACACCAACAACTGGGGTCCTCGACTGGGGTTCGCCTACCAGCTGACCGATCGGACCGTCGTGCGCGGGGGCTACGGCGTGTACTACGCCGAGGTGACGGGCCAGCCCGCCATCTTCACGCTCCGCAACGTGCAGCAGATCACCCCGCAGATCCTGAACGACGGCCGTCCGGACTTCGCATCGAACCCGTTCAACGGCCCGGCGCCGACCTACGACGTGGCCGCCCAGCGCCTGTGCGCGGTGAGCCGCACGCCCACGTGCCTGCGCCCGAGCGTCGGCAACTTCGTCGCGCCGGATCTCAAGTCGCCGTTCAGCCACCAGGCGTCCGCGGGCGTTCAGCGGCAGCTCGGTGCCACGATGGCCCTCGAAGCGGATTGGGTGCATGCCGGGAATCAGGACATCCTGCAGGCGAGGAACATCAACCTCTCCTTCAACCCGGCGACCGGGGCCAACTACCCGTTCACCGACATCGCCCGCCGGCCGTACCCCGACTGGGGCAACTTGAGCATCAACCGGCCCGATGTCGACAACCGCTATCACGCGCTGCAAGTCGGTCTGACGAAGCGGATGAGCAATCGCTGGCAGGCGTCGGCGACCTACTCGCTCGGCGCGCAGTGGAACTTCGACCAGTACCCGCGCAATCCCGGCTGCGGGCACCCGATGACCTGGACGGCGCTGACCGGGTTCACGTGCGACGTTCCGGTGACACTGGCCGCGGACATCGCCGAAAACGCCTGGTATCTCGCCGACGACAACAACGCGACCGGCACGAGCCAGCGTCACCGGGCCACCTTCAACGGGATCTGGGATGCCGGCTACGGCTTCCAGCTGAGCGGCCTCTACGTGTACGGCGACGAGGGGTGGGAGACGCCGCAGGCAGGCATCGACGTCCGCGGCAAGGTCGGCCTGCAGGAGGCCGACAGCCGGCTCCGGCGGGATGGCACGCTGGTCTCCCGCAGGAGCCTGGATCGGAAGTCGATGCACCGAGTCGATCTCCGCCTGCAGCGGCGATTCCGGCTGGGCAGCCGCGTCAGCATCGACGGGATTGCCGAAGTGTTCAACCTGTTCGACCGGGCGAACTTCGAGACCTACGTGCGCAACGAGCAGAACGCCCGGTTCGGGCGGCCGAATCCGCACACCAACATCGCCTACGCGCCGCGGGTGCTGCAGCTCGGGTTCCGCACGCAGTTCTAGGTGGTAGCCGGTAGGTAGGTGGCTACCGGCTAGATCCTCAACACGATCTTCCCGAATTGCCTCCCTTCTTCCATCCGGCGGTGCGCCTGCGCGGCTTCGGCCAGGGGCAGCACGGAATCGACGATCGGGTGCAGGCCGTCGGCATACAGCCGGAGCATCGCGGTGAAGTCGCGGCGGCTCCCCATCGTGCTGCCGAGCACGTCGAGCTGCTTCCAGAAGATCCGCCGCACCTCGACCTGCGGCGCCGGCCCGAGCGTCGCGCCGTACGACACGACGCGGCCGCCGGGCTTCACCAGATCGAGCGCGCGGTTGAAGGTCTCGCCGCCGGCGCCGTCGATGACCACGTCCGGGCGCTCGCCGATCAGGGCGATGAGCGCCTTGGGCCACTCTGGATCCATGTGGTTGACGCCGCCGGCTGCGCCGTGCCGCCGCGCGGCCTCGAGCTTCGCGTCGCTGCCGGAGGTGACGTAGACCGCGGCGCCAGCCTGCCGTCCGATGAGGAGCGCGCAGGTGGCCACGCCGCCGCCGATGCCGGTCACGACGACCGTCTCGCCGGCGTCGACCCGCGCGCGGGTCACGAGCGCCCGGTAGGCGGTGACCGACGCGAGCGGCACGGCGGCCGCTTCTTCCCAGGAGAGCTGCCGCGGGCGGTCGTGCAGCGAGTCGGCCGGCGCCGCGACCAGCTCCGCATACGTGCCGTCGCGCGGCAGCCCGAGGATCTGAAACGCCCGCCCCTGCACGCGCTCGCCGTCGCCCCAGCCGAGCGTGGGGTCGATCACCACCTCGCGGCCGCGCCATGCCGGGTCGACGCCGGGTCCGGTCTCGACGACCTCGCCGGCGCCGTCGGATCCGAGAATGATCGGCAGCCTGATGCCCGCGTAGCGTCCCGTGCGAATCCAGACGTCGCGGTGGTTGAGCGCCGCCGCGCGGAGGCGCACGACGGCCTCGCCCGCCTCGGGCCGCGGGTCGGGGACGTCTTCCACCTGAAGCAGGTCGGGAGCGCCGAGCGCGCGCAGCACGACGGCTCGCATCTGATACATTCTTCTACCACGATGCGCACCCATACCGTTCTCTTCGTGTTGTCCTTGACGTGTGTCCCGGTTCCGGCGCGGGCGCAGGCTCCCCAGGCTGCCTCGGACGAGCGCACCACGGTCGCCACGCGTGCGGGCGGCCCCATCACTCTCGACGGACGGCTCGACGAGCCGGCGTGGCAGACGGCGCCCGTCGAGCGCGGCTTCATTCAAAACGAGCCGCGCGAAGGCCAGCCGGCGTCCTTCGACACCGAGGTCCGCGTGGTCTACGACGACAACGCAATCTACTTCGGCGTCGTCGCCGCCGACCCCGATCCCTCGAGAATCATCGTCGCCGATCTGAAGAAGGACTACGCGGTCGACGGCAGCGACGCGTTCGTGATCCTGCTCGACACCTTCCACGACGGCCGCAACGGGTATCAGTTCGCCACCAATCCGGCCGGCGCCAAGTGGGACGCGCAGCTGGCGAACGAGGGGCGCGACTTCAACGTGAACTGGGACGGGATCTGGGCCGTCGAGACGCAGATCACCGAGACCGGGTGGATCGCGGAGATCGTCATTCCGTTCCGCACGCTGAAGTTCGCCGATCGCGATCCGCAGACGTGGGGGATCAATTTCCGGCGCAAGGTGCGGCGGCTCAACGAGGACAGCTTCTGGGCGCCGCTGCCGCGGATCTACGGGCTCGAGCGCGTGTCGATGGCGGGGACGCTCGACGGGCTGCGCGGCATCCGTGCGGGACGCAACCTGCGCATCAAGCCGTACTTCTCGACGAGCGGCAGCACCGTCGGCCGGCAGCCGACGCGCGGCGATTTCGACGGCGGCCTCGACGTGAAGTACGGCGTCACGACCGGGCTGGTCTGGGATTTCACGGTCAACACGGACTTCTCGCAGGTGGAGGCCGACGAGCAGCAGGTGAACCTGACGCGGTTCAGCCTGTTCTTCCCGGAAAAGCGCGATTTCTTCCTCGAGAACGCGGGGATGTTCGACTTCGGGTCGACCGGCGGCGGCTTCTTCGGCAACAACTCGGGCGCCATCTTCTACGGGAGCCGCCTGTCCCGCGTGCCGCAGATGCGGCTGTTCTTCAGCCGCCGCATCGGCCTGTCCGAAGACGGGCAGGCCCTGCCGATCGTGGCGGGGACGCGGCTGTCGGGCCGCGCCGGGGGGTATTCGGTCGGCGCGTTGAACATCCAGCAGGGCGAGGCCGTCGGCGTCGCGTCCGCGAACATCACGGCCGTTCGCCTGCGGCGCGACATCCTGACCAACTCCGACATCGGGGCCGTGCTGCTCAACAAGGATGACGCGGGTCCGTCCTTCAACCGGATGGCGGGCGTCGACGGGAACTTCCGCTTCGGGTACCTGACGTTCAACGGCGTCGTCGCGCGATCGATGTCGGCGGAGCAACCGGTGCCCGGCGCCGGCAACGAGATGGCGGCGCGCGGCTTCGCGGAGTATCGCGATCGGACGTGGCGATTCCGGTGGGGGATCGATGCCATCGGCGGGCAGTTCGAGAACGATCTCGGCTTCACGCCGCAGCGCGGGGTGAACGTGCAGGGCGGCAACGTGTCCCGGGCGTTCCGGCCCTCCTGGTTCCCGGCCTGGGCGCGCGAGAGCCAGCCCCACTGGGAGACCGAACTGGTCACGCGGCAGGAGGATGGCGCGCTCGACCAGCGATTCAGCGGGTTCCACCTGCCGCTGGAGCTCTCGAACGGCGGGTTCGTGGAGGTTGGCGTGAACACGTACGCGGAGATGATCGAGGTCCCATTCACGCTCAACGCGCCGCGCCGCGCGGTCGTGTCGACCGGCCGCCACGATTTCACGGAGTACTTCGCCCTCCTCAACGGCAACCCGGCCGCGCCCGTCACGCCGGCCGTCCGGTATTCGTTCGGCCGCTTCTACGACGGCTACAAGCGCTCGTATTCGGTGGGACCGTCGACGCGTCCGAACGGGCGGCTGAACGCCTCGCTCAACCTCCAGATCAACGACATCGATCTGCCCGGCGTGTCGTACGTGTCGACGCTCGCGACCGCGCGCGTCAACTACAGCTTCACCACGAGCGTGTTCCTGAACGCGCTTCTGCAGTACAACACCGACACGGGACAGCTCAGCTCGAACGTGCGGTTCAACATCATCCACCGGCCGCTGAGCGATTTCTTCCTGGTCTACAACGAACGGCGCGACGAGCGGACGAACGCGCGCCTCGACCGCGCGCTCATCGCGAAGTTCACCTACATGCTGGCGCTCTAGGTCAGCCGCGCAGGAGCGCCGGCAGCTCGGTCAGCGCCCGGACGACGTGCGCCGCGCCGAACCCGAGCTCCTCGGGGGGCTCCGCCGCGTTGCGCTGGATCCAGAAGGTGGTGAGGCCGGCCGACGCGGCGCCCGCGATGTCCCACGAGTTCGAGGAGACGAAGCCGGCGCTGCCGGCAGCGACCCCGAGCCGCGTGGAGACCAGGTTGTACACGCGCGGGCTCGGCTTGAAGACGCCGACTTCCTCCACGCTGAGAATGGCGTCGAGCAGGCCGGCGATTCCCGCGTGGCGCGCGGCCGCCTCGAGCATCGTCGGCTCGCCGTTGGACAGAATCGCGAGGCGGATCCCGTTCTGCCTCAAGGCTTCGAGCCCCGGCCGCACATCCGGAAACGGCGTGAGCGCGAGGTAGGCGTCCATGAGGCGGCGGCGCCGGTCGGTCGTGAGGTCGAGGGCGAGGCTCCTCGCCGCGTAGACGAGGCCGTCCTCCGTCAATCGCCAGAAGTCCTCGTGGCGGCCCATCAGGCTGCGGAGCAGGCTGTACTGCAGCTGCTTCGCGCGCCAGAGCTGCGCCAGCTCCGTGCCGCGGCCGGGAAACAGCTCCTCGCACAGCGCCGTCACCGAGAACACGTCGAACAGCGTGCCGTACGCGTCGAAGGCGAGCGCGCGTATTCCGGACGGTTGACCGGCTGCCTGCATGTGCGTGCCGACGAGGGCGCCGGCCCCGATCGCCCCAACGAACTGGCGCCGCGACTGTCTCATGGCTGCTTCATATTCTGGCCCGGAGCCGCGGCCGGCGCGCGATAAACACTCCGGGAGAAATTGACGTATTGAGAAAAGGTTGACTATGATCGGGGCACTCGTTCGGCCAGCATTGCGCCCCACCGGCGCCTGGCGCCGGCGCATGTAAGCCCCCGGGGGGCGCCCACACTCTATGGCATCTGATCGCAGGTTTCGTCGCGCGCTGATGGTGTGTACGTCCGTCGTGTCCATCGCGCTCGCCGCCGTCCCGTCCTCGGCCCAGGAGGGCGCGGTGCGTCCCGCCGCCACGGCCATCGCCGTGGAGGAGGCGCCGATGATCGACGGGCAGCTCAACGAGCGCGCCTGGCTCCAGGCGCCGCCGCTCGCCGGCTTCACCCAGTCCGAGCCGTTCGAGGGCCGGCCCGCCTCGGAGCAGACCGAGGTCCGCGTCCTCTTCGACGACGCCGCCATCTACGTCGGCGTGACGCTGCACGACCGCAATCCCTCGCAGATCGTGACGACCGATACGCGCCGCGACGCCGACCTGCGCGAGATGGACTCGTTCCTGATCGCGTTCGACACGTTCCGCGACCGGCAGAACGGGTTCGTGTTCGGGACCAACGCGCTCGGCGTGCAGTACGACGCCCAGGTGCGCAACGAGGGCCGGCCCGACGCGACATGGGACGCCAGCTGGGAGGTGCGGACCAACGTCACCGAGTCGGGATGGACGGCGGAGTTCCGCATTCCGCTGCGCACGCTGCGCTACGGCCCGTCGCCGCAGACCTGGGGCGTCAACGCCCACCGCAACATCCAGCGCACGCGCGAGCGGACCTCGTGGGCGCCGCTCGCCCGCGAGTACAACGTCGAACGGTTGTCGGCGGCCGGCGACCTCCGCGGCCTGCAGCTGCAGACGCCGCGCAACCTGAAAGTGCTGCCGTACGTCACGAGCTCCGCCAACCGCGACTTCAGGCCCCGGATTGCCACCGACGTCGCCGGCGACTTCGGCTTCGACGCCAAGTTCGGGGTCACGCCGAGCCTCAATCTCGACGCCACCTATAACACCGACTTCGCGCAGGTGGAGGTCGACACGCAGCAGATCAACCTGACGCGGTTCAACCTCCGCTTTCCCGAGAAGCGGCCGTTCTTCCAGGAGAACGCCGGCCTCTTTCGCATCAACAAGGGGAACGAGCTCGACCTGTTCTTCAGCCGCCGCATCGGCCTGGACGCGGACGGCAGTCTCGTCCCGATCCGGGGCGGCGGGCGCCTGAGCGGCAAGATGAGCGGGTTCAACGTCGGGGCGTTGAACATGCAGACCGACGAGGTCGCCTCCACCCCCGCCAACAACTTCTCGGTCCTGCGGGCGAGCCGCGAGCTGCGCAACCGTTCCGGCGTCGGCATGATGTTCGTCAACCGGAGCGCGACCGGGAGCCGCGCCCGGTCGAACGACTGGAACCGCACCTGGGGCTCCGACGCGCGCCTCGGCCTCGGCCAGCACTTCGACGTGGCGGGGTTCGCGGCGCGCACGGAGACGCCCGGGCGGACGGGCCGCGATTACGCGTGGAACGTCGACTCGCAGTGGGACGACGGGCAGCACCAGATGACGTTCGAGTGGGGCGTCACCGGCGAGGACTTCAATCCCGAGGTCGGCTTCCTGGAGACGCCCGGCGGCTACCGGCGCTTCCGGGTCGGCGCGGGCGAGACGATGCGGCAGGAGAGGATCCGGAACTGGGGGTTCCGCGAGCTCCAGCCGCACTTCAACTACACGCGCTACGACTACCTCGACGGTGGCCTGCTGAATGCCGAGCTGCACGTCGACAACCACTGGGACTGGGAGAACGGCCAGTTCATCACGGTCGCGCTCAACGGCACGTGGGACGGCCTGCGCCAGCCGTTCCAGGTCTATCCGGGCGTCATCGTGCCGGCGGGCGAGCACGGCGGCCTTCGGGCGACCTTCCGCTACAACAGCGACCGGCGCCAGTGGCTCTACGGCCGCCTGCAGTGGGAGCTGGGGCAATTCCTGACCGGCACCCAGAGCAGCCCGACGATGCAGCTCATCATTCGCGAGGGGGGCCGGTTCACCGTCGACACCACGTGGAACTACCGGCAGATCGACCTGCCGCAGGGCGCGTTCCACACGAACCTCGGCAACATGCGCGTGACCTACAACTTCACGCCGTCGGTGTTCGTGCAGAGTCTGCTGCAGTACAACGACCGGACCGAGCGGTGGTCGACCAACCTCCGGTTCCACTGGCTGCAGACGGCGGGGACCGGCCTGTTCCTCGTCTACAACAACACCGAGAGCCTGAACGGCTTCGGCCCGATCAACCGCGCGTTCATCGTCAAGTACGTGCGGCAGTTCGACATACTCAGATAAGCGTTCGGATCGTTCGGGACGTTCGGGGCGTTCGGATCGTTCGGGTTCGGATCGTTCGGGTTCGGATCGTTCGCGTTCGGGTCGTATAATCCCTTCGACTTCAGTCCGGTTCGTGTCTCTCGCGGCCGGCGCACGCCTCGGCCCGTACGAGATCCAGTCCGCCCTCGGGGCCGGCGGAATGGGGGAGGTCTACCGCGCGCGCGACACCAAGCTCGGGCGCGACGTGGCCCTGAAGGTCGTCGCCGAGAGCTTCACGCACGACCCCAATCGGGTCGCCCGCTTCCATCGTGAAGCGCAGCTCCTCGCTGCGCTGAACCACGCCCACATCGCGCAGGTCTACGGTCTCGAAGAATATTCAGAAGTGGCGTCCGGCGTCAGCCGGACGGGGTTGACCCTCGTGATGGAGCTGGTCGAAGGCGAGACGCTCGCCGGGCGGTTGGCACAGTCAGGGCGCTCCCCGTCAGACGTAGCGTCCGGCTTCAGCCGGACCGGGCTGCCTATCGCCGAGGCGCTGGCCATCGCCAGGCAGGTGGCCGACGCGCTGCACGCCGCGCACGACAAGGGCATCATCCACCGCGATCTGAAGCCCGCCAACATCGCGCTCACGGCCGACGGGCAGGTGAAGGTGCTCGACTTCGGTCTGGCGAAAGCCCTCGACGACGCCGGGCCAGGCGGCGTCGCCGCCGGGATGACCGCCTCGCCGACGCTCTCGCTGGCGATGACGCAGGGCGGCGTGATTCTCGGAACCGCGGCGTACATGGCGCCGGAGCAGGCGCGCGGGAAGCCGGCCGACAGGCGCAGCGACATGTGGGCATTCGGATGCGTGCTCTACGAAATGCTCACCGGCCGGCGCGCGTTCGAGGGCGAGGACGCGTCGGAGACCATGGCGTTCGTGATGGCGCGCGAGCCGGACTGGGCTGCGCTGCCTGGCGATGTGCCGATCCCGGTGCGGACGCTCCTGCGCACGTGCCTGGAGAAAGATCGCCGGAAACGCACCGTCGAGGCGACAACGGCGCTGTTCGTGCTCGATTTACCTCGACGTGCGCGTGTCGCCCGACGGCACGCGGCTCGCGCTGGCCACGGAGACCGAGGTGTGGACGTACGACATGCTGCGCGCCACGCTGAGCCGGCTGACGACCGACCCGGCGCCGGACATCCACCCGCTCTGGACGCCCGACGGCCAGCGCATCATCTTCAGGTCCAACCGCGCGGGCTACCCGGAGCTGTTCTGGCGGCCCGCTGATGGCACCGGCAGCGACGAGCGGCTCCTGACGCGTGGCAGAGATCTCATCGATCTCCAGGCCTCCAGCTGGTCGGCGGACGGAAGACAGCTCCTCGTGACGGTGGCGTCGCAAGGATCGTCTGGCCTTCAATGCGCCATCGAGCAGATGGCGGTCGGTCAGCCGTCTGATATGAGGGCGCTCGTGAAGAACGAGTTCTGCAGCGTTTTTGCAGCGGTGTCGCCCGATGGACGCTGGATGGCCTACGAGTCGAACGTGTCCGGCCGACCGGAGATTTACGTCGAGCGATATCCGGAGCTTGGGAATCGGCAGCAGATCTCGACGGCCGGCGCGCGACGCCTGGCCTGGTCGCGCAACGGCCGCGAGCTTGTCTTCAGCAGCATCGACAATCGGCAGATGCTTGCGGTCGACGTGCAGTCCGGAGCGACGCTCGTCGCCGGGCGTCCGCGGGTGGTCTTCGAACTCGCCATGACCCCGGTCATCGGGGGCAATCGAACGTGGGACCTCACGCCGGATGGACGGTTCGTGATCATCCGCGGCAGCCAGGCGGACACGGGCGTCAGTGCCCCGTCCAACAACCTGATTCTGGTGCAGAACTGGTTCGAGGAGCTGAAGCGGCTGGTCCCGGCACCCTGAACCTCGAACCCGGGATCTGTCGTCTCTAAACTAGTCTCTCGTCTCTTGTCTCTTGTGCGTGTACCCATATGACCAGAGACCAGAGACCAGAGACCAGAGACCAGAGACCAGAGACGAGCTATCCCTCGACGATCTCGTCGATCAGTCCGTACTCCAGCGCCTTGCTCGCGTCGAGGTAGAAGTCGTTGCGCTTGGTGTCGCGGATGATCTTCTGCAGCGGACGGCCCGAGCGCTTCGCCAGGATCTCGTAGATCTGCGTCTGCATCTGCTTGAGTCGGTCGAGGTGCTGCGCGGCGGCAGTGGTCGACTGCCAGCCGGCCCATTTGGCCGGCTCGTGAATCATGATCCAGGAGTGCGGCAGCGCCAGCCGCCGCCCGGGACTGGCGGCCTGCAGCACGACCGACGCCATCGAGTACGCCATTCCCTGCACGACGATCGTCACCTCGAGCCCGCTCAGCACCACCTGTCGGATGACGTCGTGGATCGCCAGGCCGTCGGTGACGTTGCCGCCCGCGCTGTTGATATAGACGGTCATCGAACGCGTGCTGTCGTTGGCCAGCTCGCGGATCCGCTCGATGACCGCGCGTGCCGGATCCTTCTCGATGTCGCCGACCAGACAGACGTCGCGCAGGCGGTCGGAGGCTTCCTTGCGCAGCACCGCCTTGACCGCCTCGACGAGATCCCAGATCAGCCGCTCGTTCAGCTCGCGGTACGGTACGTAGCCGACCATCTGCGCCCGCTCGTCGGTCGGCGCCGACGGCGGCGCCGGCTCAGCAGGCGCCGGCGGGAGACGGTCGGCTCGGGGCACGGTCGAGTCGGACACCGGACGTGGCCGGTGCAAACCGGGTTCCTCTTGCGAGCCTCCGCCGTATACTGGCCGCATGCGGAGAACCATGTGGCTCGTGACCGCCGCGGCGCTCGTCGTTGCCAGCGTGCTCGTCGCCCAGTGTGGATCCGGCTCGCCCCAGCCTGGCGCGGCCGGCGGCTCGGATGGCCCGGCTCTGGATGAGATTCGCGGCGACCGGATTGCCGCACACGTGCAATTCCTTTCCGATGATCTCCTGGAGGGGCGCGCCCCCTCGACGCGGGGCGGACAGCTGGCTGCCCGCTACCTCGCCGCGCAGCTGGCGCTCGCGGGCTTCGCGCCGGGTGCCGCCGACGGCACCTACTTCCAGCACGTGCCGATCGTCGAGTCGGAAGTGAGCTCGTCGTTCACGCTGAGCGCCGGCCCCGGCGCCACGTTTACCTACCTGCAGGACGTGGTCGCGTTCACCGACGTGCAGGAGCCCGCGGTACGGACCGCCGGCGAAGTCGTCTTCGTCGGGCACGGCATCGTCGCGCCCGAATACGACTGGAACGACTACGCGGGCGTCGACGTGCGCGGCAAGATCGTGCTCGTGATGGTCAACGATCCGCCCGCGGCCCCAGAGGAGCCGCAGCTCTTCGGCGGCCCGGCGCTCACCTATTACGGGCGATGGACGTACAAGTTCGAGGAGGCGGCGCGCCAGGGCGCGGCGGGCGCGATCCTCATCCACACGGACGAATCCGCGACCTACGGCTGGCAGGTCGTGCAGTCGTCGTGGAGCGGCACGCAGTATTCGATTCCCGCCGTGCCGGGGGCGCCGCGGCTCGGCCTGAAGGCGTGGGTGACCGACCGGGCCGCGCGTGAGATCGCCAGACGCGCCGGCCGCGACCTCGACGCGCTGCGCGCGGCGGCCGTCCGGCGCGGATCGCCGCCCGTGCCGCTCGGCATTCAGGCGTCCGCGTCGATCGTCCAGACGGTACAGCAGAGCACCTCGCCCAATGTCATCGGCGTGCTCCGCGGCACGAGTCCAGGCCAGGCGGTCGTCTATACGGCGCACTACGACCATCTGGGGATGCGCGACGCCAAGCCGGGCGAGCCCGCCGACACCGATCGGATCTTCAACGGCGCCACCGATAACGCGTCAGGGCTGGCGGGGACGCTCGAAATCGCGCAGGCGCTCGCCCGCGCCCCCCGGCGGCCGGCCCGATCGATCTACGTGCTCTTCACGACGGCGGAGGAGTCGGGCCTGCTGGGCGCCGAGTATTTCGCCGGGCGTCCGGTGCTGGCCCCGGAGGCGTGGGCGGCCAACCTCAACATCGATTCGCTCAACATGGCCGGCCCGAGCCGCGACATCGTGCTCCTTGGCGCCGAGCGTTCGACGCTGGGCGCGCTGGCGGCCGACCTCGCCGCCGAGCAGGGACGCGTCGTGGGACCGGACCCCGAGCCCGGCCGCGGCTATTTCTTCCGCTCGGATCACTTTCCGCTGGCCAAGATCGGCATCCCCGCGCTGTCGCTGAGCGATCCGGTCGACTTCATCGGTCCCGATCCCGCCGCGTCGAAGCGGCTGCACGAGGAGTATCGGGACGCGCGCTACCACTCGCCGGACGACGAAGTCCTGCCGTCGTGGGACTACGGCGGCGCGGTCAACGACATGCGGTTTCTCGCGGAGCTCGGCTGGCGCATCGCCAACCTCGGCGAGATGCCGGCCTACCACCCGAACGAGCAGTTCGCCCGCCCGCGGCTGAAAGCGACGCATTGAGCTCCGCCGCGCCGGAACGCCGCGACCCCCGGCTGGTGACGCTCGATGACATCGCCGCTGCGGCCGACCGCATCCGCGGCGTTGCCGTCCGCACGCCCGTCGTCGAGGTGGCAGCAGGCGCCGCCGGCGGAGAATCCTCGAGCACGTTCATCGCGCTGAAGTGCGAAAACCTGCAGCCGATGGGCGCCTTCAAGATCCGCGGCGCGTACAACTTTCTCGCGCAGCTTGCCCCCGAGGCGCGACGGGCGGGTGTGGTGACCTATTCGTCGGGCAACCACGGTCAGGCCGTCGCCCTGGCAGCTGCGCGGCTCGGCGTATCCGCGGTCGTCGTGATGCCTGAAACGGCGCCCCGGATCAAGATGGATGGCGTTCGTCGATACGGGGGCGAGGTCATCCTCGCGGGTACGACGTCCGTCGACCGCCGGACGAGAGCGGAACAGGAGGCGGCCGGGCGGGGCCTGACCGTCGTGCCGCCCTTCGACCATCCCTGGATCATCGCGGGCGCCGGGACCTGCGGCCTGGAACTGCTGGACCAGTGTCCGGACGTGCAGGCCGTGTACGTGCCGGTCGGGGGCGGGGGGCTCATCTCGGGCGTGGCGGCGGCCGTGAAGCGGCGCCGCGCCGCGGTGCGCGTCGTCGGCGTCGAGCCGGCCGGCGCGGCGAAGATGTCGGCGTCGCGGGCGGCGGGTCGGCCGATGCGCCTGGA
>Ga0194131_10003112_pt1 | contig 26494 bp, 25 predicted proteins | sample TA2KigO120mmetaG_FD_148631 | JGI IMG/M metagenome (GOLD analysis project Ga0194131, IMG submission 148631) | Freshwater microbial communities from Lake Tanganyika, Tanzania - TA2015053 Kigoma Offshore 120m | ecosystem: Environmental > Aquatic > Freshwater > Lake | place: Tanzania: Lake... | reverse complement strand
AATAGCCGAAGTTGGCCGGCTCGGAGGAGCCCACCAGGAAAAGCTGGGTCTGGTCCTCGACGTTGTCGCCCTGGATGGCATAGACCTGGGAGCGGCCCTCGGGGAAGTGGGAGGTGCCGTACAGGGCTGGCTCCCGCACCAGCAGCGGCGGGATAAGCATCTCGTAGCCGCGCCGCAGCAGTTCGCCGATGAGCAATTGGGAGAGGGCGTACTGCATTAAGGCCAGGTCTCCGCGTATATAGGTGAAGCGCGAGCCCGAGACCTTGCCGGCCTGCTGGGTGTCGATGCCCAAGCGCGTTCCCAGGTCGGCGTGGACCTGGGGGGCGAAGTTTCCAGTGTCGGCGTGGGGGGGGAATTGGGGCATGTGCGAGGTGCTGTGCCCAGACGAATCCAAATACCCCTTGCCCGGAACCCAGACTTTCTCCTCGACATTCTGTTCTTCGCCCTGGCCCTGGGGCATCTGGGGGTGGGGCCAGTTGGGGAACCAGTCGAGGATGGCCTGCCATTCGGCGCTGAGTTGGGTCATTTCCTGCTCGCACAGGCGGCCCTGCTCGCGCAACTCCTGGCCCTGCTGGCGGGCGGCCTCGGGGTCGGTGCGGCCCAGGCGCGAGAGTTCCTTCTTGGCGGTGTTGAGCCGGTTAATTTCGGCCTGCAACTGCCGCCGGCGCTCATCCAATTGCAGCCAGCGGTCCAGGTCGGCCTTCTGGGGGTCCACCCGGCGCAGGTGGATGGCCCGGCGCATGGCCTCGGGGTCCTGGCGGAGAAGTTTCACGTCGATCATGGCTGGGGGCTCACCTCAGCTGGTAGGCGATGGCATAGGCGCATTTGTGGGCGCCCGAGTGGTTGGGCTCGGAGCGGTGCCAGGTGTAGTTGCTGAAGAAGGCCGCGTCCCCCGGCTTCATCTCCAGCAGGGCCTCGGCGGAGAAGTCCACCGCGCTGAGCGGGATGCGCCAGCGGGTAAAGGCCTGGCCGGTCTTGGCGCTGTGGAAGGTGGGGGTGTCGTAGTACGCCTCGTGGGGAGTCAACTTCCAGCCCTGATGGCTTTTGGGCATGATGGCCAGGGCGCTGGCCTCGGCGCCGACCGCGTCCAGGGCGATCCAGGCGTTGCAGCCCCTTTCCGGGGCGATCTTCCAGTAGTAGGAATCCTGGTGGTAGAAGGACTGGCCGCCGAGCCGGGGGTCCTTGATCAGGGCCTGGTCGGTGTAGAGTTCGACCGGGCCGCCCAGCAATTGGGACATGGCCTGCACCAGACTGGGGTGTTCGGCGATGTCGCGGAAGACCTGTTCGGCCCGGGCGGGGCGCTGCACCCCCACCGGCACGGTGCCCCCCTTGCTGTTGCGGAAGCGGGCGGGATCGAGGACCTGGAAGTGGTCGGCCGGCCAGTTGTGCCCTCCCTCTTGGAGGTCCATCAGGCGCTGGCGGATGCGCTGCAATTCGGCGGCGGGGATCAGACCCCTGGTAACGGTGTAGCCCTGCTCGCGGTATTGCTGCACGTCGGTCTCCATCACGGTCCTTTCGGTGCTGGCTGGTAGGCGGTGCATTCGACCTCGATCAACAGGCCGGGCCAGAGGCCGGACTGGCGGGTGATGCGGGTCGGCTTGGGCTCCCAGGAGAAGATCCTGGCGTAGGTGTCGCTGAAAGCCTGGAAGTCCCCGATGTCTTTGAGATGTACCGAGACCCTACAGACCTGGCGCAGTCCGGCCCCGGCATGGCTCAGGATGCGGGCGATCTTGCTGAAAACAAAGCGGGTCTGCTCCTCAATGGTCTCGCCCACCAGTTGGCCGGTCGTCTCGTCCTCGGCGCCGATGCCGGCCACGAAGATGAAATCCCCGGCACGCACGGCCTCGGAATAGGGCCAGCCCTGGTGGGCGGGGTTGTTGGTCTTGATCTCCTCGAAGGTGCTCATGGCGGAGGCTCAGGCTTTCAGGGCGGCCAACAGGGCCTTGACGTAGCCCACTGCGTAGGCCGAGCCGATCTTCTGGTGGCGGTCGTCGTTGGCGTAGTCGGGCAGGTGGTCGATCTGCAGCCCCCCGTCGAAGCCGGCCTCCTGTAGGGTAAGCAGGATCTTGAACATGTTCATATCCCCGTCGTCGAGGGCCACCTCCTCGTACCCCCCGGCCGAGGGCAGGGTGCCGCGCACGTTGCGGAAGTGGGTATGGAGGATCTTCCCCATGCGGCCAAAACGGCGGATCTCCTCAAAGATGCTGGTCCCCGACTCGTAGCGGGTGCCGATGCAGTAGAGCAATCCGTTGTGGGGGCTGGGCACCGCGTCTAGCAGCCCGAACCACTTGCGGGGGGCCACGTCGGTGTTGGGCAGGGGCGGGTCAGAGGGGTGGGTGATGAGCTTTACCCCGACCTGTTCGGCCACCGGCACTAGGCGTTGGTACAGGGCCACGGTGCGCTGCCAGTGGTCCTCCATGGGCACCGGGTCCACGTACGGCTTGGTCAGTTCGGCCTGGCGCATCCTCCCTAAGTCGAAGGCGTGCATCTTGTACCCGCCCCGGTGCGCGTGGGGGTACCCGCCCGCGTGGTACCCGGGGTTGTCGAGGTGGATGGGCATGGACATGAAGGGGATGCCCACCTGCCCAAAGACCCGCAGGGTCTTCTCCATCCACTCCGCTTCCTCTTGGCCGCCGGGCTGGCCCATCAGGTATTTGCGGGGGGTGATGGGGGCCACCCGGTAGGCGCGCAGGCCGTGGGCGGCCAGCCTGGCCACCAGCCGGCGCAGGCCCTCCGGGTCCGGGTAGCCCTGCTCCCTGACGCCGGGCAGGTTGTAGGGATCGTGGATGTCGAGGCCGTCGGCGCCGATCTGCTGGGCAAAGAGCAGGTAGTCGTCGGACAGGTCGCGCTCGCGCATCAGGACTTTCATGGGGGGCTCCGGGCTGGGGACTGGAGTGAAAGTCTAGGGCAAAGGGTGAACCGGCGCAACACAGGGTCGCTTCTCGACGAAGCGGACTGCCACGCTGGTGGGTCGCACCAAGGTGAAGAGCACGGGGCTGACCGGGCAGGAGCCGATGAGGGCAGCCAGCCGGCCATCTGGCTCCAGTCGTCGAAGGTATTGATCTGCTGGTCGTAGCCGATAAAGAATCCCCTTCCACGTAGGCCACCTTGAAGGGCGGGTAGGGGTCGATGGTCCCAAGGGTTGGAGAGGGATTCGTGGATGGCGTAGGGGCCGGAGCGAGGCGCAGCGGGTAGCAGAGCAGGCCGGGATCGGGGAGGGCTGTACCTCGTCCAGGATGACCCGACCTCCGAACTGGCCCAGGAACCTCTGGGATCTTCCAGGGGAAAGGCGCGGTGCTCTGGGTGCCCGGGGGACACGTACTCGTGATCTTGGTAGGCGCTGCGGACGCGGGTGGTCTTGCCGGACTGGCGCGGGCGGGTCAGCGAAACCACCAGCTACTGTGTTGCCGAGAGCGGAGTTCCTCTCCCAGAGTTCGGCGGAATGAGAAGGATTCTTTCCTAGTTGAATAAATAGCGTTCGCCCTGCAAGAATTGAGTCCCCTTGCCAACCCCTGCTCAGAGGGAGGTCCACCCCCCGTCCACCATCAGCGCAGCGCCAGTGATGTAGGCCGATGCGTCGGAGGCGAGGAACACCACGGCGCCCTTGAGGTCCTCGTTGTCGAGCATGCGGCCGATGGGGCAACGGCGGGTGTAGTTTTCGAGGAAGGTGGCGGGCTGGTCGTTGTAGTAGCCGCCGGGGCAGAGGCAGTTGGCCCGCACCCCGTGTTTGCCGTAGTAGTTGGCCAGATAGCGGGTGAAGTTGATCATGCCGGCCTTGACAAAGGTGTAGTCCGGGGGCTGCCGCATTTCCGTGCCCAGATACAGGGAGGGGTCGTTGGCGACCACCCCGTAGATGCTGGAGATGTTGAGGATGGAGCCCCGGCCCTGGGCGGCCATGCCGGGCACAAAGGCTTTGCACATGGCAAAGAGGCCGGTCATATTGCCACGGGCGCTGTGCTCCCAGTGCTCGGGGGTCTGTTCCTCGAAGCCCCCGCCCCTGGCCACCACCGCGCTGTTGACCAGCACGTCGAGCCGGCCGAAGCGCTCGAGCACCTGGGCCCGGAGTTGGGCGATGGATTCGGTGCTGGTGATGTCCAGTTGCAGGGCGTGCGCTTCGTAGCCCTGGCGGCGCAGCCCTTCGGCGAATTCCCCGTTGCGCTCCAGGGAGCGGGAGGCGGTGATCAGGGTGGCGCCGGCCTCGGCCAGGGCCTCGGAGATGCTGCTGCCAAAGAGGGGGCCGGCCCCGCCCGAAACCAGGGCGATGCGGCCTTTGAGGGAGAATTTGTCGAGGACGCCCATATCCTGTCCTTTCAGAAACGGGTGTGTTCCCATTGTGCAAAGGGAGTTTCGACGCCCAACCCGGCGGCGACTTCCTCGATGAGCCGGCGGTGCTCGTCGCCGTAAGGGATACCTTGTTCGGTGTGCTCGCGCTCCCAGGTCCATTCCAACCCGCCCGGCAGCTCGGCCCTCCCCACGCCTGGAAAGGGCTGCATGGCCCGGGCCTGGCCGATGTAGCGGTCCATCTCCCTCTTGAACTCTGCCACGTCCATGAAGCGGGCGACGGCAAAGGCGGCGATGAAGGCCCCTTGGTTGGAGACCCAGCCCTGGGGATGGGGCTGGAACTCGGGCTTCCAGATCCCGGCCAGCACCCCGCCCAGGGCCATGAACACCGCCCCCAGGCCCAGGCCCTTGAAGAAGGGCGCCGGGAAGCGGGCGAAGGTTTCCTCGCCATAGGGGATCACCCCGGCGCCCATATCCAGAACCAGGGGAGGCTGCTCGCCAGCGGGCACCGCCACGCTCAGGGGGGAGACTGCGGCGGCGTGGACCACCAGGCTCTGGGGATCGCGGGGGAAGCGATGGGCCGAGGTCGCCAGGCCGATGCAGTCGCGCTCAAGGGCCAGGCGGGAGTAGAGGCCTGCAGCCCCGAAATGAAAATGGTTTCGGGTAGTCACCGCCGCCACTCCTTGTTCGGCGGCCCTGGCCGCGGCCCAGCGTGCGGCCTGGTGGCAGGGGAAGTACCCCAAGCCCCCGTCGCCGTCCAGCACCGAGGTGGTGGGGGTCTGGGCCACCACGCGGACATGGGGGCGGGGATTGATCCCGCCATTGAGCAGCAGGGGCAGGTAGTCGGGCAGCTTGCGGGTGCCGTGGCTGAAGACGCAGCGCAGATCATTCTGCACCAGAAATTGGGCCATGAGGCCCGCATCGGCTTCGCCCAGCCCGGCCCGCAGGAAGAGGGTGTTGACCAGCTCGCGCATCGGTGCGGGGGGCACGCGGATGCCGTTGGCCGGGGGGTAGTTGCGCAGGCGCAGGGTCATATGGCCGCCGCCGGATCGCCCAGCTGCCGCAGCCGGCGCTCCCAGTGGTACTTCTGCTCGCCGGTCAGCAGGGCGCGGGTGGCCTCGTCCTGGGCCTGGGCAAAGTCGGGGTCATGGTCATAGCCGCGCCACGCCTGGAACATGCTGGGGGCGTACCCGCCGATGATCAGCAGGCGGTCCCGGTCCGAGCGGATGATGCCCGAGGCGTGGATGAGGGACTCGAAGAAGAGCAGGGTCGAGCCGGCCGGGGCCACCACGTGGTGGATCAGGCGCGGGTCTTCGAGGGCCGCGGCGATGATGGCCTGGGGGTCGATGTCGAGCTTGTGGCTGCCGGCGATGCACACCGTGCCCCCGTCGTCGGGTCCCAGGTCGGTGAGGTTGGTCAGGGTCTTGACGAAGGTGCCGTGGTACAGGCCGTGCTTGGTGTAGCCCAACCCTACGTCCATGCCCCGGTGGAAGCCGTAGCTCTGGCGCCCCGGGTCGGGCCGGCGGATGTGGGCGTCGGACTGCTCCAATCGCACGTTGCCGCCAGTTACCTCCTCCACCATGCCCAGCAGGCGGGGGTGGGTGAGGTACTCGAAGAAGGCCGGGTCGAGGTGGGGCAGGTTGTCGACGCGGAAGAACTCGCGGGTGGTGCTGGAGAAATGGCAGGTGGGGCCGGGCAGGGCGCCGCGTTGGTGGTACTCGCGCTCGATCCGGTACATGACCTGGCAGAGACGTTGGACCTCGGCGGGGGTGAGGGCGTTTTCGATCACCACGTACCCGTACACGTCAAGGTGCAGGCGCTGGGCGGGGGTGAGGGCGGGAAAGGGTTTGGCGGCGGCGGACATCGGGGGTACCTCCTCAATAGTGTTAGCTGGGGCCCAAGATCGCTTCCCATCCCCAAGACCCAACCCCCGCGAAACCATTAAAATGGTGTCGCGCCTTCTCAACTCAGTGCGATGCAGAGCAGTTGATCTTGATGGGACACCACCACCCTGCCGGCACAGGACCACAGGCCGCGCAGGGGTTTCTCCAGGGGGTGGAAACCCGTGGGCCGGCCCCGCAGGTCGCAGCGGTGCAGTCCCTCCCCGGTCCCCAGCACCAGGGTTTCCGCGGTTGCGCTCAGGTGGGTGATCCACGGGGCGATTTGGGTGCGCCAGCGCCGGTGCCCCTCGGGGCCGAAGCAGGAGAGCCCCCCGAACTCCTCGGCGACGACGATGCCCTCAGGGGTGTGCGCCAGGCCGCGCACCTCTCCCACCAGGTTGTAGCGCCAGACCTCGGCTCCCGCCAGGGGTTTGACGGCGTAGAGCCAGCCATCGGCGGTGCCGTAAACGATCTCCCGCACCCCGTCGTTGTCCAGATCCCAGAGGCTCATGTACGTGAGATGGATGCCGCGCCGGGGCGTGGTGGCATTGCCCTCGGAGCCCACCTGCTCCAGGGTGGACCAGCGGAAGGAGCCGTCCCAGTTGTGGACCGTCAGGGGGGTGGAGTAGACATTGCCGGCCATCACTTCGGCCCGGCCATCCCCATCCACATCGGCGGCCAGCAGGGCGGTGATGGGGTGGTAGCGGAACCAGTTGGCCCACTGCGGACTGCCGTCGGCGGCAAAGGCATTGACGTACCAGCCGGCGGTGCCGGCCAGCAGGCTGATCTCGCCGGTGCCGCGCAGGTCCGCGGTGGTCAGGGCCGTGACTGCGGTGGGGCGGCCCCACATGTCTTGCAGGGGTCGGCGCCAGAGCTCATGCCCCTCCCGCAGCAGGACCAGTTGGGAGTCCGCGGTGCCGGCCAGCACTTCGGGACGGCCGTCCCGGTCCACATCCGCCAGGTGCAGGCAGGTGAGGGGTGCGCCGAGGTCCATCTGCCATTGTACTGCGCCTGATCCCAGGTCGAGGCCCAGGACCTTCCCCTCGGCGGTGCCTCCGATCAGTCGGTTTTCCCCCAGCGCGATGGCGCTGGTTGCGAGGGGATGAGACCAGCACGGGCGGAAGCCGTCGGGGGGGGGGGGCGGGAGGGAAGGGGCTGCAGGAGCGGAAACCGGCGAACCATCCCGCAGGGCCTGGAGCAGATGCCGGCCCACGGGCGAGCGGGGGTCCAGGGTACGGCAGGCGCCGGCGAAGGATTCGGCGTAGGCGCGGTCCCCCACCCGCACCTCCACCTGCTCGGCGCCCTGGATGGAGAGGGTATCCCCCTCCAGCGACAGGGCGAAGACCGCGCCGCTGATCTGCACCGGGCCCAACTCGGCCGGCCCCGCCCCTAGCAGGGTGAGGCTCTGGCCCTCGCGCACCCGCAGCAGGGCAGGACCCAGGCGCTCCACCTCCAGGCCCGGGTGTGGGGTGAGGAGGTTGAGAAAACACAAATCCTGGCCCGGGACCAGGGCGCACGACTGCTTTTGATGCAGCACCTGGATCACCGGATCGGCGTGGGGATAGGCGCTCCACAGGCCGCCCGGATGAGGGTCGGGCACCAGCTCCCAGGCCGCGGGGCTGGCCTGGTGGAGGAAGAAATCCTCCCCTTGCTGGTGCAAGCGCAACAGGTCCCCCTGCACCTCCACCGCTCCCACCAGCCGCCACAGGCAGCGGGTGTCGTACTGGGCCCCTGCCGTGGCGTGCAACTGATCGAGGACCGCGATGTACCGGCCCTTGCGCCAGCACAGGGAGCGGCGCCAGTCCAGCCCGTTGTACTGGGCGGCCTCGGTCTGGACCAGCCCGAAAAGGGGGCCCTCGCACCGGGCAAGGAGGGCGGCCAGGGGTGGGATCACCACCCCTTCGCCGGGGGAGAGATGCACCCCGGAGCCCTCGCGCTGCACCACCACCGAGTTGTGGTACTTGGGGGCGGCGCGGATATAGTCCCCGTCGGCCAGCCAGGCGCGGTCCTTCCAGGTCAGGCGCAGGATGGAGTTGGTATCCTCGTGGCCGTGGCAGAAGGTGCCCAAACCTTCGAGGAGCAGGTACTCGTCCTGCGGGGCAAAACTGCGGCGCAGGGAGAGCTTGTCGAAATAGGCGCGGCCGGGGGCGGGGCGATGGGCGGGGGGGACGCGGCGGGCCACCGCGGCCAGGGCCGGCCCGGGCAGGGGCAGGGCGCAGACTCCGAGGAGGTGATCGGGCTCGCAGGGGTGGCAGCCGGGCAGGGTGAATCCCTTCTCGCCAAAATCCACCGTGGCGTACAGCCCGGCCAGGCTGTGCCAGAGCGAGGGGCGCTTGCCCTCCCCCAGCCAGTTGAGCAGCCAGAGGTGCCCAGGGTCGGGCCGGCGCCACAGGGAGGCCATCAGGGGCCAGAGCCGGCCTTCCCAGCCCTGGGGGGAGAACGGGGTGTACCCAGCGGCATCGCCATAGGCCACCTCGCTGCGCATGTTGTCGGTGGTCAGGGCGACCAGGTCGCAGAGTTGGGCGAGGTGCCCCTCGTCGAGGTAGCGGTAGTCGTCGCGCAGCAGGTAGTAATCGAGGGTCTCGCGGGGCACCAGCCAGGCGTACCCCACCCCGGCGTCGTCGTTGGGTTTGTAGGAAGCAGCCTGGCTGGCGAAGATGCGCTCGGCCGCCAGAGCACCGGGGGCGAACTCTCCATTGCGGTGGCGCCGCAGCAGGTATTCGTGCCCCACCTCCAGGCTCAGGGCGATGAAGGTGGAGTGGTTCTGGCGCAGATCGCCGGGCGGGTTGACCCGCTCGGTCAGGTAGAAGAGAGCGCTGAGATGGCGCAGCAATTCGGCGAAGATCCCCGCCACGGCCTGCCGCTCCGCCGCGCTGTACAGGGGGCTGTCCTCCACCAGGTCCCAGAGTTGGATGTAGTGGTGTAGCCAGAAGAAGGCGTGGTAGGTTTCGGGGTGATCGCGCCGCTCCGCCAGCCAGGGCGCCAGGGAGCCGGCGAAGATGGGGGGGATGAGAAGGCCCCAGGCGGGGAGGTCGGTCAGATAGAAATTCAGGAGGAATTCCCGCAGCCGGCCGTCGCGGAAGGGCGAGGCGTTCCAGCCCCCCTGCCAGGTGGCCAGGGCCTGGCGCACCAGTTCCCCCTGTTGGGCTTGGGTGGGTGGGTCGGGAAGCGGGTGGGAGAGATGGTGGGCGTGGACCCTTTGGAGTTGGCCCTGGCTTTGGAGTATCACGGCGCTGAGCGCCGCCAGGGCAGCGGGCAGGTCCTGGTGAGCGCTGGCGCCCACCACCACGCAGTTTCTGCCATGGCCGAAGGGATCAGAGACCGATCTGGCGAAGTAGCCCCCCGGGCCGGGGAAGAAGGTATCGACAAAGCAGCGGCGGGCGGTGTAGAGCCGGCGCAGGGCCGCGTTGTTCCCCAGGTGGCCGCAGGCGAAGACCTGGTACTGGGCAAAATGCTCGGGCCTGAAGTCCCGCTGCACCATCAACTCGGGAGGTCGTCCGACCGCCCCGATGGCTCTTGCCAGGGGCTGGACCACCTCCCCCATCCCGTCGGGGGCCACCAGCAGGACCGGCCCGGTCAGGTCCGTGGGGGCAAAGGGCTCAGGCATTCCAGGCAAATACCGCGGTGAGGTGCTCGACCTTGCGGTGGAGCAGGTTCTGAAAGACCTCCTGGGCCTGGTCGGGTTTGACCACCTGGTAGAGCCCGTCCACCCGCACCCGGCCCTCCTCCAGCCAGTCGAGGGCGCCGGCCAGATTGCCCCAGATACTGTTGCTGCGGAAATCAGTTGGGTGCATGGCCAGTTCCCACTCCCACCCGCTGCGCAGGGTGACGAAGCGGAAGAAGACCGGGTGCAGGAGGGCGTGGGCCGCGGCCTGGCTGCGCTGTTTCCAGGGCGCTCCCACCAGCACCACCTCGCCGCGTTTGCGCACCAGCTTGCAGGCGCCCAGGGCGGCCTCCTCGTGGCCGCTGCACTCCACCACCAGCTCGATCAGGTCCTGGTACCCGGGCTGGTCCAGGGGCAGGGTGGCCAGGGTTTCGACCCCTTTGGCGCTCAGGAGTGTGCGCCGGCTCTCCACTGGATCGCAGCCAGTCACCCGGTACCCGCAGGCGGCAAAGACCTGGGCGGCCAGGTGACCCACCGGCCCCAGGCCGGATACCAGCACCGGGGCGGGGGGCCGAACCGGGGTGGTGCTCAGGGTGCTCATGGACACGCTCATCAGGCGGGCAAAGGCGGCGATCTCCGGCACCAGTCTCTCGGGCACCGGCAGGGCGTTGCGCCGATGGCAGCGCTGGTGGGCGGCGTGGGGGCCCATGCAGAAGGCGATGCTGCCCAAGGGCAGGTCCCCGACCCCGCTGCCCGCCTCTTCCACCAGGAACACCGCCGCGTACCCCGGGTGGATGGGAAACTGCCCTCCGGCCCCGGTGTAGTTGGCCAGTTCGGTGCCGGGGCTGATGAGGGAGAAGAGGGTGGGGCCGGCCACCTCGTCGGCGCCGAGGGGTCTGGCGTCGTCGGGGAGGCTGAGCAGTTCGGCCTGTTCCCGGGCGGTAAAGACGATCTGCTTCATGTCCACTCCAAATCCAGCGATTGGGCCACGGCGCGCAGGTGCGCGGCGGCGCGGTCGTATTCCTCGGCGGTCTTGAGATGCTCGAGCATGAGCGGCAGGTCGGGGTGGAGCCGGGCGGCTTCCTCCAGGTAGACCGGGTAGTCGAGAACGCCCTCGCCGGGGCAGACCTCGTCGAGATGCAGGGTAAGTCGGCCGCCGATGCGGAGATCCTTGGCGTGGCAGCTTTTGATGTGCGGGCCGAGGAGTTCGAAGCAGGCGCGGATGAATGGGCCGTTGGCAAAGTACCGCTGCGGGCTGCTGACCATGTTCACCGGGTCGAGGTGGACCCCAAAGCCCTGGGGCCGGTCGATGGCGTGCAAGAGTTCCAGATAACTCTCCGGCGAGTCGGGGTACATCCAGGGCATGGTTTCCAGGGCGAAGCAGGCGCGGCGGGGCTTCACTGCGTCGATGATCTGCCGGGTGGTCTCGACGATGAGGTCGAAGGTGTCCTCGGCGTAGTTGTCGGGGTGGGGGCCATCCCAACCCGGGGCAGTGAGGCTGGCCTCGTCCTGAGGGCCCCGCGCCCCGGAGATGGTGACCGCAGTTTGGGCCCCCACTTCGTCGGCCAGGGCCAGGCTGGCCTGGCAGTGGGCGATGGAGCGCAGGCGCACCGACTCGATGGGACTGAGGGGGTTGCTCCAGGCCCCCACCTCGGAGAGGATCAGGCCGGCGGCGGTTGCCGCCTCGGCGAAGGCTCGGATCTGTTCGGGGGGGGCCCCAGGGCGCAGCGGGCAGTAGGCGGCCCGGTACCCCAGGCGGCGGTGGGCGGAGGCCCATTCTTCGGGGGTGGTCCACTGCTCGAATACCGGTCCTCCAAGGCGCATGGCTCAGGCACTCCGGTGCAGGCGGGCGCCCAACCCTTGCAGACAGGCGGCCAGGTCTTCGTAGCCCCGGTCCAGGTGCTCGACCCCGGTGAGGGTGGAGGTGCCCTGGGCGAGGATGGCGGCGATCAGGTAGGAGAAGCCGGCCCGCAGATCGGGGATGGCGCACTGGACCCCGCGCAGGGAGGCGGGGCCTTTGATCACGCAACTGTGCTGGTAGTTGCTGGAGGCAAAGCGGCACCGGCCCCCGCCCAGGCAGGTGTCGTACAGGGCCACGTCCGCGCCCATGCGCTGGAGTTCCTCGACGTAACCGAAGCGGCCCTCGAAGACGGTTTCGTGGACCACGGACATGCCTTCGGCCTGGGTGAGCAGGATGGCGAAGGGGGGCTGCCAGTCGGTCATGAAGCCGGGGTGGACATTGGTCTCCAGGGTGATGGCCTGCAGGGGTCCCTGGCGGTAGAAGCGGATGCCCTCGGCGTTGACCTCGAAGTGCCCGCCCACCCGGCGCAGGGTGTTGAGGAAGGCCACCAGGTCGGTCTGGCGCGCCCCCCGGACGAAGACGTCTCCCCCCGAGGCCACGGCCGCCGCGCCCATCGAAGCGGCCACCAACCGGTCAGGCATGAGTTCGTGGGTGGCCCCCCCCAGCCGGTCCACCCCCTCCACCACCAGGGTGCGGTCCACGTTGTAGTCGATGATGGCCCCCATCTTTTGGAGAAACATCACCAGGTCCATGACCTCGGGTTCGATGGCGGCGTTGCGGATGAAGGTGCGCCCTCGGGCCAGGGTGGCGGCCATCAGCAGATTCTCGGTGGTAGTGACGCTGGGATAGGGCAGGGGAATGTCGGCCCCGTGCAGCCCTTGGGTCTCGAAGTAGTAGATCCCCTCGCGCAGCTCGACCTGGGCGCCCATGGCCCGGTACCCTTCGAGGTGAAAATCCACCGGGCGGGGGCCGATGCGGTCGCCCCCGGTCATGGCCGGCACCACGGCCTGGCCCTGGCGGTGGAGCAGGGGGGCCACGGTCATGATGGCCAGGCGGTTGTGGGAGGCCAGAGAAAGGGGGATCTCGCTGGACTGGAGCTGGGGGGTGTGGGCCTGGAGGGTGCGCGGAGGCTGCGGGGTGAAACGGGTGCCCAGGGCCTCGCAGATGGATTGGGTCACCCGGCTGTCGCCTATGTGGGGCACCCGGTAAAAGGTGCAGGGCTCCCGGGTGAGCATGGAGGCCACCATCAGCTTGGTGATGGAGTTCTTGGCCCCGCTCAATTCTATCTCGCCGCAGAGGGGCGTGCCGCCTTCGACGATGAGGGTGTCCACCGCTTTGGCTCCTCAGGCCAGGCCGGCCGGCATCAGCACCAGTTCGGGCACATAGGTGCGGGGGGGCAGGGCGGCCACGAAGAGACACGCCTCGGCCACGTCCTCGGGCTTGAGGGCCTTGGCCATGACCTCGGGAGGAGTGGGGGTCGGGCGCTTGAGCACCAGGGGGGTATCGGTTAGACCGGGGAAGATGACGCAGGTGCGGATACCGCGGTCCCGCTCCTCGCGGAAGGTGCCGTGGGCCAGGCCCACTACCCCGTGCTTGCTGGCCTGGTACGAGACCCCGGAGACGTCGGGCCGCTGCACCGCGGCGCTGGAGACGTAGATGATGAGGCCGGCCTGCTGCGCCCGCATGGGGGGCAGTACGGCTCGGGTGCAGTAGAACGCCCCGCTGAGGTTGGCCCCGATCATACTCTCCCAGGTTTCGGGGGTGAGTACCTCCAGGCTGCGCTGGGGGATATTGGTGCCGGCGGTGTAGACCAACAGGTCGAGGCGGCCAAAATGATCCACCACCCGGCCCACCATCCGCGCCACTGCGGCGGCGTCCTCCACGTCCACGGGGCAGGCCAGGGCCGGTGGGCCGAGTTCGGCGGCCAGGGACTCGAGCCTGTCGACGCTGCGGGCAGCCAGGGCAAGCCGGGCGCCTTCGGCGGCCAAGAGCCGGGCCGTGGCCAGGCCCATGCCGCTGCTGGCGCCCACCACCAGGGCGACGTGATCTTGCAGGCGTTTGGACATGGTTTCCCGCTCAGGGCATGGGGGTGACCCGCTGGATCAGCTGCACCGTCAGGCCCCAGGGGTCGCGCAGAAAGGCGAGTTGGTCGCCGGCCGGATTGGCGCTGATCTCGCCCACGGGCGCGGCCCCGGCGGCCACCAGGCGCTGATGGGCGGCGCGGATGTCGGGGGTGGCAAAGGCCAGGTGCAGGACCAGGGGGTTCATGGCCTGGTAGTCTGGTACCAACTCGGGGGGGTTGGTGTAGAGTTCGAGGAGGACGCGGCCGGTGGTGTCGGCCAGAAAGTGCATGTGTACGGGTCCGTCCCCTTTGCGGTGGACGCTCATCCCTAAGTTCCTGCAGTACCACTCTGCCATGGCCACGGGCTGGGCCACATTGAGGGCGAGGTGTTCAACCTTGAGGTCGCTCATCGTCGGGCTCCTTTCGCGGGGGGAATCTAAAGTATTTGCCGGCTGCCAGCCAGCATTTCCACCGGAGGGCGCAGTGCCTATTTTTGAGCCCCTATGACCCTGACCGCAGTCCTGTTGCTGGTGCCCGCCGCCTTCCTCCACGCCCTGTGGAACACCCTGGGCAAGCGCCAGCGCCCCAGCACCGCCTTCTTTCTGCTGGCCAACACCGCCGCCGTGCTCTTGCTCTTCCCGGTATTGCTGTGGCACTGGGATCGCCTGCCGGCCATCCCGGTCCAAGTGTGGGTCCTGGGGCTGCTCACGGGGATTTCCAACGGCGGGTACTACGTGGCCCTGGCCAGGGCGTACCGGGCCGGGGACCTGTCCATCGCCTATCCCCTAATCCGCTCCATCCCCACCCTGCTGATCGCGGCCTGGGAGGCCTTGCTGGGACAGGGAGGGCGCTTTGGGTGGGTGTACTTGGGGGGCATTGTCCTGCTCACCCTGGGATGCTTTATTCTGCCACTGAAGCGGGGCCAGGGCTTCCGCTGGTCCCGCTACCTGGACCCCTGTTGCCGCTGGGCCGGCCTGGGGGCGGTCTTCATCGCCGGATACACCCTCATCGATGCCGCGGCAGTGGGGTATCTGCGCAGCTGCGGTGCTTTCTCCAAGACAGAGGCGCCGGTGCTCTACATGGTCTTCCAGTCCACCAGCGTCAGCCTGTGGTTGTCCCTCTTTGGATTGGTGGAGAGGAAGGCCGAGCAGCAGACCCTGCGCGAGGTGCTGGGACGCGAGCGCTGGACCATCCTGCTGATGGGGGTGGGCATCTACGCGGGGTACGGGCTGGTGCTGGGGGCCATGGCCTTCGTGGACAAGGTCAGCACGGTTTCCGCCTTCCGCCAGTTGAGCATCCCCCTGGGCGCGCTGATGGGGGTGTTCTGGCTGGGCGAGGAGGGGACCCGCAACAAGCTAATCGGTACCCTGCTGATCTTCAGCGGCCTGATGATGGTGGGATTCGGGAAATGAGCGAGATCGCCGTCCTGCTCTCGGGAGGGGTGGACAGCTCCCTGGCCCTGCACCTGCTGCGGGAGGAGGGCCACTCCGTGCGGGCCTTCTACCTGAAGGTGTGGCTGGAGGAGGAGCTGGCCTTTCTGGGGGACTGTCCCTGGGAGGAGGATCTGCGCTATGCCAGGGCGGTGTGCGCCCAGGCCGGGGTGTCCCTGGAGGTGGTGCCCCTCCAGGCCGAGTACCTGGAGCGGGTGGTGGAATGCGCCCTCGACGAATTGCGGGCCGGTCGCACCCCCAGCCCCGACATCCACTGCAACCGGCGCGTCAAGTTCGGGGTGTTCGTGGAGCGGATGGGGGAGCAGTACGCCAGGGTGGCCTCGGGGCACTATGCCCGCATCGAGGAGCGCGGAGGGCGCTACCGGCTGTTGCGGGCGGCGGACCCGGTGAAGGACCAGACCTACTTCCTCTCCGAACTGGACCAGGGGCAGTTGGGTCGGGCGCTTTTTCCCATCGGTCGTCTGGCCAAGAAGGAGGTGCGCGGCCTGGCCGCCAAGTACAACCTGCCCACCCAGGACCGCAAGGACAGCCAGGGGATCTGCTTCCTGGGGAGGATCGACTACCGGGAATTCGTGAAGGCGCGACTGGGGGAAAGGCCCGGGCCCATCGTCGAGCGTGAGACCGGGAAGACGCTGGGGACGCACCGGGGCCTGTGGTTCCATACTATCGGCCAGCGGCACGGGTTGGGATTGGGAGGAGGGCCCTGGTTCGTGGTGGGCAAGGAGATGGATAGCGGGGTGCTGTGGGTGGCCCACCAGGTCAGGGAAGAGGAGCGGTTGCGTTCGCGCTTCGAGGTGGAAACACCCCACTGGATCGCCGGTCCACCCGAGCAGGGACTGTTGGAGGTGAAGCTGCGCCACGGGCCGCAGACCACTGGCTGTAATCTCAGCCCGCTGGCCGGCGGGGGCTGGGTGGTCGAGTTGCAGGAACCCGACCCTGGGGTGGCCCCTGGCCAGCACGCGGTTTTCTACCAGGGTCAGGTCTGCCTGGGCGGGGCAGTGATAGCCTGAAAAGGAGAGAGCGATGAGCCAACGCAGCGCCGAAGCGCCGACCAAGGCCCTCAGCCAGGCGCAGGTGGACCAGTACCGCGTCCAGGGGTACCTGTCCCTGGGCAAGGTGCTCGAGGACGAGTTGGTGGCCTCCTTGCGGGAGGAGTACGACCGGATCTTCGCCGAGGCCCGCATGGGGGGCACCTTCCGCAACCTCTCCAGCCCCCGGGCCCAGGTGGGGGAGAAGGCCGAGGAGATGCTGCAGATCATGCAGATGTGCGAGCGCAGTCTGCTCTTCCGCAGGCTGCTCTTCCACGAGGGCCTGCTCGACGTGGCCGAGGACCTGATCGGGCCCAATATCCAGCTCTTCCACGACCAGGCCCTGTACAAGCCGGCCCAGCACGGGGGGGCGGTGTTCTGGCACCAGGACAACGCCTACTGGAAGTGCGTCCCGGCCAACCTGGTCAGTTGCTGGCTCACCCTCGACGAGGTGGACGTGAGCAACGGGGCCATGCACCTGATCCCCGGTTCCCACCTGCGGCCGGTGGACCACCCGCGCTCGGACACCGGCAGTGTGCTCTTGGACGTGAAGGAGCAGGTGGACGACAGCCAGGCGGTGGCCATCCCGCTGCCGGCCGGCGGGGCGATGGTACACCACTGCCAGACCCTGCACTACACCCCGCCCAACCACACCAACCGCCAGCGCCGGGCCTTTGTCATCCACTTCATGCCCCCCGGCACCTGGTCGGCCCACCGCGGCGAGTACATCCCGGTCTCCTTCAGCAACCCGGTGTTGCGGATGCGGCTGTGATCAACCCTCCGGGCGCTGGGCCTTGATCTGGCGGTTGCGCTCCTGGATCTCCTGGCGGAAGGCGCGGCGCAACTGGGCCTGTTCAAAGCGGCGGCGGTCCTCGCCCTCCTCGATGGGCAGGGAGGGCACCGGGGTGGGCCGGCCCTGCTCGTCGAGGGCCACCATGGTGATGTAGCAGGTGATGGCGTGGCGGCTGGTGCCGTTCTTGATGTCCTCGGCCAGCACCTTCACCCCCACTTCCACCGAGGTGCGGCCGGTGTAGTTGACGCAGGCCAGGAAGGTCACCAGCTCGCCGATGTGGACCGGCTCCTTGAAGAGCACCTGGTCCACCGAGAGGGTCACCACGTAGTGGCCGCAGTAGCGGGTGGCGCAGGAATAGGCCGCTTCGTCCATCAGCTTCAGCATGAGCCCGCCGTGGACGTTGCCGACGAAATTGGCCATGTCCGGGGTCATCAGGAGGGACATGGTCAGCTTTTTCAGGCGCCGGGGTTCCTCATTCATGGCTGGCCCCTCCGCGCGGGCCGCCGCAAATATAGGGCCTGTGGTTCTACCTCGCCTTGACCCCCCGGGGTCGGTCGGGGCATATTTCGGGTTTCCTGGGAGACGCAAAGGCAGCCGAGGCAGAGATGGAGCATCCATTCGTATACCGGCGCGGGGCGCATACCTCCACCCTGTACCTGGAGGACTGCGTCGAGGGCATGGCCCGCCGCCTTCAGCCAGCCTCGGTGGACGTGGTCGTCACCTCCCCGCCGTACAATATCGGCAGCCGCTATGGCCGGTACCAGGACAACCTGCCCCGGGATCAGTACCTGGACTGGCTGGAGGGGTGGGGCGGGGCAGTGGCCGCGGTGCTAGCCGAAGAGGGCTCCCTCTTTCTCAACGTCGGGGCCAGGCCCTCGGATCCCTGCCTCCCCCTGGAGGTGCTTTTCCGCCTTCGCCGGCACTTCGCCCTGCAGAACACCATCCACTGGATCAAGTCCATCGCCATCGACCGCCAGGAGGTGGGCCGGCAGACCGGGGTCCGGGGCAACTTGGCAGTGGGTCACTACAAACCCATCAACAGCCGGCGCTTCGTCAATGATTGCCACGAGTACATCTTCCACCTCACCAAGGGCGGGGGGGTGGCGTTGGACCGGCTGGCGGTGGGGGTGGAGTACCAGGACAAGTCGAACCAGAAACGCTGGGGGGGCGGCAGGCAGGGCCGGCGCTGCCGGGGCAATACCTGGTTCGTGCCGTACCGGACCATCCGCAGCCGGCAGCAGGACCGGCCCCATCCGGCCACCTTTCCGGTGAGAATCCCCTGGATGTGTATCCAACTCCACGGGGTGGAGCGCACCCGGCTGGTGCTGGACCCCTTTCTCGGGTTGGGGCACACGGCGCTGGCAGCCAGGGAGTTGGGGGTGGATTTCGCCGGCTTCGAGATCGACCCTGAGTACTTCGCCGAGGCGGGCCGGCTCCTGGAGCGCCGGGAAACGCCCCGGAAGCGGTCGGGGGGAATCCCCTCCCTGTTCGACGGGGGGAAGGATGAAGACTAGCGCGGGGGGGGAAGGGTGTTGATCCTGCTGCTCATCGGCAGCGGGGGGTTCGTCGGTTCGGTGGCACGCTACCTGGTCGGCAGGGGGATGCAGAGCGCCTTCCCGGGCTTGAGCATCCCGGCCGGCACCCTGAGCGTCAATCTGATCGGCTGTCTGCTGGTGGGCCTGCTGGGCGGGCTGCTGGAGGGCCGGCTGACCCTCTCGGCCGAGGCCCAGCGCTTTTTCTTCGTCGGCGTGCTCGGGGGCTTCACTACCTTCTCGGCATTTGGCTACGAGACCTTCAACCTGCTGCGCGGCCCGCATCCCCTGATGGCCGGCGCCAATATCCTCGCCCAACTGGTCCTGGGGATCGGCGCGGTCTTCCTGGGCCACTGGCTGGCCCGCTGGTTCTAGCCCCTGCCGGCGTAGAGGTCGCGGCCCTCGACCAGGGCGCGGATCTTGCGGTCGGCCACGCTGCGCTTGAGCATCCAGAAACCGCAGTCCGGATTGACGTAGGCGAGGCGCTCCTCGCCCAGGGCGGTTGCGGCCTCCTCGATGCGGCGGGCGATCTGGTCGGCGCTTTCCACCACATTGCTCTTGATGTCCACCACCCCCAGGCCCAGGCGGACCTTGGGAGACAACTCCTTGAGAAAGGGCAACTCCCAGTTGCCCCGGTGGGCCAGTTCGAGCAGGACGTGGTCGCAGTGGAGGCCGCTCAGATAGGCCAGCAGTTTCTCCCAACTCCCCCGCTGGATGGTCTGACCCCCGTAATTCCCAAAGCACAGGTGGACGGCCGGGGTGGTTATCACCGCGTCCAGCACCTGGTTGATCCCGGCCAGGGCCCATTCCCATTCCTCGGGGTGGCCGGGCAGGTTGGCCTCGTCCACCTGCACCACCTCGGCGTCGAGGTCGGCCACCTGGGCGGCGAGGATGGAGGCCAGGGCCTGGCACAGTTCGGGCCGCGATCCGTAGTGGCGGTCGAGCAGGGTCTTGCAGAGCATGTGCGGCCCGGTGAGGGTGAACTTGAGGGGGGCGCGGGTGAGGTAGCGGGCGCGGCGGCAGTCGGCGGGCAGGTCGAGGGCGCCTTCGCCGAGAGGGCCTTCGACAACCCCGCTGGGCCGGGCGCGGAAGCTCATGCCCTGGTCGCGGCGGAACTCGGCAACATCGGTACGGCCCAAGGTGTTGCGCACGTTCCGCAACGGGCGGACGAAATACTCGATCATCCCGTTGGTGTCGGGGTGGTTGACGTCGAAGCGGTAGAGCTCTCCGTCGGCCACCAGGTCGATGCCGGCCTCCTCCTGGATCTTGAAGACCACCCGCATGGCGTCGAGGAGGGCCTGCTCGGAGGGCAGGGCGGCCAGCCAGTCGGGGACGGGGTAGCTGCCGACGACGGTGGTCTTGATGGGCACTGAATGAACCTCCTTTTTTGCATCGGGGAGCGACCCACTTCAGCCTTTCTCAAGGCGTGCCCGCAGCACCCCAACGTAGGGGGTGCGGCGCCGGTCATATGGGGCCGCTCGACGACTCCGCCCCAGCAACACCATCTATACGGTGTTGCCTCCCCTCGCTCGCCCATCGCTCCGCTACCCGGCCCCCCGCCACGCGGTCTTCCCCTCCTGACCACTCCACGAGAAAGGCTTGCGGGGTCAGCTCCCCGCTGCAGGTGGTTTCAGGCTCCCGGTTTGGCGGCCAGGGCTGCGGCCTGGTCCAGGCGTTCGATCACCAGGCCGGGGGTGATGATCTCGGGCAGGACGAGGGGCTGGTCCAGGCGGCCGGCGGGGAAGATGACGTACAGGGGCACCCCGGAGCGGCCAAAGGCCCGCAGCAGGGCGGTGATCTCGGGATTGCGGCTGGTCCAGTCGGCCTTGAGCAGGGCCACGTCGAGGTTGGCGAATTTCTGACGCAGGGGCTCGTCGGTGAGCACGGTGCGCTCGTTGACCTTGCAGGTCCAGCACCACTCGGCGGTGAAGTCGATGAAGACCGGGCGGCCGGACCCCACCAGGGATTCGACCAGGGCGACGGAGAACGGCTGCCAGCCCGGATCGGCCTGGGTGGGGGCGGCGCTGAGTTCCTGCTGGTCCCGCAGCAGGGGGTGGAGGAAATAGCCGTAGGAGGCCCCGGTTACCAGCAGGGACAGGGCCCAGGCCAGGCGGCGGCGGGCGGGCGGGCTGTTGAGGTCGATGCACTGGCCCACGATCCAGCAGGCAAAGCCCAGGCCCAGGAGAAAGGCCCCGGTCCAGACCACCGCCTCCACCCCCAGTTGTTTTCCCAGCACCCACAGGAGCCACAGCACCGTGCCCATCAACAGGAAGCCCATGCCCTGCTTGAAGCGCTCCATCCAGGCCCCTGGTCTGGGCAGGTGCCGGGTCCAGCCGGGGCGCAGGGCCAGGGCGGCGTAGGGCAGGGCCATGCCGGTGCCGCTGGCCAGGAAGATGCCCAGCACCGCCGGACCGGGCTGGGCAAAGGCAAAACCCATGGCCGCGCCCAGGAAGGGGGCAGTGCAGGGGGTGGCCAGCACCGTGGCCAGCACCCCGTTGAGGAAGCTGCCCAGCCCGCCTTCCTCCCGCCTGGCGGTGCCGACGGCGCCCAGGCCGGGGAGGTTCACGGTGAAGACCCCGAAGAGGCTCAGGCCCAGGGCAAAGACCAGGGCGCACATGGCCATGACGAAGCCGGGGGACTGGAACTGGAAGCCCCAGCCTAGCTGCTGGCCACCCTCGCGCAGGGCCACCACCAGCAGGGCCAGGCCCGCAAAGGAGGCGAGGATGCCCCCGGCAAAGGCCAGGCCCAGCCGGCGCACCCGCCCGGCCTCGGCCCCCGACTGGGATACCAGGCCCAAGATTTTAAGGGAGATGACCGGCAGCACGCAGGGCATGAGGTTGAGCAGCAGGCCCCCCAGGGCGGCCAGGAGCAGGAACCAGCCGAGGGAGGCGCCGGCCTCCGGGGCTTTGAAGTCCATGGCCAGCAGGCCGCCCGGGGCGACGCCTCCCTGTGGGGCGAGGGGCAAGTCCACCTCGGCGTACCGCGCCTCGGACTCGCCCTCGAGGCGATAGACCAGCACCCCGCGCAGCCGGTCAAGCGGAGTCTGCTCGTAGGGCTTGAGGGAGAGGTGCAGATCCAGGCCGGGGGCGCGGGTCCCTTCGGGCTGGCCCCGGCGCGGAGGGGCAAAGGCGAAGCGGGCCCCGTCCAGGGGGTAGAAGTCGGGGGCGTGGGCGTCGGCCAGCAGGGCGCCGCTGCGGGCAGTGAGGGTCAGGTCGATGAGGAGTTCCTCATCCTGTTGGCGGCTGTGGTGGCGCAGTTCAATGGCCGCCGCGGCCAGGGGGCCGGGGACCCGGGCCCGGTACTGCGAGAACATCGCGGGATGGGCCGGGGCGGCCCTGCCAGAGGGCAGGGACAGGCTCAGGGTGGTGTCGCCGGGGATGCAGACCTCGCGGCAGACCAGCCAGGAGACCGCGGCGCCAAAGCTGAGCAGGGTGTCGGGGGGCAGGGTGGAGGGGGGCTGGATCTGGGCCATCAGCAGCACCTCGTCCTGGTACCCGTACACGGTCAGGTCGCCGGACTCGGTGTACTTGTGGGGGGCGGGCCACTGGAGGGGGCCGGCCGAAAAACCGGGAGGCAGTTGCCACTCTGCGGTGGTGGGCAGGCCGGCGTCCCCGCTGAAAGCCCAGTAGGTATGCCACCCGGGGTCCATCTTCAGGCGCACCCCCAGGAGGAAGGGCTGGCCGGGGGCGACGCGTTCGGTGTCGGCCAGGAGCTGGGTCCGGACATGGGATTGGCCCTGCGCCGGGACGCAGAGGGCCAGCAGGAGCAGGGCGAGGAGGGGTCTGGACATATCCCGGCCTTCTCAGCGGGGGGTGAGCATTTGCTCGATGGCGACGATGCGGCAGCCCAGATGGGCGGCGAAGTCCTGCAACTGCCGGCCCCGGGCCATCCCCCCCGCGGGGGTGAGCACCTCGGACATCACCGCCGCCGGCAAGAGGCCCGCCCGGCGTGCCAGTTCCACCGCCCCCTCGGTGTGGCCCTGGCGCTCGGTCAGGCCGCCGGGCCGGGCAGCCAGGGGCAGGACGTGGCCGGGGATGGCGAAGTCCTCGGGGCCGGCGCCCGGCTCCAGGGCGGCGCGCACCGAATAGGCCCGGTCCTGGGCACTGATGCCGGTGCTGATGCCGCGCCGGGCGTCGAAGGGCACCCCGAAGCGCGGGGTCTTGGCGTCCCCGTGCCGGGGGGCGATGAGGGGGATGTCGAGCCGGCGCCACAACTCCTCGGGGGCGGAAAAGAGGAACATCCCCCGGGCCTCTGCCAGCATCAGGTTCACCTTCTCGGCGGTGATGAACTGGGCCGCGGTGATCAGGTCCCCTTCGTCCTCCCGGTCCTGGGCGTCCACCAGCACCAGGAACCTGCCCTGGCGGAAATCCTCAAGTGCTTCATCCAGACTGCAAAACATCGGTTACTCCACCAGCTCGATACGCGCCCCCAGGCCGATGAGGTCCTGGAAAAAGGCGGGATAGGATTTGCCCACCGTCTCGGCGTCCAGCACCGTCAGGCCGCGCCGGCAGCGCAGGCCGACAATGGTCAATAGCTGGGCTACGCGGTGGTCGTGGTAGGTGGGCACCTCCACCCCGCCCTCGTACCCTTCGGGGTTGCCGCGCACGAGGATCTCAGCCGGACCCTCGGCGCAGTCCACGCCGAGGCGGCGCAATTCGCGCACGGGCACGCTGATGCGGTCGCACTCCTTGAGGCGCAGGTTGGCGATGCCGTGGAAACGGCTCTCGCCCTCGGCAAAGGCCGCCGCCCCGGACATGGCCAGGACCATATCGGTGGCGGTGTCGCCGTCGAAATCCACCGCGCGCAGGCCCTGGTGGCCCAGAAGGGCCGCGCTGCGGCCATCGTACTCCACTGCCACGCCCATCTGCCGCAAGAGGGGGATCACCGCCCGCTCGCCCTGGCAGTCCTCGAAGAGCCGGTCGACGGCGATGGGGCTGTTGGTGACGGCCCCGGCGGCGAGGATGGCCGCCGAGGAAGGGTAGTCGCCGTTGACGGTGTACTCCCTGGGCTGGTAGTGCTGGCCAGCGGGGAAACGGAAGTGCAGCAGATCCGCGGCGGCCTCGACCTGGATGCCGGCCTGGGCGAGGACTTCGAGGGTGGTGCGGATCAGGGGTTGGGAGACCAGGTGGTCGATTACCTCGATCTCCACGGCCTCGCCGATGAGGGGGGCGAGGAACAGCAGGGCGCTGAGGTACTGGGAACTCCTGGCTCCGCTGACCCGCACCCGGCCGCCGCGCAGTTGGTGCCGGCGCAGGGTCAGGGGCAGCCGGCCCCCCTCGGATTCGGTCTGCGCCCCGAGTTGTTCCAACGCTGCTAGCAGGTCGCCGTGGGGCCGCTGCCCCAGGGACTCGGCGAAGCGGGTCTCGAAGCGGACCTCGGGCAAGAGGGCGCCCACCCCCATGAGCAAGCGCAGCACGGCTCCGGCATTGCCGGGGTCCACCACCCCTGGGTTGGCGGGATGGCGGCCAAATCCTCTGATATGCAGGTGGGTTCTCCCTTGCGCGCCGCGCTCCTCGCGCAGTTGGGCGCCGAAGCCGGCCAGGCAGCGACGCATGGCCTCGCCGTCGTCGCTGTGCGCTGGGAAATGCACCACACTTTCGCCCTCGGCCAGGGCCGCGGCCAGGAGGTAGCGGGTGGTGTAGTTCTTGGAGGAGGGCGGATCGAGCCGGCCGCTGAGGCGTTCGGTGTAGTGGATGTGGGCCTTCATAGGGTTATCAAGATAAGCATCACCTGGCGGGGTCGCTACTTGCCGAGGGCGCCGGGGGCATGCCCCGTACGTTGGGTCACGCCGTGCCTTTCTCTCTCAGGGCGCGAAGAGGTCGGGCCGCAAACACCCTTCCGGGATTTCCCCAGGCGCGGACTCGCCGCTCCTCTCGCTCAGCGCTCCGCTCTCCTCCCTTCGCTGCCACGCGTCCTTCCCACCCCTGCCACTCCCCGGGAACTCCCTCCAGGGCATTCCCGTCCCTCCCAGGCTCCATTTCTCCTGCATGGGCTTGAGCTCAGAACCTTCCGCTGCGGGACTCGTACTTGGTGGGTTTGCCCAGGCTCGGGCCGCCGCGTTTCACCCAGTGGGCCAGCCAGTGGATGATCTGGGGGATGGAGATGGCGGGGGGGCCGAACTGGGCGATCAGGCGGGAGGCGTCCCCCAAGAGGGCGGTGGGGCTCTCCTCACCGGTGAAGAGGGGCTCCGTGCCCAGAGCCGCGCCCAGGTCCAGGGCGAGTTGGCGCACCGAGAGCGTCTGGGGGCCGGTCATGTTGATCACCGCAGCGGGGCTGCTGCACAGGGGGAAGAGCCGGCACAGGTACGCGTTGGCGTCCCCCTGCCAGAGCTGGTTGACCTGGCCCATGCCCAGGTCGATGGGCTGCTCCTTCCAGACCTTCCAGGCCAGGTCGTGGAGGATGCCGTAGCGCAGTTCGGTGGCGTAGAAGAGGCGGACGATCGCCAGGGGGGTGCCCTGGCGCAGGGCCATGAACTGGGCCAGGCGCTCGCCCCCCAGACGAGACTGGGCGTACTCGCCCACCGGCCCCACCTCGCCCTCCTCGCCGGCTCCGGGGCCAGTGGCGGGGGTGTAGGCGTAGACGTTGCCGGAAGACACGTAGATGATCCGGGCGTGGGGGAAGCGCTGCACCACCTGGGCCGGCAGGTAGGTGTTCATGGCCCAGGTCAGGGAGGGGTCACCGGAGGCCCCGAACTTGAAGCCGGCAAGCATGAAGATGTAGGGGGTCTCGGGCAGGGAGGCCAGAGCCTGGGGGTCGAGCAGGTCGGCCTGGAGGGTCTTGACCCCGATGGTGCTGAGGTAATCGCGCTGCCAATGGTCCGAGAAACGGGAAACCCCGATCACCTGTCTGGCCCCGGCCCGCACCAGGAGTTCGGCCAGGGTGGGGCCCATCTTGCCGGCCGCGCCCAGGATGAGGACGGGGCCTTCCAGGCGGGCTACGGCCTCCCGAACTTGGGGCGAGGGGGTGGTCATCTGCTCGATGAGCTGGGCTTCGGTATCGAGGAGTGCGGTCATCCGGGTTTCCTCTCCTTGCGGGCGATGTCGAAAAGCACCACCCCCAGGGCCACGGCCACATTGAGGGAGTCCAGGCCCCCAGCCAGGGGGATCTGCACCAGGGCGTCGCAGCTCTTGCGGATCAGGGGCCGCAGGCCGCGGGTCTCGTTGCCGGCCACCAGCACCCGGCGGGGGGGCCAATCCACGGCAAAGAAATCGCTGCCCGTGCCGGCCTCCAGGCCGTAGACCCAGAAACCCGCCTCCTTCAAGAGGAGCAGGTCCCTGGACAGGTTGGGGGAGGAGACCAGGGGCAGGCGGAAGAGAGCGCCGCTGGAGGCGCGCACCACCTCGTTGTTGACCAGGGCGCCCCCCCGGGCGGGCAGCAGGAGGCCGGAGGCCCCGGCCCCGGCCCCGGTGCGGATGGCCAGGCCCAGATTGCCGGCGTGCTGCACCTGGTCCAGGGCCACCAGAGTACAGGCAGCGGGCGCCTCGGCCAGCAGCTCCTCCAGGGACCGATAGCGCACCGGACCGGTGCGGGCCACCACCTCCTGGTGCTGGCGGGTGCCGGCCAGTTGCCCCAGCACGCCCACCTCGACAAAGTCGAAGGGCACCCCGCGCCGGCGGGCCAGTTCCTTGATGCGTTCCACTCTGGGACCTTTGGCCTGCCGGGAGAAAAAGACCCGGTCCACGGGATGGCCGGCCTCCAGGGCCTCGGCCACCTCGTGCAGGCCCCAGAGGACTCCGGTATGGCCTTCGGTTTCCATATCTCTAGAAGATAGGCGGTTGTTGGCATCCTGCCCGCGCATTATTTTCGCCTCCATGCAAAAGAACGGCATGGACCTCTTTGAGGCCGGGATGCGGGCCAGCATCGAGAAGGATCAGCCCCTGGCCGCCCGTCTGCGGCCCCGGCGGCTGGAGGAATTCGCCGGCCAGGAGCACATCCTGGGCCAGGGCCGGCTCCTGCGCCGGGCCATCCAGGCCGACCAGCTCTCCTCTTTGATCTTCTACGGCCCGCCCGGCACGGGCAAGACCACCCTGGCGATGGTCATCGCCAACACCACCCGTTCCCA
>Ga0194131_10003111_pt1 | contig 26503 bp, 21 predicted proteins | sample TA2KigO120mmetaG_FD_148631 | JGI IMG/M metagenome (GOLD analysis project Ga0194131, IMG submission 148631) | Freshwater microbial communities from Lake Tanganyika, Tanzania - TA2015053 Kigoma Offshore 120m | ecosystem: Environmental > Aquatic > Freshwater > Lake | place: Tanzania: Lake... | reverse complement strand
GTCAAGAACGAAGTTTGGCTGACGCCGCCAATGCCAGCGGCGCATCGCGCGTGAGTTACGGGCAGCCTGCGGAGTCGACGCGGACGCGGTCGCCAGCGCAGCGCTCGCCGCCCGCGCGGGCAAGAGTGCGTAGAGCCTGCTCTTGAAGCGTCTGACTTCGCCGCCATCCCAGCGCACCGCGGGTTGCGCATCGCGACGCGCCGCCGGCAGCTCGGTACGAATTCGTTCGAGGTGCACGGCATCAGGCAAGGCAAGACCGCGTTGCCGCAACCAATAACGGAGCAGGTTGCGTTGGCGCGCGGCGCTGAGTTCGCCCAAGCGTTGCAGATCGATCAGGCGCGCCGCATCCACGCCGACCGCGACACCCACCGCCTGCAGATCGCTCGCCGCCAAGACCTCGAGTAACTCGCGCGCCTCGCCCAGATGCGCGGCACTACGCGCCGCCACCGCCGCGGCCGCCGGCCATCGCGCCCGCAACAGCGGCACCACGCGCTGCCGCAAATAATTACGATCGAAGCGCTCATCGACATTGCTGTCATCATCGACCCAAGCGACGCCGCGCGCGCGCAGCCAATGCTCGAGCGTGGCGCGCGACTCGCCGAGCAGCGGGCGCACCAGATACCCCGCCTCAAAAATTGCAAGCCGCGGCATGCCCGCAAGACCCGCCACTCCGGCACCGCGCAACAACTGCAGCAGCAAGGTCTCGAGTTGGTCATCCTCGTGATGCGCCGTGAGCAGCCACTCACCCCGTCGTAAACCCTGTGCGAGCGCCGCGTAGCGTGCACTGCGCGCCTCGGCCTCCAGCGAACGCCCACACCTGCGCGGCACGCTGACTCGGCGCACCAAAAGTGATACGCCGAGTTTTCGGCAGAGCGCTCGGCAGTACCGCGCCCAGGCGTCGGCGGCGGGTCGCAGACCATGATGCACATGCACCGCGCGCAAGGATCGACCGCGCAACAACACATGCGTCTTGCGCAAGGCTGCGAGGGCAACGAGCAGTGCGACCGAATCCGCACCGCCGCTCAAGGCGACACAAAATCTTTGCGGCACTGCCTCTTGCGCCAGCCGCTCGAGCTCGCGCCCGAGCCGCCCCAGCAGTGCATCGGCCGACGTACTCAGCCTGGCTCCTCGGCGAATACGCCGAAGCCTGCGAGGCGGCAGGATCGCTCGGCCAGCAGCGTCTCACGCGGCTTGGCCTGCAGTTCATGCAGATGATGCAGCAGCGCATCTTTGACGGAGCTCGCGATCACGCTGCCCTTGCGGTGCGCCCCGCCCAAGGGCTCGGCGATCACTTCATCGATGAGCCCCAGCGAACGCAGGCGGTCGGCCGTCAAGCCCATCGCCTCGGCAGCGGTTTCTTTTTTGTCGGCGCTCTTCCAAAGAATGGAAGCGCAGCCCTCGGGCGAGATCACCGAGTAGGTACTGAATTGCAGCATCAGCAAGCGATCGCAAACACCGATTGCGAGCGCACCGCCCGAACCGCCCTCGCCGATCACCACACTGATCACCGGCACGCGCAGTTTCGCCATCTCGAACAAATTGCGCGCGATGGCCTCGCTCTGGCCGCGCTCTTCGGAGTCGAGCCCCGGATAGGCTCCCGGCGTATCGATGAAGGTGATGAGCGGCAAAGAAAAACGATCGGCGAGGTGCATCAGGCGCAGCGCCTTGCGATAGCCCTCGGGCTTGGGCATGCCGTAGTTGCGCCGCACGCGCTCCTTGGTGTCGCGACCTTTCTGATGACCGACCACCACCACAGCTTCGCCGCCGAGCCGCGCCAGCCCGCCGATGAGCGCCTGATCGTTGCCGAACATGCGATCACCGTGCAGCTCTTCGAACTCGGTGAAGGCCTCGCGCAGATAATCGAGGGTGTAGGGTCGCTGCGGATGACGCGCAAGCTGCGTGATCTGCCAAGGACTGAGCTTGGCGAAGATGCTGCGCGTGAGCTGGTCGCTCTGCGACTGCAGCCGGGTGATCTCCTCCTGCACGTTCACGCCCGCACCGGCCGTGACATGCCGCAGCTCCTCGATCTTCGCCTCGAGCTCGGCGATCGGCTGTTCGAAGTCGAGGAAATTGATACCCATGGCCTGCAGGTTACGGGGCCATCCCCGGGCTTTCAACCGTAGGCCGAATTCGCCGTCCCGGGCGGGGGGCCGTAGACCACCCGCACGCCATTGCTGCCGACCAGCTGCTCGAGCGCCTCGATGAGTTCGGGACTCGCACGCACCTTCCACTCAGCGCCCAGCTCGAGCCCCGCGCTCGCCTGCTCGCCGGCATAGCGCACGCCCACCGCGCAGGGTCCCGGCCGATACGCGGCCAAAGTATCGGCAAGGCGCTGTAGCATCAATCCCTGATCGCTGCCATTGGCGCGCGGCCAAATGAGCACGATGCGATGCGTCTGCTGCTCACGGGCACGATCGAGTTCGGTGACTTTTTTGGCGGCGAGGCGCCAGGTCTCGCCCTGCTCGTCGTAGCGCAGCTGCCCATCGATGACCACCAGCGCATCTTTGACGATCAGCTCACGGAACTTCTGCAAGGTCTCCTCAAAGAAAGTGACCTCGATACGACCGGTGCGATCATCGAGCACGATCGACGTTCGATTTGTCCGTTTGCGGATTTCGTGGATGTAGCCGGCGACCGTCGCCAGCCGCCCACCAAAGAATCCACGCTCGGCAGACCCCAGTGTCGGCCTGTCGCTCAAGATGTCGGCAATGCGGCCGCTCACGAAACGCGGCAGATCTTTCTCGTAGCGTGCGAGCGGATGTCCGGTGAGATAAAGTCCGAGCGTCTCGCGCTCGCCCGCCAGACGCATGGCCTCGCTCCACTCCGGTTGTAGCAGTACCGCTTCGGCACTGGCTTCGGCAGCCTGCTCCGCACCCTGCGCGAGGCCGAAGAGATCGACCTGTCCGGTCTCGACCGCGCGCGTCGCCTGCTCGCCGAGTTGCATCGCCGCCGCGAGCCGCGCCATCTGTGTCGCACGATTGACGCCGAGGGAATCGAGACTGCCCGAGCGAATGAGCGCCTCGAGCACCCGGCGATTGACCCGATTGAGATCGAGTCGGCGACAAATATCTTCGAGGCTGCGATAGGGACCCTTGGCGGCGCGCTCAGCGGTGATCGCCTCAACCGCTGACTGGCCAACGCCCTTGATGGCGCCGAGCCCGTAGCGCACCTCGCGCGGTGCCGCCACCACGAACGCATACGCCGAAGTGTTGACGTCGGGCGGCAGCACGGTGATCCCCATGCGATCGCACTCGTCCTTGATGGTGACCACCTTGTCGGTGTGGTCCATGTCGGCCGCGAGCACCGCGGCCATGAAGGCCTCGGGGTAATGCGCCTTCAGCCAGCCCGTTTGATAGGAGAGCAACGCATAGGCGGCAGAGTGCGACTTGTTGAAGCCGTAGCCCGCGAATTTCTCCATCAGGTCAAAGATATGAGCAGCCTGCGCCTCAGGCACGCCGCGCGCTTTGGCGCCATCGACGAAAATGCTGCGCTGCTTGGCCATTTCCTCGGGCTTTTTCTTGCCCATCGCCCGGCGCAGCAGATCGGCGCCCCCAAGGCTGTAGCCCGCGAGCACCTGCGCGATCTGCATCACCTGCTCCTGATACAGAATGACGCCGTAGGTCGGCTTCAGCACGGTCTCGAGCGAGGGGTGCAGGTAATCGATCGGACCGTCGATGCGCCCGTGCTTGCGGCCAATGAAATCATCGACCATGCCGGACTGCAGCGGACCCGGACGGAACAAGGCGACGAGCGCGACCACGTCCTCGAAGCGATCGGGTTGCAGGCGCCGCACCAGATCCTTCATGCCGCGCGACTCGAGCTGGAAGACCGCCGTCGTCGCACAATTTTTGAGCAACTGGAAGGTCGCCACATCGTCCATCGGCAAGGTCGCCATGTCGAGCGGCGCTTCCTCGCCCTCGCCCGCGGCGCGCCGCCGCGCCCGCTCCTCGTTGATGGTGCGTACCGCGTGGTCGATGATGGTCAGGGTGCGCAGGCCGAGAAAGTCGAACTTCACGAGGCCGGCCGCTTCGACGTCGTCCTTGTCGAACTGCGTGACCACGCTGCCGCCGCCTTCTTCACAGTAAAGCGGCGCGAAATCTTCGAGCACCGAGGGCGCGATCACCACGCCGCCCGCATGCTTGCCGGCATTACGCGTCAGGCCTTCGAGTGATCTGGCCAGGTCAATGAGCCCGCGGACCTCTTCGTCGTCTTTGTGAAGCTTTTTGAGCTCGGGCTCTTTCTCGAGTGCGGCATCGAGCGTGATATCGAGCTCGAGCGGCACGAGCTTGGCGATCTTGTCGACGTACCCGTAACCGAAACCGAGCACGCGACCCACATCGCGTACCACCGCCTTCGCCGCCATCGTGCCGTAGGTGATGATCTGCGAGACACGCTTGCGGCCGTATTTTTCGGCGACGTAATCGATCACCCGATCGCGGCCGTCCATGCAAAAGTCGACGTCGAAGTCGGGCATCGAGACGCGCTCGGGATTGAGAAAACGCTCGAACAGCAAATCGTATTGCAGAGGGTCGATATTGGTGATGCCCAAAGAATAGGCGACGAGCGACCCGGCGCCCGAACCACGCCCCGGCCCCACCGGGACCGCGTTCTCGCGCGCCCAGCGGACGAAATCGGCGACGATCAAAAAATAGCCGGCAAAGCCCATCCTGCAGATGACGGCGAGCTCGGTGTCGAGTCGCGACTCATAGCTCGCGCGACCGACGGTGGCCATGCGCGCAAGTCGCGCCTCGAGCCCGCGTGCAGACTCGCTACGCAAATGACCCTCGGTAGTCTCGCCTGCCGGCACCGGATACTCCGGCAAACGACTCTCGCCGAGCTGCAGCAGCAGACTGCAGCGCCGCGCAATCTGCCGCGAATTCTCGAGGGCCTCGGGCAGATCGGCAAACAACTCGACCATCTCGGTGGGGCTGCGCAGATACTGCTGCGGCGTGTAGCGTCGTGGCCGCGAGGGATCGCCGAGTTGCGTACCCTCATGGATGCAGACGCGCGCTTCGTGCGCCTCGAAATCGGCAGACGACAAAAATCGCACGTCGTTGGTGGCCACGATCGACACCGACTCGGCGAGCGCGAGTTCGACGGTCGCGGCGAGCAGCGCCTCCTCGCCCTCGCGACCCACTCGACTGACTTCAAGGTAATAACGATCACCGAAAAGCGCTCGCCACGCGGCGAGCTGCCGGCGCGCATCGGCAACTTTACCCGCGGCCAATGCTCGTCCGACATCACCCTCAGGGCCACACGACAAGGCAATCAGCCCTGCGGTGGAGCGCGCATCAAGCCACGCGCGCTCGATGCGTGGTTCGCCACGCTGCTGGCCTTCGAGATACGCGCGGCTGACCAGCCGGGTGAGGTTGCGGTAGCCCGCCTCGTTCTGACAGAGCAGCGCGATGCGTATGGGCGCCACGCGTTCACCGGGCTCGGCGATCAGCAAGTCGACGCCGACAATCGGCTTCACGCCCTTCTCGAGCGCCGCCTTGTAGAACTTCACCAAAGCGAAGAGATTACTTTGATCGGTGACGGCAACCGCCGACATGCCTTCGGCTACCACCTGCGTGATGAGCTCCGGGATCCGCACCACGCTGTCGACCAGCGAGTACTCGGTATGCAGGCGGAGGTGGACGAAGTCGGTCATCGCAGGCGTGATCTTACCGGCGCGAAGCTCCTGCGGTGCACCGGCGATGGCCCATGTGCGTCGAGCGCAGCCAGATGCGCGGGCACGGGATAACCCTTGTGGATCGCGAAACCATATTCAGGATGACGCGTATCCAGTTGTTCCATAACGTGATCTCGCGCGGTCTTGGCGAGTATCGAGGCCGCGCTGATCGCCGCCACCTTGCTGTCGCCCTTGATGATGGCGGCCGCCGAGCGCACGCCCTCGAGGCCCTCGAGCGAAGGCAGGCGATTGCCGTCGATGTCGAGGTGCGTCGGCGCCACCGCCAGCGCGATCACCGCGCGGCGCATGGCGAGCAGCGTCGCCTGCAAAATATTGATCGCATCGATTTCGGCAGCGCTTGCAAGACCAATGCCCCAGGCAACGGCGCGCTCGCGGATCAGCGGCGCGATCGCCGCGCGCTGCGGGGACTTCAGCGCTTTCGAGTCCGCCAGCCCCGCAATCGGTCGCGCCGGATCGAGAATGACCGCAGCCGCCACCACCGGCCCCGCGAGCGGACCCCGACCGGCTTCATCCACGCCCGCCGACCACTCAATCATGTCCTGGTGCGCACCTATCTTGAGGCTCAATGATCGTGATGCTCTAACGAGGCACGAGTTCGAGCACGGCGTCAGCCGCCAGACCCGCGCCACCCTGTCGCAATTGCTGGTGCACGCTCGCAAAGTCGCGCTGCAGCGACTCGAGCGCCGCCGGCTCCTCCAGCCAGCGCAGCACGGCCGCCCCCAGCGCCTCGGCTGTGACGGCTTCCTGAAAAAACTCCGGGACCACCTCGCGCCCCACGAGCAGGTTCGGCTGCGCGAAATGCTTCACTTTCACGAGACCGAGTCGGCGCAACAAAAACGCCGTCAGCGGTGCGAGTTGGTAAGCGACCACCATGGGGCGCTGCGAGAGCAAGGTCTCGAGCGTCGCGGTACCCGAGGCCGTGAGTACCACGTCGGCAGCCGCGAGCGCCAACCGCGACTGGCCGTCCTGAACTTTGATCGCAAGTGCCGCGCTCGCGGGTGCGAGCACCGACTCGAAATGCGTTCGCGTCGCGGCGCTCGTCAGCGGCACTACAAATTTCACACCTGGACGGCGTGCCGCAAGCCACTGCGCAGTACCCACGAAGGGCATCGCCAGTCGCGACACCTCGCCCATGCGGCTGCCGGGCAAGAGCGCCACGATCTCGTCGGACTCTGCATAGCCGAGCGCGGCGCGGGCGGCACGGCGATCGGCTTGCAGCGGAAACTGATCGGCGAGCGGATGACCCACGAAACGCGCCGCTACGCCATGTTGCGCATAGAACTCGGGCTCGAACGGCAGCAGACAAAGAATTCGGTCACAGGATTCGGCGATGCCGCGCACCCGCCCCTGCCGCCAGGCCCAGACCTGCGGACTCACGTACTGCACAGTCGGCACGCCCGCCCGCTTGAGCCGGCGTGCGAGCCCGAGATTGAATTCCGGCGCATCGATGCCGACGAAGACCGCTGGGCGCCGCGCGCTCAATTCTTTGATCAGCCGGCGCCGCAGCCGCAGCAGCCGCGGCAAGTGCCGCAGGATCTCGGCGAACCCCATGATTGCAAGTTCGTCGCTCGCGGCGAGCGCCTCGCAACCGGCCTCGCGCATGCGCGGTCCGGGCACCCCGACGAAGCGCGCACCGGGCAAGCGCTCGCGAATCGCCGCGATCAGCGCGGCACCGAGGTTGTCGCCCGACGCCTCGCCGGCCACGAGCGCAATCAAAGGTTCTGCAGAGTGGCCCGTCCCGCTCAACGGATCAGGCTGCGGTTGGACCGCGGAAAGAAATCGACGAAGGCTTGCAGCTCGGGCTGGTTCTGCGCGGCTCGCGTGATCTCGTCGATGGCTTCCTGCAACGGCAGCTCCGATCGATACAGCGTCTTGTACGCATTTTTGATGTTGCGCACTTGTTCGGCAGAGAAGCCGCGCCGCGAAATACCGGTGGCATTGATCGAATGCGGTTCGGCCGGATGCCCCACCGCCATCACATAGGGCGGCACATCGCGCGTGACCGCCGTGTTATTGGCGATGAACGCATGCATGCCGACCTTACAAAACTGATGCACGCCGGTGAAGCCGGCGAGGATCACCCAATCATCGATATCGACGTGCCCCGCAAGCGTTGCCAGGTTGGCGAACACGCAATGACTGCCGACGATGCAATCGTGGGCCACATGCGATGACGCCATGAACAGATTGTCATCGCCGACCGTGGTCACACCCTTGTCCTTGGCCGTGCCGCGATTGACGGTCACATACTCGCGAAACGTGTTGCCGTTGCCGATGAGCACGCGCGTCGGCTCACCCGCATATTTTTTGTCCTGCGGCGCATCGCCGATCGAAGCGAACTGGAAGATCCGATTGTTGGCACCAATCGTCGTGTGCCCGGTAATCACCACATGCGGACCGATCACGCAGCCCGGACCGATTTCGACATTCGGGCCGATGATCGAACACGCACCGATTTCGATGTCGGCCGCGAGCTTGGCCGAGGGCGCGACGACGGCGCGCGGGTCGATGCCGCCCGCCATCACGCCGGCCCCTGCGCGGGCTTGCCCGACTCCGGTGCGACCATGAGTTCGGCGGAGGCCGCCTCGACGTCGCCGACGTAGGCCGCTGCTTCGAACTTCCAGATGCCGCGCATCTGCCGCTGTACCTTCGCAGTCAAAATCAGCTGATCACCCGGCTCGACCGGACGGCGGAACCGCGCTTTTTCGATGCCGACAAAATAAAACCGCGTCTCTTCATCCGGCAAAACTTTCGCCGTACGAAACGCCAGAATCCCCGCCGTTTGCGCCAAAGCCTCGATGATGATCACGCCCGGCATCACCGGCCGATACGGAAAATGTCCGGGAAAAAACGGCTCGTTGTAGGTGACGTTTTTGAGCGCGCGGATGCTCTCGCCCTCCTTGCACTCAAGCACCCGATCGACCAACAGAAAAGGGTAACGATGCGGCAACTGCCGCAGGATTTCATTGATGTCGAGTATGCCTTCGCTCACGATGATCCCTCGCCTGGTTGGCCTGTGCGGCCTGTTTAGCCGTCCTTGTCCGTTGTGCCCGCCACGTCGCCGGCCGACGCTCCACTTTCGAGATCGGTAACGCGCTGCGCGAGCGCATCAAGTCGCTTAATGCGCCCGACAATACGCCGCCATTCGCTCGCCGACTCCACCGGAATACCGCCGCCCGAATAAACGCCGGGCTCGCGGATGTCGCGGGTGACAAAACTCGTGCCCGTGAGCGTAACGTCATCACAGATCGTCAGGTGCCCGGCAATGCAGACACCGCCGCCGATCCGACAACGCGCGCCGACATCGGCGCTGCCGGCCATCCCCGCGCAACCGGCGAGCGCCGTGTGCTCACCGACGCGACAGTTGTGGCCGATCTGCACGAGGTTGTCCATCTTCACGCCGTTGCCGACCACCGTGTCATCGAGTGCGCCGCGATCGATGGCGCTGTTGGCACCGATCTCGACATCGCAGCCGATGCGCACGGTACCCACTTGCGGCACGAACACCCACCGTTCGCCCTCGGCGGCATAGCCAAAACCATCGGCGCCGATCACCGCACCCGGATGCAGAATCGAGCGCTCGCCGATCACCACCTTGTCCATCACCGTGACGCGCGCCACCAGACGCACGTCATCAGCCAGTGTGACCTCATCGCCGATCACTGAACCGGCGCCGATGAACGCACGCGCCCCAATACGGCTGCGCGCGCCGATCACGACCAGCGGACCGATATGGGCAGAGGGATGAATCTCGGCGTCGGCAGCAACCACCGCCGCGGGATGCACGCCAGCTGGCGCCATCGGCAGCGGGTGCAGCAGCTGCGCGATGTGCGCGAAACTCGCGTGCGGATTATCGGCCAGCAGGCAATCGATCGTCGTGGCCTCCTGCATCTTGGGATGCAGAATGATGGCACCGGCGTTGGCTGCCGCTAGTTGATCGACGAGCTTGGGATTGGCAAAAAAAGCCAGCCCGCGGGGTCCTGCCCCCGCGAGTGTGCCTATATGGTCGATGCTGCGGCCGGGATCGCCGCGCAGCGTCAGGCCGAAACGAACCGCGAGCTCACCGAGCGTGAATGGCATTGCGTCCGCTCCGTGCGGCCGCCCGCCGACTCAACGCGTGGCGGGCTTCGCCGGCGCCGCGGCGCTTACGCGCTGCTGCAAGGCCGACAACACGCCCGGCGTGATATCGAGCGTCTGGGTCGCATAGATCACGCCGTCGGTGACGACCAGATCAAAGTTTTGCGCCTTCGAGTAGGTGCGAACTTCTTCGATCAGCGCGCGCTGCAACTTCGACATTTCTTCGTTGCGACGGGCGTTGAAATCGTCGTTCACTTCCTGCTGACGACGCGCGAGGTCACGCTCGCCATCGCGCAGTTCTTTTTCGGCGCGCGAGACCTGATCGGGCGTCATGGTGGCGCGATCTTTGACGAGCTTGTCACGCTTGCCCTGCAGCGAGGTCGCTTGCGTCTGCAGCTCGCGCTGCTTGGCCGCCGCTTCACTGCGCAGCGACTCGATGAGCGCCTTGCCCTGCGGGCTCTCGTCCATCAAGCGCCCGAAGTCGAGCACACCCACCTTGATTTCGGCCATCGCCGGAGCGCCCGCCAGCGCCGCTATTGCCGCCATCGCCGGAATCATCGCCTTGGACAACATACGCATCGTCAACCCAACCTCTGAATAGGCGATCGGCTCAAAACGCCTGGCCGATCGTGAACTGGAACCTTTCTTCCTCGTCTTCGAACTGCACGCCATCACCCTTGAAGGTGTTGAGCGGCAGCGCGTAGCTGAAGCGGAATACGCCGAGCGGCGCGAGCCATTGCACCGCGATGCCCGCCGACTGCTTCAACTTATCATACTTGAACTTGTAATCGACCGGGGTGACGCCATCGGCACCCGTGAACTTGTAGAAATCGCGCGTCGAAAACACGTTGCCGATATCGAAGAACGCGGTCGCCCGCGCGGTCGTCCGCCATTTCTCCGGAGTCGGGATAATGAGTTCGGCGCGCGCCGCCACCTTGAGGTTGCCACCGTACGGGTTGCCGAAGCTGTCCTTCGGACCCAAGCGACTCTCGCGATAGCCACGGACCGTGTCCGGTCCGCCAGCAAAGAAATTGCGATACGGCGGCGGTGCCGTGGTATCCCCGAGCTCCTGGCTGTAACCCACATCGCCGCCGAGCGCCAAAGTCCAGCGGCCGAAGAGCGGGACGAACTGCAGAAACTCGTACGCCGCGGTGGCGTACTGCACGTCACTGAAGGGCAGTGCATAACTGAGTGAAAACGTGTGACGCATGCCGCGATCGGCAAAGAGCGCGCGGTTGCGACTGTCGTAGCTCCAGCCCACGGCAAGCTCGAAGGAATCGAACTGCGTGGTGTCGAGCGTCGTCACCGGAATGATGAAGCCGCCGCCATAGTCCTGCTCGGGCACGATCTTCACGCGATAGTCCCCGTTGGTGCGCACCCAGCTGCGCGCTTGCTCGGCACTGCCCTCGCCGGTGATCAGTGAAGAGCTCTGAATCGAGAGCCCGACACGCAGACCCTGGAACTCGGTGATCGGATAACCATAGTCGACACCGAGCGCGAGCGACTCCGAAGAAAAGTCCGATGACGCCGAAACGAACTGCGTGACGTCGCGGTAAGTGAACGACAGCGTACGCGCGACCCCATCGATATTGGTGTAAGGATTGGTGTGCGAGACGCCATACACTTTTGAGTAGCGGCCGGAGTTCAGATCGATGGCGACGCGCTCACCCGACCCCATGAAATTGCTGTCGGCGTAATTGCCATTGAGGATGAACGACTGCGACTCGGAATAGCCGACGCCGCCGCCGAGCTGCGCCGACGGTCCTTCCTTGATTTCGAACTCGACATCGACCAGATCGGCCGTGCCCGGTACCGGCTTAGTTTCCGACTCGACTTTCTCGATGAACGGCAGACGTTGAACACGCTGCTTCGAGCGCTCGACAAGCACATTGGAGAGCCAAGCGCCCTCGAGCTGGCGCATTTCGCGACGCAGCACGTCGTCGTTGATCTTGGTCACCTTGTTGAACACGATGTGCCGCACGTAGACACGGTTGCCCGGATCAATGAAAAAGGTGATGCCCACCTCTTTCTTGCCATCATCGGGCGTCGGCACCGGATCGACTTTGGCGAACGCGTAGCCCTCGAGACCGAGCCGGTTCTGGATCAGCTCCTGCGTCGCCGTGATGTCTTTCTTCGAGTAGGTATCGCCAGTCTTCACCAGCAAATAATTTTTAAGCTCTTCTTCGGCGACCACGAAGGTACCGGCGAGCTTGACCGTGCTCAGCTTGAAGACTTCGCGCTCAATCACATTGACGGTGATGAAGATGTCGTCTTTTTCGGGCGCGATCGCCACCTGCGTCGACTCGATCTCGAAATTGGCGTAACCGCGATCCATGTAGAACGAACGCAGCTTTTCGAGATCGCCCTGCAGTGATTCGCGCGAATAGCGATCGTCTTGCTTGTACCAGGACAGCCAGTTCGGCGTCTTGAGTTCGAAATCTTCGAGCACGTCTTTTTGCTCGAAGCGCTCGTTGCCGACGAGATTGATCTGCCGAATACGCGCGCGCTTGCCTTCCTTGATGTCGATCTTCACGCGCACCCGGTTGTCGGAGACTTCTTCGACCTGAGTGTCGATACGCACCGCGTATTTGCCGCGGCTGAAGTACTGATCGGTGAGAAACTGCTTCACGTCCTCGAGCACCGAGCGATCGAAGGTCTTACCGGTGGCGAGACCCACGTTGCGCAGACTCTTGTTGAGATCTTCGGTCTTGATGTCCTTGTTGCCCTTGATCTCGAAACTCTCGATCGAAGGACGCTCGAGCACCGCGACGATCAGCGTGCCCGCTTCCCAGCGCAGCTCGACATCGCGAAAGAAACCGGTGTCGTAGAGCGCACGAATGGCCTCGCGCACCCGCCGCTGCGTCAGGCGATCGCCGATGTTGACCGGCAGATAGTTGTACACCGTGCCTTCGGAGACGCGCTGCAAACCCTCGACGCGAATGTTGTCGACGCGCAGCACCGGCGGCTCCTGGGCGAGCGCCGTGGCGACATGAAAAGACGATGCAAGGAGCAGCACCGCAGCCAGAACGAACCGAATCCGTGTGATCAACCGAGCTGCCTCGTGAAATCATTGAAGATCGCGACGCCCATGAGCGTGAGCAGCAACGCGATACCCACCTGCTGGCCGAGCGCCTGCACCCGATCGGGAATTGGCGAGCCGCGGAACCACTCGATGAGCTGGTAGACGATCTGACCGCCATCGAGGATGGGGATGGGCAAAAGATTCAGAAAGCCGAGACTGAGCGAGATGACGATCAAAAAGCCGAGGAATTCGGTCAGTCCACTCTGCGCAGACTCACCCGCGAATTCGGCGATCGACAGCGGTCCCGATAAATTTTTGAGCGACACCTGACCAAACAACATACGGGCGAACATCTTGGCCTGCAGCACGGTCATATCCCAGGCGCGCTGCGTGGCGGCCGTCAGCGACTCGAGCGGACCGTACTCGCGTTGGTTGACGAGCTCGGCGGGCCACGGTGGTGGTGGTGGGGTCGCGACCCGAATCCGGCCGATTTCTTTGCCGTCGATCAAATCTGCCTCGCTGCGCACGGTCACCTGTGCCGCCTGCCCCGCACGCACATAGCTGACGACGATGTCGCGATTCGGCCGCGCCGAGATCATCTCGACCAGTGCCGGAAAATCCGCGACCGGCTCACCATCGATGGCGATCACCCGATCGCCCGCCTGCAAACCCGCAAGCGCTGCAGGCCCACCGGCATCGACCTTGCCGAATTCCGCGGGGACGGGCGGCGTCCAGAACCGCATCCCCAAACCGCGCAGCAACGCCGAGGGCTCAGTGAGCGCGCGGCGAACTCCAGGATCGTCGATACGCAGCGCGAGCGTGCGCACGCCCGAACCTGGACGCTCGACTTCGATCTCGATCTGGCCATCGTCACTGATCGCTTCGACAAGTCCGAGCACGACATCGGAGTGGGTGGCGATGTCGCGATTCTCGATGCGCAGGAATTGATCGTTGGTGCGCAGATCGGCGCGCGCCGCGAGCGAGTCGGGGACCACCTTGCCAACGACCGGCCTCACCTGCGGCTCGCCGCTCACCCAAAGAATTGCCCAGAGCACGAGAATGGCGAAGATGATGTTGAAGGCGGGTCCGGCCAGCAGCACGAGAATGCGCTGCCAAGGCGCCTTCCGCGTGAAGGAACTCGCGAGATCCTCCGGCGGCACCGGCCCCTCGCGCTCATCGAGCAGCTTGACGTAGCCGCCGAGCGGCAGCGCGGCAAAAACGTATTCGGTACCGTCGCGACGACCGACGCGCTTCCAGAGCGCGGGACCAAAACCGACCGAGAAGCGCCGTACCTTGAAGCCGAGTTTGCGCGCCACCCAGAAGTGCCCGTACTCGTGCACGGTGACGAGCAAACTCACGGCCACGACGAAGCCGGCGATCGTCCAGAGAAAACCCATCAGCGCGCCCTCGCCGCGCGCGGCTCGCTGATCGCGCGCAGCGCCGCACTGCGCGCCGCGCCATCGGCCGCGAGCACGCTGTCCAAGTCCTTGACGGAACCGGCCGACACGGCGTTCATCACGCTGTCAATGACTGCGGGGATACCGTTAAAGTTCAAACGCCCCTCCAGGAAGGCCGCCACGGCGATCTCATTGGCCGCATTCAGGATGGCGGGCGCGAGCCCACCCGCCACCGCCGCCTGCCGGGCCAAGGCCAGACAGGGAAATCGACCGGTATCCGGTAGCTCGAACTGCAGCACTCCGGCCCGGGCAAGATCCAAGAATTGTACACCGGGGTCGATACGGTCCGGCCAACCGAGGGCGTGGGCAATGGGGGTGCGCATATCAGGCGAACCGAGCTGGGCAAGCATCGAGCCATCGACGTATTCCACCAGCGAATGCACCAGGCTCTGCCGGTGCACCACCACCTCGACCTGCGCGATCGGCAGCCCGTAGAGGATGCAAGCCTCGATCACCTCGAGCCCCTTGTTCATGAGCGTTGCCGAATCGACCGAGATTTTCCGGCCCATGACCCACTTCGGGTGCTTGCAGGCTTGCTCGGGCGTCGCCATCGCGATGGCCTCGGCGCTCCAGTCGACAAAGGGCCCGCCCGAGGCTGTCAGCAAAATGCGCCGGACGCCCGGGGGCGCGCGACCGGTTTCGGCGCCCGCCGGCCAGCACTGAAAAATGGCGTTGTGTTCGCTGTCGATCGGCAACAAGGTTGCCCCACCCGCACGCGCCGCCTCGATGAGGATGGGTCCGGCCATGACCAGCGGCTCTTTGTTGGCGATCATCAGTCGCTTGCCGGCCCGCGCGGCGGCGAGTGATGACGACAAACCCGCCGCACCCACAATGCCCGCCATCACATAAGGCGCCTGCGGGAGTGCCGCGATCTCCTCGAGCGCCGACTCACCGACGAGCACACGGGTCGGCAGACCTGCCGCGCGCAAGCCGCACTCCAGCGCCAGCGCCGCCTCGGGTTCGACGAGCGCGGCGACCTCGGGCCGAAACTGCAGGCATTGCGCGAGCAACTTGGCGTGATCGCGCCGCGCACCGAGCGCGATCGCGCGAAACCGTGCGGGATGACGCGCGATCACATCGAGCGTGTTGTCGCCGATCGTGCCCGTGGAGCCGAGTACCGCGACGCCGATCGGCTCGCCTGCGCGAACCGTCATCAGCCTGCGCCTCCGATCAAGCCCGCTTCGAGCAGACCGAGCACGAAGATGGGTACGCCCGCTGACAGACTGTCGAACCGATCAAGCACGCCACCATGACCCGGGAACAGTCCGCCGCTATCTTTGAGCCCCGAGTGTCGCTTCATGAGACTCTCGGTCAGATCGCCGACCACGGAAAACGCTGCCGCAGCGGCGGCCATCAACAAGACGGCGGTGAGCGGCCAGACCAAAAAATACGCGCCGATCGCCGCCACCAACAGCGAGGCGATCACCCCGCCGATCACGCCTTCCCAGCTCTTGCCCGGCGATACTTTGGGTGCGAGTCGTAGCCGGCCAAAGCAGTTACCTGCAAAGTACGCCCCGATATCCGCCGCCATCACTATGACCAGCGCAAAGAGCAAAAGCCACGCGCCGTTTTCTTCGAAGCGCAAACGCTGCAGCGCGACACTGGCAGGCACCATGACACAGAGCCCGGCGATGGCGGTCACCACCCGGCCCCGGGGCGTCGGCGCAAACATTACCCAAGCGAGCGCCACCAACCACCAAATCGCCGCAACACCCATCAGCAAAGAAAGCGCGCCGGGTGTTTGGGTGTATTGCCAAGCCACGAGATAACCAAGGCCAACCAGCAGCATGTAGGCATAGCGCCAGACCGGCTGCGACAGCTTAAGGAACGCCGACCACTCCCACGCGCCACTCAAAACAACCAGCGCGACCAGCAGGGTCGTGAAACTTGCAGGCAAGGCAAAGAGCACGAGCAGCAGTGCCGCCGCGAGCACGATCGCTGTCAGCGCCCGCTCACGCAGACCTGCGTCGCGACTCATTTTTTTGACCCGCCCGCTGTGGACCCGCTCGGTTTGGTGGCACCCGCTTGCGTGCCGGTCAAACCGAACCGTCGCTCACGACCAGTGAAATCTTCGATCGCACGCTGCAGCTCGGTCGCATCGAAGTCGGGCCACAGCAAGTCGGTGAAATAGAGCTCGGCATAAGCGATATTCCACAGCAAAAAATTGCTCACGCGATGATCACCCCCCGTGCGGATGAAGAGATCCGGGTCGGGAAGACCCGCGAGCTGCAACTCGGCCGCGAACAACTCTTCATCGATATCATTGGCACGGAGGGCGCCACTTGCCGCCCGTGCCGCAAGCCGCTTGGCGGCCTCGACCACGTCCCAGCGACCGCCGTAACTCACCGCGACCTGCAAGCACAGCCCATCGTTACCCGCGGTCTTGGCTTCGGCCTCGGCGATACGCTGTTGCAAACGCACCGCGAGCCGCTGCCGATTGCCGATCACGCGCAGCCGCACCCGATTGGCGTGCAGTTCTTCGACCTCACGATCGAGCGCTTCCATGAAAAGACCCATGAGCGTTGCGACCTCAGTCTCGGGTCGACGCCAGTTTTCGCTGGAGAACGCGAACAAGGTGAGCGCACTGACGCCTAGCTGCACGCATTCGCGGATCACCTGACGCACGGGCTCGATGCCCGCCCGATGCCCGGCAGTGCGCGGCTCGCCGCGGGCTTCGGCCCAGCGGCCGTTGCCGTCCATGACGATCGCGATGTGCTTGGGCAGGGTCAAGGGCTGCGCTCGCGGCCTCAGACCTGCATGATCTCTTTTTCTTTGACCGCGAGGGCGGCGTCGATCTCGGCCACGTGCTTGTCGGTGAGCTTCTGGATCTCTTCCTGCGCCTTCTTTTCTTCGTCCTGGCTGATCATCTTTTCTTTTAGCGCTTCCTTGACGTCTTGCAACACGTCGCGACGCACGTTGCGCACCGAGACCCGCGCACCCTCGGCATCGCCACGCACCACCTTGGTGAGATCGCGACGGCGCTCTTCGGTGAGCGGCGGCAAGGGCACGCGGATGACTGCACCCGCGGTGTTGGGCGTCAGCCCGAGATCGGATTTGTAGATGGTCTTTTCGACGGCTTGAATCGCGCTCTTGTCCCACGGCGTGATAACGATGGTGCGCGCATCTTCGACGCCGATATTGGCGAGCTGCGACAGCGGCGTCTCGGTGCCGTAGTAATCGACCTTCAGATTCTCGACCAGGCTCGGGCTGGCACGACCCGTGCGCAATTTTTTGAGGTCCGCCTGGAACTGCTGTACGCACTTCGCCATGCGCACGGTGGCGTCTTTCTTGAAATCTTCGATCATCGTCGTCTACCTCAGGAGTTGGTCACCACGGTACCGATGTCCTCGCCCCGCACGATCCGCAGCAGATCGCCGGCATTGGTCAGGTTATAGACCTGCAGCGGCAGCTGATTATCGCGGCACATGACAATTGCGGTGGCATCCATCACGTTGAGCCGCTCATCGAGCACCCGATCAAAAGTAAGCCGAGGATAGCGCACGGCCTCGGGATCTTTCAGCGGATCGGCCGAATAGATGCCGTTGACCTTGGTGGCCTTGACGAGCAGCTCCGCACCGACCTCGATCCCACGCAGCGAGGCGGCGGTATCGGTGGTGAAAAACGGATTGCCGGTGCCGGCTGCAAACAGCACCACGCGCCCCTTTTCGAGGTGGCGGATGGCACGACGCCGAATGTATTCCTCGCAGACCTCGTTGATACGGATCGCCGACATCACCCGCGCGTAGCTGCCGATGCTCTCGAGGGCATCCTGCATCGCGAGGCAATTCATCACCGTCGCCAGCATGCCCATATGATCGCCGGTGACCCGATCCATGCCAGCGCGCGCAAGCCCCGCGCCGCGAAAAATATTGCCGCCACCGATGACGACCGCCACCTGCACCCCGAGCGCGGTGAGCTCCTGGATCTCGAGGGCGATCCGCTTGATCACCGCTGGATCGATCCCGTAGTCGGTGCTGCCCATCAGAGCTTCGCCCGATAGTTTCACGAGGATGCGCTTGTACCGAACGTTCGCTTCAGCCATTGCCCGTCTCCTCTTGAAGAAAACCCCGCCGAGGCGGGGTTTTCGTTGGCTCCCTGCGGCGGCTTACTTGCCGCTGCTTGCCTTGACCTGTGCCATGACCTCGCCGACGAAGTCATCCTGCTTCTTTTCGATGCCGGCGCCAACCTCGAAACGGCGGAACGCCTTCACCTCGGCCTTGGCGGCCTTCAGCAACTTTTCGATGGTCTGGTCCGGATCTTTGACGAAGACCTGTCCGAGCAGCGCTTTTTCATTGAAAGTCTTGCGCAGACGACCCTCGACCATCTTGGCGACGATCTCGGCGGGCTTGCCCTCGGCGAGCGCCTTCTCGGTTTCGATCTCGCGTTCTTTGGCGACCACCTCGCCAGACACGTCGGCTGCCGACAGATAGTCGGGATTGCTCGCCGCCACGTGCATGGCGAGATCGTGCGCGAGGTCGGCCGAGCCGCCCTCGATCGCCACTAGCGCGCCGATCCGCGTGCCGTGCCGATACGCGCCGAGAAAACCCGTCGACGCCAGCGACGCATGCCGACGAACCGAAATGTTCTCGCCGATCTTGGCGATCAGCGCACGACGCCGCTCATCGACGGTCTCGCCGGAGGCGAGCTTGAGCGCGTTGAGCGCCTCGAGATCAGCCGGGTTCGCCGCCAGCGCTACTTTGGCGACCTCGCTCGAGAACCCTTGGAAATCCGCCTCGCGAGCAACGAAGTCAGTCTCGCAGTTGATCTCGGCCATCACTGCCGACTTGCCGTCGGCCGATTTCTCGAGCGCGATCACGCCCTCGGCCGCCACGCGCGCGGCTTTCTTGTCGGCCTTGGCGAGCCCCTGCTTGCGCATGAGTTCGGCCGCGGCGTCGAGATCGCCCTGCGTTTCGACGAGTGCTTTCTTGCACTCCATCATGCCAGCGCCCGTGCGCTCGCGTAGCTGTTTGACCGCTTCAGCAGAAATGCTCATCAAAAGTCTCCTTGGATCACACGCGCCGCGGGGCCGAGAGGATCAACCACGACGGCGCGGCGGCGCGCTGGCGGTCTTGCGACGGGGGGCCGATGCACTGGTGGCCGGAGCCACTTCACCCTCGGCGGCCGCGGGGACATCGACGGCCTCGGCCCCGTCGGCTTCGCTCGGTGCCGCAACCGACGGCTGCGGCCGACGACGGGCGGGAGCTACCGCAGCCGGGCTGCGACGCGCCGCACGCACCACCGCTTTGCGACGCGGCTTGCCACGCACTGACTTCGGCTTCGGGTTGCCCTGCTCATCGAGCTCGACGAATTCGTCTTCGGTGACGGCAAGCGCCGGCGCCGTCGAGCGACCTTCGATGACGGCATCGGCAATACCACCCGCGTACAACTGGATGGCGCGCATGGCGTCATCGTTGCCCGGCACGACGTAATCGACGCCATCAGGCGTGCAGTTGGTGTCGACGATGGCGACAACCGGGATCCCCAGCTTGTTGGCCTCGTGCACGGCGATCTTCTCGTGACCGACATCGACCACGAAAATCGCGTCGGGCAAAGATTCCATGGCTTTGATGCCACCAAGCGAACGCTCGAGCTTTTCGAGTTCGCGACGCAGCATCGTGCCTTCTTTCTTGCCGCGCTTGTCGAGCGAACCGTTCGCCTTCATTTCGGCAAGATCAGCGAGGCGCTTGATCGACTGCCGCACCGTCTTGAAGTTGGTGAGCATGCCACCGAGCCAACGCTGGGTCACAAAAGGCATGCCGGCGCGCGCGGCTTCTTTTTCGATCGGCTCTCGGGCCGAACGCTTGGTGCCGACGAACAGCACCGTACCGCCATCAGAGGCCACCCCGTGAATGAACTTGGCAGCTTCCGCGAACATCGGCTGCGTCTTCTCGAGGTTGATGATGTGGATCTTGTTACGTTCACCGAAAATGAACTCAGCCATTTTCGGGTTCCAGAAGCGGGTTTGATGTCCGAAGTGGACACCCGCTTCCAGCATCTGTCGCATGGACACGCTGGCCATAAAATACTCCTTGTCGGGTTGGGCCTCCGCACATCCTCGGCTGCCATCCCGCCACCCGAAAGTCTTGGGACACCCAGCAACCGATGCAACGATGTGCGTGTGGGTTGTTTACGTTGCCAAAAAAGCCGGCGCTTTATACCATGCACCTCCCGTAAAAACAACGCTTTACGGCCCTCTGGATACCATGCCCCTTACCCTCAAGAGCCTCCCCGAACAAGAAAAAATGCGCGAGGCGGGCCGTCTGGCCGCCGAAGTGCTCGACATGATCGGCGAGTACGTGCGCCCCGGGGTCACGACCGATGAGCTCGATCGGCTCTGCCACGAGCACATCACGCAGGTGCAGCGCGCCATACCGGCCAATCTCAACTACCGCGGCTTCCCCAAGACCATCTGCGCCTCGGTCAATCACGTGGTCTGCCACGGCATTCCGGGCGACAAGAAGGTCAAGGACGGCGATATCGTCAACATCGATGTCACGGTCATCCGCGACGGTTTTCATGGCGACACCAGCCGCATGTATTACGTGGGCAAACCGACCGTCCCGGCGCAGCGGCTGGTCGATGTCTGCTTCGAGGGGATGTGGCGCGGCATCCGCATGGTGCGCCCGGGTGCGACGCTCGGCGACATCGGTCACACCATCCAGACTTGGGTCGAGGCCGGCGGATTTTCCATCGTGCGCGAATACTGCGGTCACGGCATCGGCCGCATCTATCACGAAGACCCGCAGGTGCTGCATTACGGCGAGCCCGGCACCGGACTCAAACTACAGGCCGGTATGACCTTCACCATCGAGCCCATGGTCAACGCCGGTAAGCGTCATGTGAAGCTGCTGCCCGATGGTTGGACGGTCGTCACCAAAGATCATTCGCTCTCCGCGCAGTGGGAGCACACGGTGCTCGTCACCGATACCGGCTACGAAGTGCTCACCCTCGGTGCCCGCTCGCGCGAACCCGGGCTCCTCGAGGGCGCGGCCTGATGCCGGCTCAAGCACTGATCGAAGAATTACCAGCTCGTCTCGCGGCCGCGGGGCATACCTCTGCCGCCTACGCCCAGGCGCTGCGCGAAGGCCAAGCCGAGCTCAAGGCCCGCTTCGAGGCCGAAGAGTCGATCGAATCTTTGGTGCATGCCCGCGCCCAGCTCGTCGATGCAGTGCTGCGCGAAATCTGGCGTGCGCGGCTACCTGGTCACGATAACGACTGGGCGCTCGTCGCGGTCGGTGGCTACGGTCGCGGCGAACTGCAACCCTGCTCCGATGTCGACATCCTCACGCTGGTGCCGGCGACACTCGATGACGCCGGTCGCGCCGCGCTCGAACGCTTCGTGACTTTTCTTTGGGATATCGGCATCGAAATTGGTCACAGCGTGCGCACCATCGATGAGTGCCGCAGCGAAGCCGCCGCCGATGTCAGCATCATGACCACGCTGATCGAAGCGCGACGGCTGGCAGGCTCGGCGCCTTTGGTCGAGACCATGCTCGAAGCGCTGGCTCCCGCGCATCTGTGGCCGGTCAAATATTTCTTTGAAGCCAAGGTGCGCGAGCAGGCGGACCGTCACGCCAAGGCCAACGACACCGCCTACAACCTCGAGCCCAACGTCAAAACCGGCCCCGGCGGCCTGCGCGACATCCAGACCATCGCCTGGGTCGCCAAGCGTCACTTCGGCGCCGAGACCCTCGAAGAGCTCGCCACCCAAGGCTTTTTAACGGTCGGGGAAGCGCGGCGTCTGCAGGCGGCCCAGGCTTTTCTTTGGAAAGTCCGCTTCGCCCTGCATACGCTCACCGGGCGGCGTGAAGATCGCCTGCTGTTCGATCATCAAATGAAGCTCGCACGCCTCTTCGGTTATGAAGATGCGACCTTCACGCTGGCGGTCGAGCAGTTCATGCAGCGCTATTACCGCACGGTGCTCGATGTCACCCTGCTCAACGAGTTGCTACTGCAGCTCTTTCGCGAAGCCATCCTCAATGAGAGGGCTGCGCCGCAGCCACTCAACCCGCGCTTTCAGCTCACCAACGGCTACCTCGAGGCCCTGCACGACGATATTTTGGTGCGCCAACCCTCGACATTGCTCGAAGTGTTCGCGTTGCTGCAGCAAAACCCCGAGATCCGCGGCGTGCGCGCGCATACCATCCGCGCCATTGTGCAAAATCTTTGGTTGATCGACGAGGAGTTTCGGCAGAACCCGCGTAACCATCGGCTCTTTCTCGAGATTCTGCGCGCGCCAGCGGGTGTCACCAACGAACTGCGTCGCATGAACACCTATGGCGTACTCGGGCGCTACATCCCCTCCTTCGGACGCATCGTCGGTCGCATGCAGTACGACCTCTTTCACGCCTATACGGTCGATGCTCACACCTTGTTCGTGGTCAGTAATCTGCGGCGTCTCGCGCTGCCGCGCTTCAATCACGAGCTGCCGAATCTCTCGCAGATCATGCAGTCGCTGCCACGCCCCGAAGTGGCCTATCTCGCCGCGCTCTTTCACGACATCGCCAAAGGGCGCGGTGGCGATCACTCGGAGCTCGGCTCGGTCGATGCCGAGTCGTTCTGTCTCGAGCAAGGACTCTCGCGCTACGACGCGCGGCTCGTCGCCTGGCTCGTACGCAACCACCTGCAGCTGTCACTGACTGCGCAAAAGCAAGATATCTCCGATCCGAAAGTGATCAATGAATTCGCCCGCTTCGTTGGCGATGAAACACACCTCGATTACCTTTATGTGCTGACGGCCGCCGACGTCCGCGCCACCAACCCGCGACTCTGGAACTCCTGGAAGGCCTCGCTGTTCAGCGAATTCCACGACCGGGTGAAGCGCGCGCTGCGTCGCGGTCTCGAGACGCCGGTCGACCAGGAAGGGCTCAAACAAGAAAATCAGACGCAGGCTCGCGAGTTGCTCGCTGCGACGGGTGTCACCGAAGACACTGTCAATCCAGTGTGGACGATTTTCTCCGACGCCTACTTTCTGCGGCATACGCCGCAAGAGATCGCCTGGCATACGCGTGTGCTCGCCGAGCGCGATGACGAGGCCGATGACCCCGTGGTCTCGGTGCAGGCCGAGAGCGAGCGCGGCACGACCTCGATCATGACGTTTGCTCCGCATCGACAACATGGCTTTGCCCGCACCACCGCTGTACTCGATCAGCTCGGCTTCAACATTGTCGATGCGCGCATCACGCCGACCGGCGATGGCAACAGCATCGACCTTTACCACGTGCTCGAAGAAGACGGCACGCCGATCGCCGATACCGAGCGACACGAAGAAATCGAACTCGCGCTGCGCCGCTCGCTCGCGGCCCCACGCGATTCGGCGATGGGCGTCTCGCGCCGCACCCCGCGTCAGGTGCGGCTCTTCAATACGCGCACGCAGATCGTGGTCACGACCGACGAGCGCAATCATCGCTCAGTGCTCGAGATCATCGCGGCGGACCGCCCGGGGCTGCTCTGCGATATCGGCAAAGTGATGATGGATGAGCGCATCGATCTGCTCGGTGCCAAGATCATGACCGTAGGTGAGCGCGCCGAAGACGTTTTTTATGTGAGTGATGCGCAACAAGGCCCACTCGCCGAAGAACACGCGCAGCGCCTCGTCACCCGCCTCACCGAGGCGCTCGACCAACGCCGCGCGGCCTGACACCACTGCGCATGAATTCGGATCTATCGCGCCTGCAGGCCTATCCGTTCGAGCGCCTCGCCGCACTCAAAGCGGGCGCAACACCGCCCGCGACGCTCGCCCACATTGCGCTCTCGATCGGCGAACCGAAGCACGCCCCGCCGCCCTTCGTGCTCGACACCCTGCGTCATTCTTTGAGCGGGCTTGGCGCTTATCCGGCGACCGCCGGCACGACGGAGCTGAAAGCCGCCTGCGGACAGTGGTTGGAGCGAAGGTTTGTTCTTCCGGCAGCCAGCGTGGGTCCCGCCCAGGTACTGCCGGTCAACGGCACTCGCGAGGCCCTCTTTGCCTTCGCGCAGGCGGTAGTCGATCGCGGCAGCGGTGCTCGACCTCTGGTCGCCATGCCGAACCCCTTCTACCAAATCTATGAAGGTGCGGCGCTGCTCGCCGGTGCCGAACCCTATTTCATCGATACCCCTGCCGAGAACGGCTTTTTGCCGAACCTCGAGGCGGTGCCGGCGGATGTCTGGCAGCGCGTGCAGCTGCTTTATCTTTGTAGTCCGGGTAACCCCGGTGGCGCGGTCATGAGTGTGGCGCAGTGGCAGCAGGCGCTCGCCCTCGCCGAGCGCTACGATTTTTTGATCGCCGCCGATGAGTGCTATGCCGAGCTCTACGCCGACGACACTCGCCCGCCACCCTCCTTGCTGAACGCTGCCCTCGCGAGCGGTCACGCCGCCTTTGAACGCTGCGTGGTGTTTCATAGCCTCTCGAAGCGTTCAAGCCTCCCCGGCCTGCGCTCGGGTTTCGTGGCTGGCGATGCGCAGCTGCTCGAAAAATTCCTGCTCTATCGCACCTACCATGGCTGCGCCATGCCGCTGCCCACGCAGGCGGCGAGCGTTGCCGCATGGAACGATGAAGCCCACGTGAGCGAAAATCGTCGTCTCTACCGCGAAAAGTTTGCCAAAGTGATCCCGATCCTCCTGCCACACCTGCGGTTCACAAAACCCGAGGGCGGTTTTTATCTTTGGGCGGACGTGGGTGGCGATGATGAGGTATTCACCCGCGAGTTGTTCGCCACGCAGAACGTGACCGTGCTGCCCGGCAGCTACCTCGCGCGCAGCGTCAACGGCATCAACCCCGGCGCAGGCCGCATACGGATCTCGCTGGTGGCCAGCGTCGATGAATGTGTCGAAGCCGCCCGGCGTATCGTCGATTTCTGCCGCCAATTTCATTGAAGTAAGCTTTGCATGACTACCCATTCGACCCTGGAACATCCGGCGCTCAAGACCCTCATCGAAACCGCGTTCGAGGAGCGTGCAGAAATCAATCCGCGCAGCGTCACGCGCGAACTCAAGGTCACACTCGATGAAGCCCTCGACCTGCTCGATTCGGGCAAAGTTCGCGTCGCCGAGAAAGAGCATGGAAAGTGGGTGGTCAACGACTGGCTGAAAAAAGCCGTGCTGCTCTACTTTCGCGCGTGGGACAACAAGCTCATCGCAGGCGGTCACACGCGATTCTTCGACAAGGTGCCGCTCAAATATGCCGCCATGGACGAAGCCACGATCCGCGCGAGCGGCGCGCGCGTGGTGCCCGATGCGGTGGTGCGCAAAGGCTCGTACATTGGCCCGAACGTCGTGCTCATGCCCTCGTTCGTCAATATCGGCGCCTACGTCGACTCGGGTACCATGGTAGACACCTGGGCGACCGTCGGCTCCTGCGCGCAGATCGGTAAAAACGTGCATCTTTCAGGCGGTGTGGGCATCGGCGGCGTGCTCGAGCCACTGCAGGCTGCGCCGACGATCATTGAAGATCACTGCTTCATCGGCGCCCGCTCGGAGATCGTCGAGGGCGTGATCGTGGAAGAAGGCGCCGTGATTTCGATGGGTGTTTACATCGGTCAAAGCACGCGCATCTACGATCGCGAGACCGGTCGGGTGACCTACGGGCGAGTTCCGGCGGGAGCGGTGGTGGTGCCGGGGAGCCTGCCCGCCAAGGACGGCTCACACTCCCTCTACGCGGCGGTGATCGTGAAGAAGGTCGACGCGCAAACCCGCGCGAAGACCTCCATTAACGAATTACTGCGCTCGACGGACTGAGGACTCAGAAGCTGGTCGACACCGAGAACGAGAACTTCGACCCCAGATCGTGGCGGTTGAAGAACACCTGGTTGCCGTCGCGCTCCTGAAATTCTTTGTACTTGGTGCGCAACAGATTACGCGCTTCGAACTTGAACTCCAGGTCCTGACCAAAGAGCTGCAAGCCCTGACGCGCCACGAAATCGACGCTCACGCCAGGGGACTCATAAATATCCGGTAGCCCGGCCGCGCCACGGCTGGTCACACGATCGCTCGCGTAGGAGATCAGTAGCGTCTGCTGCGACAGCGTCTCTGAATCTTCCATGCCCAGCTGCACGTTGACCAGATGTTCGGACTGGCCCGTCAGCGGCGTACCATCGATGAAGAAATTTTTCGCTAGCTGGGTCACCGTGCCGAATACGTTGGTGGTGTCGCCCGCACCCACCTTGATCTTCGACTTCGACCACGTGTAACTGCCGATCAGCACGGCTTTGCGCGAAGCAAAGAACTCGGCGTCCGAACACAGGTCCATGTCGAAATATTTCTGCGGCTCGAACTCTA
>Ga0194131_10003110_pt1 | contig 26503 bp, 25 predicted proteins | sample TA2KigO120mmetaG_FD_148631 | JGI IMG/M metagenome (GOLD analysis project Ga0194131, IMG submission 148631) | Freshwater microbial communities from Lake Tanganyika, Tanzania - TA2015053 Kigoma Offshore 120m | ecosystem: Environmental > Aquatic > Freshwater > Lake | place: Tanzania: Lake... | reverse complement strand
CACAATTCCAGAAATCACAATACCGATGACCAACTCAATCAAATTCATTCCGCGGCAGTTTAACAATCTATTCCACACAAGCTACCTCAAATCTTTTAAAGCATGTCCACTATTAATAAAAATTGACTTTGCTTCTGCTTTTTTTCCCCAAACAACTTGATAGCTCATGTCAGCTTGAAAATTAGCTACCCGGTTAGGATCTGTTGTAAATTGACCCCAAGAGGGGACGCTTCGGAGAAATTGAAAATGGGTAGCTGAATTTCGCTTTAAAACGACCTTAATTAGACCAAAAGCGTCAGAACCAAAAAAGGAATCCAATGAACTCGTAATCACCCGTTCAGTTCCGGTTACAGTGGAGAAGCAAAAGATAAATTCGGCAGGATTATTGGATGCCGCCGGAATTTTATTACCACCGTCACAAATAGTCTTGACCGATTTCTCAAGAGAATTATCTTCCAATTTCGCTAGGAGATCCGAAGCTTGACCCTTATCGTAACTTCTTAAGGTTCCCGCTTGGGGAATAACGATCTTATTCCCTAAAGCAGTGTTAAGATTTGTATCGTTTTGATAGAGATTAGCTAAAGTGAAAGCATTTAGAATCCCATCCTTCACAGAGGTCAAAGAGGCTTTAGTTTGAACTCGCGATTTAAACTTTAAGGTCGAAAGATAACCCTGGGTTAACATCAAAACAGAGACAGTCAGCAACGTAAGGGCAACAACCCCCATGATAATTGCGTTGCCTCTTTGGGCTTTAAATGACCCTTCTTTCCACCTCCCTAACGACATGCCGACTCCTTAAATTTTGGCAGCTGAAGAATCAGTTTATCGTTTGAAAACACAGCAGGAAGAGAATCAACAGTTTTAAGCGTTGTTTTCATGGTATCAATTTCAGCTCGGTTTGGCTTTCCAGGGGCTTTAGTTTCATCGACATATTTTTTCAATTTATCATAGACCTTCTCCCCTTTAGAAATTTGGGAAAAGGAGGCCAAACCTCTATCGTCGACTAAGAAGTACTGAAAAAAGATATTTCTCAACTGCTGCCCGGCATTTGGTTTCTTAGTCAGATGTTCGGTGAAAATTTCATTGATATCCTGAACCTTTTTGTCACTGCAAGTCGTATCGTTTTTATTTGCCGTACACAGAAAAAATCCATACTGAATAGGCTCTGAATGCACTGGGACCTGGAAGACTTTTTCTGCCCTTCCCTCTTTAAAGAGAGATTGTGGAACTTCCCACGTTAGAGATTTTTGGTTTTCACTTAAATCCTCAAATGTTGCTAAAAGCCTATGCGAAGGAGCTTTCTCCAGATCAAGTAAAATAGCATCCGCATCTCCTGGAGCGCACGAAGGCTTTATGGAAAGAACAACTTTGAGTTGGGCTTGATTTCCCTCACGGGGCAAAGCCATTCTTTGTAATCCTATCTCTTTTTCAGCTCTGTCTTTTTTTATCAAAGATTGAAACTCGGCACGACTGCTTGCTGTTGGTGGATTGGACAGATCTTGAATAATTTTAGGAGCGGACTTTTCTAGAAGTGATGGAGTGGGGTTCTTTGTTTCCTGAACTGAGACAGATGATTCTCTTTTTTTTGAAAACACAACTACCATCACAATAAACAAAACAAAAGCTACTGCCAAAAGTCGATTAGCTTGTAGAGTCATGGAACCTTTTGTTTTTCTCTTTTTAACAACTGTTGAGTAACCAAATCTCCAGTCGGAATTTCGTTAGCTAACACCAAGTGCCCCATCGGATCTTCAGTATCCAGCTCAAAATTCCAGACATCTTGAGAGTGATCAAAAGGCAATTGTCTCACCCTTTTTACTTTTTTGCCACTTCCGGCCCCCACCAAGATATCATCGGCTTTTAAGTCCATGGCCTGGACCCATCCTGAACGAGTTAAAAACGGATGGTCTTCGGTAACCACTACTTTTTGATTTCCATAACTCACTTCAAAAAGGGGTTTTTTCTCTGGCCCTTTGACGACCCCCTTAACCCGAACAGGCGCATGATAGTGCGGATTGTAAAGCCACTCATTTTCTCCGATTTGAGAAACCAGTTTTTCAGTTCCATCGGCCATTCTAAGTTTTGTCGACCCAGCAAAACAGCCGTGATGTCTCATTTTTGTCTTCAAAACCGCGCAACTGGCTAAAGATTTTGGGCCCACTTCAATCCAATAAACTTTTGCTCCCCCTTTCCAATACTTATATCTGTCATCAGTCATCTGAACGATCTTCATGCAGATATTGGTAGAGTCACATGTTGCGGCCTTGTCCCAATTGTAGCCACCCCCCCCCGTCCAACTGCCATCTGCCCGTGTTATTGCAACCCCAGCCATAGACCTCGATGCTGCATCATCTGATTGCCAATAGGTATTGTGGCTTGTGTAACGAATAAGGCCGGTCGTAAATGTAAGGTCAGCGATGGCCTTTTCTATCTTATCGGTATCCGTTCCGGTACGATCTTTAAATTCTTCATTAACCGCAAATTCCTGACGAGAGTAATCAGGGTCCAGATACGGGCACAGTTCTCCCAACCCCACCTGTCCGGTCCATGTGCCGCCCGGCCCTGTGGCCGAAGCCGTGATGATTTCTGCTTGACCATCAGTTTTTCGAATATAGCTTGCCCAAAAAATACGACTAGTCTCTTAAGAAAGATCGGGGGTTGTAATAGATTCGTAAATATTGTGGTGCACGTAACACTGCACGTTGTGATACCCCATTGCTATTTTTCTTTCCTCGTAGCATTTTCTTCCTCCCAAGAAGCAAACAGGGAGGTCGAATGGTTCTCTATTCTCGCCACGTTCTCCTTTGCGGTCGACACAAGGAACTCTTCCCAAAGAGCAATAGGAAGTAATGTCAGGATCTTTTTTGACACAAAACTCCTCAGGAGACAAGCTGGTGTCAACTATAATTTTCTTGAGCCTCAAGTAAGTCCTCTCGACCGGTTTATCATCAACAGTCGCCGAAGTGACCATTCCACCCTGACGTTTGTCACAATTAAGCTCTACCTTAGCTTCATCGCCCTTAATTTTCACACTGCTTGAATTCGTTACTCTCAGGTGACAAAGCGGAGGGCTTGGCTTTTTTGTTCTGATAATAGCTTCACAAGTTTGGCGATTTCTAAAGACGGGAGATCCATCGACTTTTTCATCCGTCGGAACTGATGATAGCCCCGTTAAGGTCACTGAAATTCTTTTTAGAGCTTCATTGGGAGTATCTGCTGAAGGGATGTCAGTTTCATCGTTCGATAAGGAAAGTGAAAACCCTGCTGATTTAAGGCTTTTCAAAACCCCAAAATCGGAAACCGATTGCGAATCCATCTGATCCTTTAAGAAGGCCCCCAAGAGTTCCCCATCATCCGGCCCCTGATGGAAATGGGCCGATTGCACAATACTGTTGGCTTTGACATCAAAAAGCACATTGACATTTCCGGCACTTAAATCAATTGGCTCCAAACTTGGGTTTTTTAGCGCAATCGTACACTGACTAGGAGGCGGCGGAGCTTCAATGGGAATTTCTGCGAGCACATTATTAATTTGAACCTTCACACCCTTGACGCTTTGAGGATTCTCCGAATCGACCACAAAACTTAAAAACTGCACCATGTTCGATGCCAATTTTTCTAAAGGAAAAACAAAATTTGGTTGAAAATTTTTCAGCTGTTCATCTGAACTTAGATTGGCCAAAAGAGGCAATCCCACAACCCCATATTGAGTCCCGTTAGTCTTCGAAAGTGAATCTCTTTTCTGTAAAGCACTCACCCCTTTCTCATCAGGTTGTAAATCAACGATGTTGCAGTCTAAAGGGTCAGGAGTCTTTACCACCCTTGCTAGTGGTAACTTTTGACATGTTCCGGCTCCATCTTTCTGTCCGAGTATTAGCTTAGTTGCGACCCAAGAAGTCACCCCTTCAGGTCCTAATGGTACAATGAAAGGCCGATTATTAGGATCAATGGAACCAGAGTAATCTGGCGCCCATTCCGGTTTTCCGTAGACGATTAAGTCTTCACCATTTCCGCCCGCAGGATCCGCGTTAGGATTAGGTTCTTTTGTAAATTCGAATTTCTTTTGGAGTATCTGAAGAACGCTATTAATTTCATCGCCCGCTTTGGCTTCACTCTCTGTCTTGCCCACTTGCTGAGAAAAATTAGATACTTTAGATAACATTAGGGCTAAACCGCCCATACCCAATGCTCCGGCAATCACTGCGACCACAACGGCATTGCCCGATCTATTCATCAAAGGCTTTTTCATACAACGTCCTTCTCTTTCTCACTCAGTTTATTTTAATTTTAGCATTCTTAAACTTTCCGATAGTTTAACTAAATTAAGGACTTTTCCACACAATTGATTGGATATTTCACTAACTATTTCAATAGCTTAAAAATCTGACAAAGACGTACTTCTTCCTAACCGCCCTACTTTTGTGATAAGAAGCCGCATGTTCGGTGCCTCTAAAATTATCCAACTTACCGTGGATAGACTCGGTCCCAAGGGAGATGGAGTTGCTATATTCCCTAAGGGTTCGGTTTTTGTAGATAGAACTGCGCCCTTAGATGAGGTTTCGGTTCGTGTTTTTCAAGATAAAGCCGGAATCACTCGCGGGGAAGTGGTGAAATTGCTCACCCCCTCGCCCTATCGGCAAAAACCCCCCTGTCCCCATTTTGATAGCTGCGGTAACTGCACTCTTCAGCATCTAAATCTAGAGTTTTATCAATTTTGGAAAAATGAAACCGTTAAAGAATCTCTTAAAAAAGCAGGGCTCCACACAAAAACATTTTTAAAGCCTATTTTTCTTGAGGGTCAAAACCGTAGACGCATTACTTTTACAGCATTGAACGAACGAGGAAAAATCACCCTGGGTTATTATCAACGACGCTCTAAACAGATCACAACAATAAACCAATGCGAGATAGCGCTTCCGGACCTCTTCGTTTTTAAAGACTCTCTCAAACCCTTTTTAAAATACTTATTAACTCCAAGCACACCCATCGATATTTCCCTTCAATGGGTTTCTGGAAAATTTGATATTGTTATCTCAGGACTCAAACTTTCAGCTAAAAACGAAAAGATTTTAAAAGAGATTTCGCAACTGCACCCCGTTGCTAGACTAAGTTTAAAAAACGAAACCAAAATTAACGTTCTCTTCAATAATCACCCTTTACGAAAATCTTTTGGAGAAATCCAAGTCAATCTTCCCCCCGGAGCTTTTCTCCAGCCGACCCAAGAGGGAGAAGAGGCTCTTGTCAAAACCGTGATGGCTGCTCTTCCTGAAGGAAAACAATTTGCCGATCTCTTCTCGGGGTGCGGTACTTTTAGCGGAGCCATGCTCAGTCGAGGTTCGGTGGATTCCTTTGAGTCCTCCAATTCTGCAGTAAAAAGTTTGTCAGAGGCCACTCGCAATTTTCCGCTCAAGGTTTACCGGCGAGACCTGTTTAAAAATCCCGTTCGACATCAAGACTTAAATAGATTTGATGCGATTGTCTTCGATCCCCCAAGAGCCGGGTGTGAAGAACAGGCTCATGAGATGGCCTTATCAAAGTGTAAAACTCTCATTGGCGTCTCCTGTAATCCGGCAACTTTTGCTAGAGATGCAAAAATTCTTGTTCGAGGCGGTTATCAACTTCAAAGCTTACAGGTGATTGATCAGTTTCTTTGGTCTCACCATGTCGAGCTTGTGGGAGTCTTTAAAAAACTGAGATAAAATCATGATGTTTCCTATTCATATAAAAACAGCGAGTGGACTTGAAAATGTGGTTGCTAGAGAATTACAGGATCTCGGTGTCCAAGGGGTCACACCTCGAAAACGCGTAGTGATTATTCAGGGAGATTTAACTCTTCTTTATAAAATTAATCTCTGGAGTCGATGCGCTATTCGAGTTCTTAGACCCGTCGCTAACTTCCCTGCCAGCGATGAGAAAACATTCTATGATCAAGTCAAAGCCATCGATTGGTCCCCATGGCTCTCTTCAACGGGCACTTTAGCGATCGATGCCCATGTGCATTCATCCTTCACTACCCATTCTCTTTTTTTAGCTCAGCTGACCAAGGACGCAATCTGCGACCAGTTTCGAGAAAAAACCGGCGAACGCCCTTCGGTCGATTTAGGAAATCCCGACTTAAGACTGGCGGTCAATTTGTTTAAAAATCGAGTAGAGTTATCTTTGGACAGCTCCGGAGAATCACTTCACAAACGCGGGTATCGAAAACAGGCAGGGGAAGCTCCTCTGAATGAAGCTTTAGCTGCCGCAATCATCAAACTCTCGGGCTGGGATGGAAGTGTCCCCTTGTTAGATCCCATGACGGGTTCCGCAACCCTTGCCATTGAAGCAGGACTCATCGCAAAAAACATGGCCCCGGGTTTATTGAGAAAAACTTTTGGATTTCAAAAATGGAAGGATTACGCTCCTAGTCTTTTTGAAACCCTAGTGAATGAGGCCCAAAACTCGGTTCGCGATATTCCTCAAGGGTTGATTAGGGCCTTTGATAAAGATCCCTCGGTAATCGCTCTGGCTCAAAAAAATATCGAACGAGCCGGACTTAAAGACTGCATCCAATTAGATGTCGCCGATTTTATGAAACAAGAGGAGCCTTTTGAATCGAGTGGGGTGATTGTGATGAATCCACCCTATGATGAAAGATTGGCTGTTGAGGATTTAGCCAAGTTTTGCTTTGATATTAATCAGAATTTAAAACAGAGTTACTCAAACTGGGCCGCGTATATCCTAATGGGAAATAAAGAGGCTGCTAAAGAACTAGGTTCCAGTAAAAACAAAACATTTCCTCTATTCAATGGGGCTATCGAATGTGAACTTGTTGAGGTTCGCCCGAATGAAAATCGTTTAGAAACTCAAGAGACCCCTCAAGATGATTTAACTTCTCTTCTAGCTCTTCACCCCAATTGGGAGAATCGCCGGACTGCGTTTGCTAACCGATTAAAAAAGAATCTCAAGCACTATTCAAAATGGGCTCAAAGAGAGAGAGTGACTTGCTGGAGACTTTACGATCGTGACATTCCGGAACTTCCCTTTCTAGTAGATATTTTTGGGAAACACTTACACATCGCCGAGGTTCCTAGAAATCATGATCACTCACCACTTGAGCATCGAAAATACTTAGAGCTAATGAAGCAAACGGCTTCAGAGATAGTTCAGATTCCGATTGAAAAAACTTATTTAAAAACCAGAAAAGCTCAAAAACTGCCAAAATCTGAAACCACTAAGCTAGTTGAGGTCAGAGAAAGAGGTCACAAGTTTTTGGTCAACTTTGTCGACTATGTGGATGTCGGCCTTTTTTTAGAGTACCGAAAAGTACGCGAATGGGTGGAAAACGAAGCCAAAGGAAAAGATTTTCTCAATCTCTTTAGTTATACGGGGACCGCGACGGTTTGTGCAGCTGCAGGAGGGGCCTTGTCGACCGGTTCGGTTGATGCGTCAAGTACCTACTTGGAATGGACTCGAAAAAACATGGATCTTAATGAGCTTCGAGGGGCCCAACACATATACTACCGGTCCGACGTGATGGAGTTCTTAAATAGTTCTAAGAAGGTTTATGATTTCTGTTGGGTAGATCCCCCGGTTCATTCGATTAACCGGAACACAGCTGTTGAATTTGATGTCCAAAAAGACCACGTCACTCTTTTGCAAAAGGTCTCTCAAAGAATCAAGCCGGGTGGAATGATTCTTTTCACCACCCATTGCCAGTCATTTCAGTTACAAGAATGGGCAATCAAGGAATCCTGTCATGTTGAGATTACCGACATGACCCATACTCTAACTCCCCCCGATTTTGAACGCACCCCCCCCTTCCAATCCTGGCTATTGCGGGTGTCAGTCTCCCAGTAAGCTTAAAAGGTAGCGGTCACTGTCTCGAGAAGCAGCCAAAAGTAAAGCCATACCTTTTGGTACACATTGCGATGACTTAAGAAGCCCAAAGCCTACCGACTCTGAGGCACTTAAAACGGCAAGAAAAACGTTTCTTGAATTAGTAACTCAGTGGCTTCAATAGGTTACGACCAGCGCACGAGTCGCATCTCTTTTCCGCCATGAGTAAAATGATGGGTTTCTGCTGATTTGGCTTTGAGTTCTTGTAAGAAATGGTTCCAACTAGATTTATCGGGACATAAACACCCGCCAAGAACCCTTCCCTCGAAGGGCTTTAGACTCTCTCTAAGAAATTTTCCTAACCTAGAATAAAGCTGTGTCACCGAGGAACTCTTCGCTAACCTATCTCCATAAGGCGGATTTAATAAGACCAATATTTTTCCGTCTCCGTCTGGAACTAAACGATCTAAAAACAAATCCCCTTCTTGAATTTCGCTCTCCATCCCCTTACAGAGTTTTGAGAAACTCTGGGTGTTTTCTTTTAAAACCAAACAGGCTTCGGGGTTGATTTCATTAAAAAGAAGTTTGGGACCTGAGAAGTTCTGAAGCCTCTCTTGGAGCTTACGACGTAAAAACCTCATAGTCGCTTCGGAAACGCAGGGAAACTTATCGCACGAAAAATCTCTCATGAATGATCCCACTCCTGCCCCGGACAATACAATTAGGCTTTCAAACCCAAGCGTTCCGGTTCCCGCAAAAGGAACAAAAACAGTTGAAATGGAGCTCCAATTCTTTTCCTGTTCCAACACCCAACGCGTACAGGCAGCGGCTTGATGCTCTGGAAGAGGCGCTGTTGCAGTTAGCTTCGCTTTGTATCCTCTTTTGTAGAGGGGTTCGCCACACAAGCTCACAGAAATTTTTAAAAAATCCGTTTTCAATTCAATCTTGAAGCGAAACTCTCCGCCTTCTGAAACATGCTCCACTTGAGCTGCTCGGCAAAGCAACTCTCTTAGCTTGGCGGAATGGGTTGTAAATCCTTGAAAAACATTGGGAGTCACATGAACCGGAACTGTTCGATCAGGCAAAACCTCGTCCCAAGGAACTCGGCTTAAAATAGCTTCGACTTCACTCCACTTAGTGCACTTAGACTCAAGAATCATCCATTCCACATCGTGAGCCGTTGTTGTTCTTAACATGACTTCCAAGCCCTGACGCCAGTCGCAACGGTGCAGTTTAACCACACCTTTCAACAAAGTGATTTTGGGTTCGTACTTATATTTTTGAATTGGGGTTGCAACAATCGACTTTACTTCTTCATGAAGACACTCTAACCAACCGGGAGCCGGTCGAATATAAAACGCATGAGGTCTGGCACTGATTGGAGCTTCGGGCATTAGATTATACTCTTTGAATAGACATGTCGTTTTCCGCACCCAGAAAACCTCAGGGTGAGTTTTTTTAATTTCGGGGTGCGGGGATTTGAACCCCGGACCTCTTCGTCCCGAACGAAGCGCGCTAGCCAACTGCGCTACACCCCGGTATTTACCAATTTCTTGGCTGTGATCAAACTTGGTTGAGAGGACTCAAAGAATGATTCCACTTCTTTCTTCAGACTTTGCATCCTTAGTTCTAAGGATTTTCTTAAACTCTCAAATTCTTCCTCGGTGATCCCCTTGGGAACCAACATAGGGTCTCCATACCAGACAATACATTTAGAAAAGGGCATCGGCAAATAACATTGATTCCAAGATTTTTTAAAAATAAATTTGTTAGAGCACCAAGTCGCCGTTGGAATAATGGGAAGTCCCGTTTCCTGAGCTAACTTTAAAACCCCAGGCTTCACTTGATATATCGGCCCCCTCGGCCCATCCACGGCCAGTGAGCTGTGATAGTTTCCGGTCTTCATTAAATCAATAAGACCTTTAAGCCCTCCGGCCCCGCCCCGAGAGCTCGATCCTCTAACAACTCTAAACCCCAAAAAGGTCAAAACCCGTTTCATCAGCTCGCCATCCGAACTACGACTCGCCATAATGGCCATCTTTTTTCTAATAGAAATCGCTACTAATAAGAGTTCATCCCCATGCCAATGAGCATAGAGTTTAGGATTAGGAGCCGTTGGCCCTAAAGGCAGACCCATCTCACGCATTCGCCAAGTACGACTCAATAACCAGTAAAAACCGGTCACCGCCGCACTCATCAATAATATTTTTATGCGATGAATCATAACTTTCTTCGAATCAGAAGTAGCAAATCCTGCCCCGGTTTGTAAACATCCATACCTGCTCCCTTTGAGTAGGTTTTTTAAGAGGCTGGTGCGATATATTTTTTCTTAAATTGCAAAGACTTATAGAGGACCAAGGTTATAAGATTTGATAAGTTTTCTTGGAGTTTCATTTGATAATTCACCTCATCGCCAAACGGCCAATAAATTCCGCTCCTTAAACCAACTTCATGGCCGTTTGAACCTCTTAAAAAGCCCACTCAAAGGGAGCAGGCATTAAACATCCCACACTAATCGAATAAAATCACCTACTTTTACGGGGCGTAACTTAGTGAAATTCTGACTAAAAAAAACCTTTACCCCGTAAGAGAGTTAAAGGACACTTGAGTACTCTTTATGAAGATCTGTTTTGTTGTTAGGTCCGTTTATTCGCAACAGCTCAACTATACGACTACCCATTTAGCTTACGAAGCTCATCAACGGGGACACGAGGTCGTGTACACAACGGTAAATAGTTTTTCTGCCACTCACGATCTCACAGTTCGTGCCACGGTGGTCAGCCCCGGAGAAAAACCCTTTGAAAGCCGTCTTGAGTTTTTAAGAAGTCTGCAAAGCGGATTCGCTGAACGCCAAGAAGTCACCTTAAGCGACTTTGACGTTGTTTTCTTAAGATATAACCCCAATGAATTAGACGGCGAAAAGGACAAGTCTAAAAATCCAGCTATTGAATTTGGAAGACTTCTCAAACTTCATGGGGTTTTAGTACTGAATGATCCGACCGGCCTTTCCAAAGCAGCGAGCAAAATGTATCTCTCTTCATTCCCCACAGAGATCCGAGCCAAAACACTCATCACTCGTAGTGCTTATAAGATCAAAGAATTCGTCCGCGAGATAAAAAAACCGACGATCTTAAAACCCCTCTCCGGATTTGGCGGTCAGGATGTATTCTTCATTAAGAATGCAAAAGAGATCAATATCAATCAGATCATTTCGACGGTCGCAAAAAGCGGATATGTGATGGCTCAAGAATATATTCCGGAAGTCAAAAATGGCGACAAACGACTTCTTCTTCTTAATGGTTCGCCTATTTTTATAGGCAGTCGAGCCGCCATGTATCGACGCATGTCTCCCAAAGGGGATATCCGAAGCAACATGCACGTCGGGGGCAAACGAAAAAAAGTCGCGTTCACTAAAATCGAAGCTCAAATTGCAGACCTAATTCGCCCCAAACTCATCGCTGATGGGCTCTATTTTGTAGGAGCTGATATCGTCGGGAACAAGCTTTTAGAAATTAATGTTTTTTGTCCCGGCGGCATCAATAACATCAACGAGCTCTATGATATCAACGTTGGTTCCGCCGTGATTGACGACTTAGAAAAAAAGGTGCGATTGATAAGCAGTCGGCCTCAAGGGCGAACCTCACTTTCACTAATTAAAAACGGATAATTATGAAAACGTTGCTGATTCTTTGTGGTGGTCGGTCTGAAGAGCACGAGATTTCACTTATTTCAGCCAAAGGGATTTTGGATGCTCTCGATCGAAAACTCTACCAACCTCTTTTAGTAGGGATTTCAAAAAAAGGAGTTTGGCATCTCTTGAACGAAGAGAACTTTTTCGAAGGGGAGTTTCGAGCCGATAAAATCAAACTCAATGAAAAAGCTCCCACAATTACACTGGCCCCCTTTACGAATGAAAAACGCCAAGGAACTCTCCTCTGCTCCGGAAAAACACACTTATTTGACGTTGTTTTTCCCATTCTTCACGGCCGGTTTGGAGAGGACGGGACTCTACAAGGAATGCTCGACATGATAAATGTTCCCTATGTCGGCTCAAACTGCGGAAGCTCTGGGCTTTGTATGGATAAGATTCTAACAAAAATCCTATGCCTAAAAGCCGGAATCCCTACTGCGAAATTCACTTGGGTCGAATCGGTTGAAGATCTCTCAAAGGTCGCTTCTGACTTGAACGAACTCAAATACCCTTTATTTGTGAAGCCTCCAAGACAGGGAAGTTCTATCGGAGTCAGTAAAGTGAATACTCCCCAGGATTTAAAAGCAGCTGTCGAAACTGCATTAAAATATGATACCAAGTGCCTCATCGAAGAGGGAATCCGAGGAAGAGAAATAGAATGTGCGGTCTTGGGCCATCCCAAACAAGCCAAAGTCGCAACTCCAGGTGAAATTATCCCTTCAAAAAAAGTGGGCTGGTATTCGTTCGAGGCTAAGTATCTTTTAGCAGATGGCGCCGAAACTAAAGTTCCCACCGACTTGGATGCACAAACAACAGAACGAATCAAAAACTTTGCTCTTAAAGCTTTTAACTGCCTAGAATGCTCGGGAATGGCTCGAGTCGATCTCTTTTTAGAGGAATCAACTCAAAATATTTACCTAAACGAAATCAATACGATTCCGGGATTTACTCCTATCAGCATGTACCCCAAAATGTGGCAAGCCTCAGGGTTAAGTTATTCAGCATTGGTCTCTGAGCTTATTTACTTAGCGAGATAATTTATGAAAAAACCTTTACACCCCATCGATTTTTCTCACCGAAGAAAACAATTTCTAACAAAAATTAAAAAAGGAGTTGCGGTCTTCCCTGCCGCTCCAGAAGTTATCCGAAACAATGACGTCCATCACGAATACCGTCAGGATAGTAACTTTTTTTATTTAAGTGGCTTTGAAGAGCCCAATAGTATTTTGCTTTTTGCTAACCAGACAAAGACCCCTTTCCAGATGTTTGTTCAACCTAAAGACACGACCAAAGAGCTTTGGGAAGGAAAAATCATCGGACCCGAAGGGGCAAAAAAAAAATTTGGTGCCGATGCCGCTTTTTCTTCAAGCGACCCCTCTCTTTTCAATGAGGCTTTTGTGAAGGCTCTTTTAGAGGCCGATGTCCTGTATTATCGATTAGGTCTCAACGAAGATTGGGATCGACGCATCTTTTCTTTGATGAAAAAAGCGGTTCGCCAACTCGGGCGCACAGGGCGGGGCTTTTGGCCCATTCATGACCCCAATGAGATTTTAGGGGAAATGCGCTTAATTAAGACCCGAGCAGAAGCTGAAAGATTAGAGCGAGCTGCCAATATCACTGCCGAAGCTCATGTAAGCGCAATGAAAATCGCAAAGCCCGGAATGTTTGAATACGAAATTGAAGCGGCTCTTTACCACGCTTTTCGTGGCCAAGGGGCCGGTCGACTGGGGTATGGCTCTATCGTTGCTGGTGGCTCAAACGCTTGTGTTCTCCACTACGTTGCCAATAACAAATACCTTGAGGATAAGGAATTATTGCTCATCGATGCCGGTGCCGAATTTGATTACTACACGGCCGATATCACGCGTTGTTTTCCCACCAACGGCCAATTCACTCCCGAGCAAAGAGAAATTTACAGCGCCGTCTTAAAGGCGCAAAAATCTTGCGTCAAGATGGCTCGACCGGGAAAATCGATGAAAGATCTTCACAATCATGCAATCGAGGTCCTAGTTGAGGAATTAAAAAACCTCAAAGTCTTAAAAGGGTCCTCAGCAAGTCTAATCAAACAAAAGGCCTACTTGCCTTTTTTCCCCCACGGAACGGGCCACTGGTTAGGCATGGATGTTCATGATTCCGGACGATATTTTTCTGAAAGTTACGACACACCCAGGCACTTAGAACCAGGAATGGTCATTACCATTGAGCCCGGTCTGTATTTCGGAGAGAGTTCTAAGGGGCCAAGTAAATATAAAGGGATCGGCATCCGAATAGAAGACGATGTTCTCATCACTTCATCGGGTAACAAAGTTTTAACAACAGGGGCCCCCAAAGAGATCGAGGAGATCGAAAGCCTCTGCCAATCAACTTAAGGAGACAACATGAAAAAACTTATTCTCAACTCTTTAGTTACTTTACTTCTTTTAAGCTGTTCTTCATCTCCCCAAACTTCCAAAGAGGCGAAAGAGCATATTGAAAAAAATTTTAATGAGAAGATCGGCTCTGCAACAAAAACCGATTTGATTGAGAGCTATGGAAATCCCGAATGGTGTCAAGTCGAAGACAGTGGTAACGAGACTTGTCGTTTCTACAAAAAAATCGGCACAAAGTGGATTGGAGAAAAGAAACAAAAAGACAAAAAGCCGGTCGAAACAGGTGATCAAGTCATTGTGTCTTTCGATAAAGACGGCATTCTAAGAAGCTTCAAAGCCTCCGCCCAGCGCTAACCCCTACCCAAAGGTATGGCTTTACTTTGGGTGACTCATCGAATCAAACACCACCCAAAGTAAAGCCATACCTTTTGGTGCCTTTTGGTGTTAAAGCCCGTAACGATCAAGAGCTCGTTGGCAGATGGCTTTAGCCGATTCTGTTTCAGCAACGACAATATCACAATCGTCGGAGGCTTTGATGTCTGTGACTTGTTGAAGATAATGAACTCGGGCCAGAATTTTTGTTTCGGAATTTATTTGTCGAACTAAAGAAACTATTTTAGGAACTACATTTCGCCCACTGACCGACACAATCACTAGAAAAGCCTCTCCTACCCCAATCGATTCCAACATGTCTCGACTAGTAGAGTCACCAAAATATCCCTCAATGCCCAATTTTTGAATCTCTTTGACATTAGCATGATTAATATCAAGCCCGGCACAGGGGATTCCTTTTTTAGAAAGTTCAATTAACGTTTGAACTCCGGTATGCCCAAGACCAATCACAATCGCTTTACGGGGTTTCACCAAGGGGGAATTGTCAGACTCTTGAGTTAGAGGCACCTGCGAAGATAAAGACTTTGTTTTTTTAAGTTTGAATCGAAACCCTCTCGCAAATTCCCCCCAACTGCTATGAGATGAGCCTTTTAGGCCCAGATTTGAAAACAAAGGAGTCAATAAAAGTGAAAAAACGGCGAGAGTCAGAAAGTATTGAAACTCTGTATTTCCAATGATCCCATAAGTAAAAGCGGAGGCTGCGATCACAAAAGAGAATTCACCGATTTGACTTAAAGCCAATGAAGTTGCAAAGCTGATTCCGTGAGACCTGCTATAACGTCGAATAAGAGCGTAAAGAACAGAAAATTTAATGTAGAAAAGTACCGGTATTAACCACAATAAGTGATGAAAATTAGCCTTAGCAAAACTGAGATCAATCATCATTCCTATGGAAGCAAAAAACAGCCCTAAAAAAATATCTCTAAATGGCCCGATCTCCGCTAAAGCTTGTCGGCTAAAAGGGGATTCGGAAATAAGAACCCCAGCAATAAAAGCTCCCAAAGAAACTGAGAGTCCAACCCTGTCCGCGATAAAAGCGACTACAAAGGTCGTCGAAAAAATAGAAAAGAAAAAAAGCTCCCGACTTCCCGTTCGCGTCACTTCATTAAAGACTAAAGGGATTACAAAACGGCCCAAAAGAACACATCCCAAGATAAAAACCGGAATGCCGACCGCAACTCCTCCCAAGGATGAATCCTGGTTCGATATCAGAGTCTGACCTGCAAGCAAAGGAATGGATGCCATTAGAGGAAGAGCCGCAATATCTTGGAAAAGTAAAATAACGAGACTCAATCGACCATAGGGAGTTTCAGTTTCTCTTCGGTCGGCCAGCAATTTTAAAACAATAGCCGTCGAACTTAAGGCCAAACAGGAGCCCATTACAAATGCAGAGCCGAAGGGTAACTTCAAAATAGCAACAAAAAAGAGAGTTCCAATACTAATGGTCACAGCCACTTGAAACAACCCTAACGTTAATAGCGGGCGAACCATTTTTTTTAATTGGGATAGCGAGATTTCAAGTCCGACCGAAAACATCAAAAAAACAATCCCTAATTCGGAGATACCTTGAGCATCCGGCATCGAATCAATCCATCGAAGCCCGGAGGGACCAATCAACAATCCCGTCAAAATAAATCCAATTACGGTCGGAATACGAGTTCGAGCAAAAAGAACAGAAACAGCTGTGATCGATACAACTGAAATAAAAAGAGAATGAAAAAGTTGAGAGTGAAACACGTTTTATGAAAGGACTAAGTCTTTTTAGGCTTTGAAGCCTCTTCAATCAGATCATCTCGTCGTTTTTTTAACTTGCTAAGTAACGTCATGAAATTGCCTTCTTTTAAAAATGCATCAATTTGTTCACTGATGTTAGTAGAGTACCGTACCTCCTCATATGAAATATCGTAAATAAACCAATCATTACCTTTTTTGGAAAAGTAATACTCAAGCTCAAAAGGCTCCCCTTTGACAAAAAACTTTGTCGGAACTTTGGCAGAATCCCCTTGAACTTCAATCTTTTCAAATTTGTAGTTAGTGTTCGTTTCCCAGAATTTGTCTAATCGAGTGAAAGCAGTTCGAATCACGACGTCTTTAAGAAGATTACGAAACTCTTCAAAATTTTTTCCGGAATTTTTTTTGACTAATTTGGCTCCAAGACACAGTTTAGCAATCTTTTCCCAATCCATTGCCTTCTCGATAGTATCTCGAGATTTTTGTTTTTCGGGACCTTCCAAATTTACTTTTTTGGAGGCCTCAAATAAAGATTCAAGCCTTGTCGTGATATCCTTAGTAGATCTATTTTCTTCAGCCCTCAAGGAAAGGGAAAAAGTAGAAACCATCCAAAAGCCTAAAACAAATAGTAAAGATATTATTTTCATAGTTGGGTATCATACCGAAAAGTAGAGTAAACTCAACTTGGAATCACTTCGCGAACCGACATAAGAACATCCTGAATGGAGATATGCCTTAGACAGACTTGGTAGCCGTATTTTTTATGGCAATAGGCCTTCTCACAGGGATGACAGGGAACATCGAAGGGTGTTTGCTTTAGGACGTTGGGACCTAATGGTCGAATATAGTTAGGATCTCCGGGACCAAAGAGCACAAGAGTTGGAACACAGGCCAAAGTTCCGGCTAAATGTGCAATTCCAGAGTCATTGGCAATCACCAAAGCGCTTCTGCGACACCACTCTATCAATTGAGATAGCGTAGTTTTCTCTATCCCATCCCTCACGTTTCTGAGTCCTTCTTCTTGAATTTCTTGATGCCAATGGGCTTCCGATTTCCCTCCTACCCATCGAATCTCGTAATCCGGATATTGAGAGGAAAGAGCCCTAACCAATGTCTTGAAATAGGGCCAGACTCTTAAGCCAATTGAGGCTCCAGGGGCCACCAAAATCAGTTTAGACGGTTGAGAATCTTTTTGCTCGATATCAAGTTCTAAACTCCAAGTCTTTCCCGTTAAAAAGTTTATCAACTCTAAATAAAGTTCTGTTTTGTGCTTCCCCGATTTGATCCCTTTCCAACTTAAGCTATCAGTCCAAAAGATCTGACTCCCCCCTTGGGAGAAGCCCACTCGAATCGGAATTCGGGCTGCATATAAAAGAGCAGAACTTGAAAGACTCGAAGTTAGAGAAACGGCAAATTCATATTTTTCGCTAGCCAAATCTGATGCTAGCTCAAAAAATCGGCGCCCCCCCCTTTTTGCCTCTTGCTTTAAAACTCTCTTTTTTACACAAAAATCGGAATCCTCAAAAGTCGACAAAGCTTCGCTTGCTAGAAAATGGATCGAGTGATGAGGATAGGCTTTTTTAAGTGCTCGATAAAATGGCCGTGCCATCACATGGTCCCCAATCCAATTGGGGGTTCGAACGAGAATTTTAGCGGGGGAGCTCACTTTTTTACATATAGAATAAGCCTCTTTGAGTGTCAGGTCATTTTTTACCTACTTTTAAGCTAAAAATGGCTGACACGGTGGCTATTTTGAATAAGAATCCCTTTATGAGATTCGAAGAAACGCATGTTTTTCCGCTAACAATCGATTTTGATTTGCTCGATGCAGGCAATATCGTTCATCACCCTAACTATTTGGTACTTTGTGAAAGGGCCAGGGCTCGAGCGCTTGATGATATCGATTACCCATATACGGAAATGCTGAAAGATGGAATGTCCTTTGCCCTTACAGATACTCAATCTAAGTACATAAAACCGGCTCTACTTGGTGAAAAACTTTCAGTTCTTACTCGATGCCTTAAATTTTCAAGGGCCACTGTTACTCTCGAACAACAGTTAGTCGGTTTATCGCCAAACTACAGAACGTTTTCTGGCTATCTTCAAGAATTGCCTGAGGGTTTTATTCAAACTCCCTATTTCTGGATCGAAATGCGCTTAGTTTATGTCAAACTCAACCCCATTAAGGCGCAACCGATTCCTGAAACTCTGATAAACAAACTTAATTTAAAACAACTATGAGCGAATTCTCGATTATTTCTGCGAGAAATCGAGCTTTAGGTATTTTTATTTCAATGTCCTTGGGAGCAACTCTTGCTTTCTCACTGTTGCCGTCTATTCACTCCTTTTATCAATTAGTCAGTTCTTGGATTTCCCTTCCACTAATCGCACACAACAAACTTCTCGAAATGAGTTTCTTCCCTTTTGTTTGCGCTTTTTTTTACTTATCACTTCCCAAACGAGTTCGAATACTTTGCGAACCCTCCACGGCTTGCTTAAAGGTCCTACCCACTTTCTGTGTTCCACTGTTGATTGCTTTTGTCTTTGGTTGGATTCAAGGAAATTATTTTTCAGCAAAGATTGAAAATCCCACTCAAGACCTCTTTTGGTTTTTACTCTGCATTCCTCTTGGCGAAGAGCTCTTATTTAGAGGTTGGCTCTGGGGCCTTTTTACTGCGCTATTCAAAGGAGTCTTTTTTACGCTTACCAACCCTCTGCCTTCACAATTAGTTTTTACAAGTCTTGTGTTTTCTCTTTGGCATCTCCAAAATATTCACCATGTCTCATGGCCATTTCTATTGTTTCAATTGCTGTACACACTTTTGACAGGTCTTTGGCTGGGGTATCTTCGCTGGAGAACAAATAAAATTCTTGTCCCAACACTGGCTCACGCTCTGATAAATTTAACTGCCAGTTTACCCATGCTCTTATGATAAAATTAGGGTGTGAAAAAGAATCAAGGACAAGCAGTTGTCGAATATATGATGCTTGTGGTTATGATTGCTGTAACCATCGCAGTTGCTATTCGCAATTCTAATCTCCAAATTTATTTAATGTGGACTGGGCTAGCCAGACAGGTCGCTAAACCCTGTCCCAATTGTGACAGCCCTCCAGCTCCCGATGTGAGTAAATAACCTTGAAAACTTAATACCTGCACCCTTTGAGTGGGCTTTTTAAGAGGCTGGTCCGAACTATTTTTTCCTAAATTGCAAAGACTTAAAGAGGACCTGGGTTATAAGATTTGATAAGTTTTCTTGGAGTTTCATTTGATAATTCACCTCATCGTCAAACGGCCGATAAATTGCGCGCCTTAAACCAACTTGATGGCCGTTTGAACCTCTTAAAAAGCCTACTCAAAGGGAGCAGGTATCTTTGAGTGGGCTTTTTAAGAGGCTGGTCCGAACTATTTTTTCCTAAATTGCAAAGACTTAAAGAGGACCTGGATTAGAAAACTTATCAATTCAACGTCTGGCGAGCAGTCTAACCGCCTCATAAATTTTCTTTGGTAACTGCTCAAAGTTTTCAACTTCCAAACAGAGTCCATTTCCATGAGTTGCCATGGCTTGAGAGGACTCTAAGTGACTGCCGGGACCATGAAGATGTAAGACAATTAAAAAATCAAATTTCTTGGCTATCTCTATGGGATTATCTCCCTCGGTAGAACGACCATCGGTCGCAATTAGACCGATCCTTCGCTTCCCGGCAGCAAAGTGCTTAAATTGACTTAACCCTTCTTCCAATCCCATCGCAATATTGGTGAAACCTCGGGGTTGAGACTTTAAAAATTTAAGAACCGTCGATTGAATCGGCTCTTCCACCGAAAGCTTTTTGATGATTTGAGGTTTAGAAGAGAACACAATCACTGAGGCGTCTCTTGATTGAATCTCAAACAACAAAACCGCTACTGCAATACTGGCAAGTAAGTGCTTATCCCCCGACATTGAGGAACTCGCATCAATCATAGCCACGCAGGTAAAAGGCTTTTCCTGAGTCATTTCGACAAGAAGTGTTTCGGGAGTAACTTCCTCTAAAATGGGAGTCTCTTCAAGAGTATCCTCCAAAACAATCTCTCCAAAGGGGGCTCTTACAAACGATTCCTTTTTAGTGATTTGGGGTCTTGAAGGATGAGCTATAACTCGTTTGGCATGATCCAAAACCAATGAAACCAACTTTCGGTCTGACTCTTCATTCGATTGAGTTTGCCCTCCCCGTTGATAATAGAGTTGGCGCATGAGATGGGTCTTAACATCCCCGATTCCCCCTTCCATATCCTGGAATTCCTGCTGTTCTGCCAATTCCGGCGGAAAAAAAACGGGGGCCACGGTCAGGGCCGGTCCCTCAAATCGACTTTTAGGGCTTAATTCTTTTTTTTTTCGACTAAGTGGGGAAATTCATTCAGCGAAATTAAATTTAAAATTAACTCTCTCAAATCCTCTTCACTCGAGATAGGTTCAATCCGACTGGGAAGCGCCATCAGTGCCGCCACTTCAAATTCCAAACCGATTTCTAATAGCTTCGCCATAGCTAGAGCAGCTCTAATACTTGCCCCTCGTTTGATCTGAGTGTGGTTTCTAGTAGCTCTAATTAGATCTACTAATCTCTCTAAAACATTACCCTTAAGCTTGGATGAAACCTCCTGCTTGAGTATCAACAACTCTTGCTCTCGAGATTGATAATCTAATTGGATCATTTCAAACCGGTCTAATAAAGCTTCAGAAAGCGCATGAGTCGCTGTGAATTCTCTGGGGTTCTGCGTAGCAATCACGCAAAAACCCGGTTTTGCTTCGAGTTCTCCCAATTTAGGCATCGTAATTCTTCTTTCATCCATAGCAGGTAAAAGAATATTTTGAACGGCTTCCGGCATCCGATTTAGCTCATTAATAAACAAAACTTTACCCTGTCTCATCGCCGTGACTAACGGTCCCTCAATAAAAGAATCTTTCGAATAGCCTTTTTTTAGCACTATAGGAGGGTCAAACCATCCTGTAAGTTTTTGTTCGGTATATCGAGTGTCTCCATCAATTCGTTCAAATTTTTTCTTAAGATCAAGTAGACCCTGTTGAACAAGAAAAGTTTTTCCAACCCCCACAGGGCCTTCAATCAAAATGTTACGATTTAGACCCATGACTTTTTTGAGTTGTAACAACTCGATCTCTCGTCCGATTATTTTTGACTTACTTACCACTTTTTTTCTTTCCTATTGCTGGTTGTGTTTCGGTTTTATCAAGCCGCTCAATCATCTGCTCATAGATAAAGTTTGCCACATCACTAGGCCTTGCTCCAATAGTAAATCCAGCATCAAAGCCTACTTCCAAGGCCATTTTATGAGTAACTCTAGGCCCCCCGGCAATGAGTATGAACTTTTCCTCAAGTCCTCGCTTCTTTAGCCTAACGATTAGATCCCTCATATCTGAAATATGAATATCTTTCTGAGAGACCACTTTTGAGAGAAGAATCGCATCAGCCTTCTCCTTGATGGCTCTTTCAATAAGCTCTTCGGTCGGAACCTGGCTACCCATATTGACCGTTCGAAAGCCTTTATAGCGTTCAAGCCCAATATCACCGTCAAAACCCTTCATGTTAAGAATAGCATCTAATCCCACTGTATGGGCATCATATCCTGTGCAAGCCCCAACCACACGAATGGGCCTCTTTACATTGGCTAAAATCAGTCGATCTATCTCTTTGTAACTTCGTTTCTCCCCACCTAAATCGGGCACTTCGAGCTTGGCGTAATCGACACCTTTTTCAGTTCTGGCAAAAACAACAAAGAGAGAATAATTCACCCCGATTTTAGACATATGGGCAATCTTGACATCAAAAAAGCCCCAATTACGAACCATCTGTGTAGCTGCTTCACGAGCTTTAGCCGAAGGCTCCACAGGCAAAGTGAAACTAAGTTGGAAAGCTCCGTCTTCCGTCGTATCCCCATAAGGCAATAAATTATTGAAGTTGATCTTCCCCACTAGATCTTACTCCCCATAAGTTCAAAAAACGGATTCAGATACCGACCTCGCTCGACTTGAAACACTCCATCGGCCCCTTTACCTCCATCGATGGTACGACTGACATCAGCAAAAGTGCGTTTTTCAATGGCCTTATAGATTCCCATATCATCGATTTTTTCTAAAAGTTTAACCGCGTCGTCTAAAACTTTTTGGGCAAACTTGGCAATAACACCATCCGAACGGTAGCCGAATTCATCTCCTAGCCCTACCGCCCCCCCAACCACATAATTGGCGTTTCGAATACTCACACTTCTATCCTGTAAAAATGGCGTGTGAACCGCTTCGGTCAACATTCCAAGTAGGATAACTCCCTGATTAGTCATCGATCCAATCAAATTAAAGATAGTATCGATCGCATGACTTGTAAAAATATCCCCCGATTTGTATTTCGTGTTGCACATATATTTCAAAGGAGCTTCGGGGAAAATTTGTCGAGTCATTTGAGCACGAGCGATTTCCATGAGGATGACCTTTTCATAGTTCGGATCCATTTCCATCGCATGACCAATCGACATTTGGTTTTTCGCCATTCCTGCATTTAAAGCCGCAACTTCATTAATAAACTGAGACGCTAGAACTTGGTCTCCACTCTCTGCGGCATCTGTCGTCTTCATGTAGTTATCTTCACCCGTCATGATCCAAATTCCACTCTTCGAACAAATGAGTCGTGAAAAGTGCTGATCGATGAGGGTTCTTCTCATGTTGATATCTCTAAAGAGAATTCCATACATTGCATCATTAAGCAGGCAATCCAACCCCTCCAACGCCCCCAGAGCTGCAATCTCCGACATGCAAAGACCGGAACAATAGTTGGTCAGTCGAATGTATCGATTCACTTCCTTGCCGACTTCATCTAAAGCTTGTCTCATGACCCTAAAATTGGCTTGGGTCGCATAGGTTCCACCAAACCCTTCGGTCGTTGTTCCTTGGGGAACATAATCCAAAAGAGATTGGGCAGTACTTCGAATTACGGCTATCACATCAGCGCCATCTAAAACCGCGCTTTTGGCTTGGGTGACATCCTCAAAAATATTTCCCGTGGCCACAATCACATACTTGAGTGGTCTTTTTTCTTTAACAGGATCCTTTAGTTTTTTAGCTGTTTGGTTTCTGTCTTTTCGAGACTGAATGAGTTTTTGAAAAGACTCTTTAGCTAATCTTTGGGCTAAACTTTTTACCTGTTTGGGATCTTGCGGCGCCAAAGTCCCCACATCTACTTCGAGAGCCATGACCCGCTCTTGAAGCTTGGGGATATCGTTTTTCGTCGCTATTATCGCATTCGCAATCCAATATAAAGCCCCTTCATGCAAACGATCGTGGGCTTTCACTTGATCGGTAATTAAATTGGCGACAGGGAAGAGTAGCCCCTGCTCATTCGGGACAGCTTCATTAAAGCCCAATAAACGAAGTACGGCCCTTTCGGTTCCCACGGTTGAGTTCGTTTTAACGAGGTCGGCGACTTGGGCGCCTATTGATTTAGCAATTTGACGACACCGGGCAATTTTCTTAGCTGAAAGTGGTATTGTTGAAGCATATCCCATAAGGGCCTGATTCTGCCTATAGAGTTAAGACTTTTCAAGCGAACTCTTAAAAGCCACGACGAACAAATTCTCGAATAACCGACTGCTCGCTTTGAGATAACCCATGGAACTGGATTCCCATTCCACGCTTACTTTGCGAGTTAGAGACCCAACGAACTTCCCCTTCGACTTTGATCACTGAAACACTTAAGGGAATGGGTAATAGAATATAGACAAAAACTTTTTCAGCTACACCACCAAGCTGAGAGGTCTCTAAAAAACATCCCCCTTCAGAGATATTTCTCATCGTCGGATAGTCCCAATGGTTTTCTCGCTGAATCACCAAAGGCAAAAAGGTCTCAAATCTAGGTTTGGTTCTCCACCATCGCATTTTCGGATCAAAGTAAAGGTGACGAACCCTCGGATTGATAAAATAACTCAGACTTAGTAAGTAAATTCCTAAGTGGGAGAGAAGGCTCCAGGCTTGCCCTCTCGTGCTGTAATAGAGATTTAGATCTTGAATCCCCCAAAGGGCTATCATCGACACCAAAGTGTACCAACCCACTTTAGTGACTTTAATCAGTCCAAAAATAAGGAAAAGGGGAAGCAGAACAAAAAAAAGAGCTTCAACCCAACGAAAGGGTTGACCGGAACTCAAACGAATAGTCCACTCCACAGGAAAGTATAAAAACAATAAGGAACAGAGAAACAGAAGGAAGGGCCTTTTTCTCATAAGTACATTATAACCAAATTAAACAGTTAAACGGGAAGGGAATGAAAAGTGGGGATTAGGCGGCTGTTTTTTCTTCGTCATCATCTTCTTCTGAGGCTTTTCCCTGGGAAAGGGGGCTCGGATTGAACCGATACCCCTCCCCATAAATAGATTCGATGTGACCTTTGAAAGGTCCTAGTTTCTTACGAATGGTTCGAATGTGAGAATCAACAACACGATCACTCACAAAAGTCTCTCCCCAAACACTGCTTAGGATTTTGTCCCTAGCTAAAACTCGATCGGGATGTCGAATAAAGAAGGATAGAAGCTTAAACTCAAGAGCTGAAAAGCCCACTTCTTTATCACTTAAAAATACCCGATGCCCCACAAAATCCACTTTTAAGCCTTGAAATTCAAAACTAGGTAGATTTTCGCGGGATGCTCTACTTTGCTTAATTCGAGTTTTAATTCGAGCAATCAATTCCTCTGCTTCAAATGGTTTTTGTACATAATCATCGGCTCCAAGATCAAATCCCATCTTTTTCGCATTGGTGTCACTTCGAGATGAAAGAAAAATAACAGGAATTTTTTGCGTATCTTTTTGAGCGCGAAGACGATGACAGACTTCAAAACCATCGACCTCTCCCAAACTAATATCGAGAAGAATCAAATCCGGTCGCTGTTCCTTAGCTAAATCAACACCAAGGTTGCCGTTATCGGCCACAATGACGCGGTATTCCTTCCCAAGAGAAGTTTGGATGAGGAACTGATAATCTTTATTATCTTCAATCACTAGAATTTTTTCCATAGGTCTCCTCTCCAACTACCGTTTCGGAAAAATGACAAAAATGTTTGAGCATTTTTGGGGAATTTTTCAAAATAGAACCTCAATTGACAGAGACGGAGTAATCGCAGCGCGTTGAGCGTCGTTTAAGCGGAAAATTTACACTCTGAATGTTTCGATCGCCATTGGCTCGTGCCCAACGGCTGAGGATTAGCCTTTGAAATTGCTATCCATTAAAGAACGACAAACCTGAAGTTTGTGGAACGGTTATTAAGGTTAAAGAAAACTTTTGTATTTTAAAGTTAAAAAAAGAAACCAACCTAGCACCCTTTTAATCCTTATTGACTATAGGTTATCGATTTAAACTGAATCAGCAATTTGTCATTGGGGTTGCGGGAGGAGTTCAATATCTCAAGGATCCAAAATTTGTGGGACTTGATCTTAATGGAACGGGATTTCAGCCTTTGGGTCTTGCCGATTTTGGTGTCAATTTTTAAGGCACCTTTTGATTTATTTTGGTTTAAATCTCGGTAATTTAATTTCTTTTTTATTCCCTGCTTTGTTCTTCGAAAACTGTCTAAGTTTTGTCTTCTAAAATTATCTGATTTCAACTGGATATCGAATTTTTACGAACGGCGCAAAAAAGTTCGACATTTTTTTTGATGATAGAAATGTGATCTTTTCTTCATAATTGATAAGTCATTTTAGTGGTTTTCTAATCCATTGAAATAACTCTCTATTTTCTCAGGAGTTAAACTGTTTAAAACCCTTTCGACTGCTTAATTTGTATTCAGTTGTCATGTTAGTTGGCACATTTCTTGGATTCTTGGCTTATAGTGACTAACAAAATTTTCATTAACAATAGAGGTTCATATGAAACGTTATTATCTATTACTTATCTTAATTGGTCTTTCCAATTCAATGGTTCCTACACGAGCAGAGAATTATATTCAGGACCCAAGTGGAGATTATCAGTCAGTCGGTCCCACCTCACCAAACACTGAAGCGCCTCAAGCTCCAGTCAGTGAAGGTATCCAGTTCTTTGAAAGCGTTTTTGGACCTATCGACGACGTTTTGGCTGAAGCACAAAATTTAAAAGCATGTGAGGCATGTGAGAAGGCATTTGGAAATCCCCCAAATGAACCAAAAAAATCAAAGAAAAATAAAACCTGTAGATTTAATATACAGTGTCAAACTAGCTACTTCGTAAAAGGGGTAAAAACCAACGTCTTTTGTCAGTGTGGAAACCCGGATCCTAAAAACCCGGATCCTAATACAGACAAATGGTGTTTACCAGTTGCTGTTAACTGAAGCCATTGAAAGAAACCTCTTTAGAAGAGACAATTTAATAGCAAATCGCAGCGCGTTGAGTGTCGTTTAAGCGGAAAATTTATTACCTGCACCCTTTAATTGGGCTTTTTAAGAGGTTCAAACGGCCATGAAGTTGGTTTAAAGCGCGGAATTTATTGGCCGTTTG
>Ga0194131_10003108_pt1 | contig 26509 bp, 19 predicted proteins | sample TA2KigO120mmetaG_FD_148631 | JGI IMG/M metagenome (GOLD analysis project Ga0194131, IMG submission 148631) | Freshwater microbial communities from Lake Tanganyika, Tanzania - TA2015053 Kigoma Offshore 120m | ecosystem: Environmental > Aquatic > Freshwater > Lake | place: Tanzania: Lake... | reverse complement strand
CGCAGCGCATAGCTGCGACCCTCGTACTCGAAGAAATGAGTGCTGCCACGACCCGGGGCGCTACCGCGCATGGCCCCGGCGGTCATCCAGTAATCGGAGTCGAACCAGCGTGCAGTGAAATTGCCGGCGAGGGAGGGGTCATATAGCATCACGCAGCGCCCGGCTTCGAGTCGGCTCTCCGGCGGGTCGCGCGCGAGATCATTTTTCATCGTCGCCCTCAACGCCCCATCCATGCTGCCGCTCGCCACGCCGCCCGAATCCGTCTGCCTGCTGCGGCTGTCGGCGATTGGCGACACCTGTCACGTCGTGCCTCTGCTGCGCAGTTTGCAGCGTGCATGGCCAACGACGCGTTTTACCTGGATCATCGGCCGCATCGAAGCGAAACTGATGAGCCTTCTGCCGGGAGTGGAGTTTATCACCGTCGACAAGCGCGCCGGTCTCGCGGGCCTGCAGAGCCTGCAGCAAACGCTGCGTGGGCGCCAGTTCGATCTGTTGCTGCACCTGCAATTGTCGCTGCGCGCGAGCATGGTCGCCGCACTGGTCCCAGCACGCAGCAAACTCGGCTTCGATCGACCGCGGGCGCGCGAACTGCAATGGCTGGTCACCAACGCGCGCATCGCGCCGCGGACTCGCGAGCATGTGCTCGACAGTTTCCTGGGCTTTGCCACGGCCTGCGGTTTGCACGATCAGACCCTCGAGTGGAATTTGCCGCTACCCGACGATGCGCTCAGCTACGCACGCCACTGGATCCCCGACTCTGCACCGCCGACGCTGGTGATCAGCCCCTGTTCAAGTCACGTGCAGCGCAACTGGCTACCTGAACGCTACGCAGCCGTCGCGCGCCACGCCAACGAAACGCACGGTATGCAGGTCATTCTTGCAGGCGGCCCGAGTGCCCTGGAGCGGGAGATGGCGGCGGCAATCCGCGAACACTGCCCCGCGGTGATCGACCAAGTCGGCAAAGATACGCTGCCGCAGATGCTCGCCCTGCTCGCCCGCGCCCGCGTTCTGCTCGCTCCCGATTCGGGCCCGGCGCATATGGCGACCATGGTGGGCACACCGGTGATCGGTCTTTACGCCGCCACCAATCCGGCACGCAGCGGACCCTATCTCTCGCGCGACTGGTGTATCGATGCTTTCCCGCGCGCCGCGCGCGAGTTTCGCGGGCGTACGCCGGAGGCGCTGCCCTGGGCCACCAAAATCGAGCAGCCTGGCGTGATGGCGCTGATCAGCACCGCCGAGGTCTGCGACAAACTCGATGTCCTGCTAGCATCGCGCCCATGAAAGACATCCTCGTACCCATCTCGCCGGGCGAACTGCTCGACAAAATTACCATCCTGCGCATCAAGTCGGCGCGCATGACCGATCCTGTCAAAGTCGGCAACGTCCGACTCGAACTCGAGTTGCTCGAAAAAACTTGGCGTGAGAGCGGCGCGGCGATCCCCGAGGTCGCTGCCGACGAAGCGGCACTGCAGCGCGTCAACGAAGCGTTGTGGGACATCGAGGACAAGATCCGCGACAAAGAACTCGCCAGCGCCTTCGATGCCGAGTTCATCGAGCTCGCGCGCGCGGTTTATGTCACCAACGATGAGCGCGCCGCCGTCAAAAAGCGTATCAACGTGGCGCTCGGCTCACGCATCGTCGAAGAGAAATCCTACAAGCCCTACAAGCCCGGCTGATTCGTCATTGCCGGCTAGTGCGTCGTGACCGGCTGCTTGGGCAGCGGTGAATCGAGCGCCTCGAGGATGACCTGCGTCGCTGCCGCCGGGTCGGCATCAAAGAGTCCGTAACTCCACTGCGGCATCTCGACGTGTTTTGCGCCCGGAATAAGCGCCGCGGCCGCAGCCGTGTTGGCGGCCAATCCATCCTTTGGCGCGATCAGGATGGTGGGCACACGAATCGAGCGCAGCATGGATTCGGCGTCATACGCAGCCAGTGCCGCCATCGCAAACGCGGCGCGCGTGCCCGCGCGCTGTTTCTCGGCCACAAAGCGTGCGGCCTGCTCGAGTGACTGACCCGCCGGTCGTACGCTCATCGTGCTTTTCCATTCCGCCAGCAAAGCCGAACCGTCCTCGGCAAGCGGCGTCAAGGTGCGCAGGTTGGCACGACGCTCCGCATCAAAGAAAGGCATGGAGATCAGCACCAAGCGCCGCACCGACTCAGGATGACGCGCAGCGATCTGCGCTGCGAGCAAAGCCCCCGTGTGATAACCGAGCAGATCGACAGGTTCTTTTTGCTCGGCGATGAGCTCGTGCAGCGCGTCGGCGTAATCCGCTACGGTAGGCGGCTCGGCCGGGCCCGCCGACTCGCCGTACCCTGGCGTGTCCGGTGCCAACACCAGGCGCGATCGCCCAAGCTCGGGCAACAGCTCGCTGAACATACGCCCCAAAAGCGGCGTCTGATACAGCAGCATGACCGGCGGCACGATCCCCGTGGTCTGTCGCGGCATCGCCCGACGCAGATGCAACTGGCCATAGCGGCCGTCAAAGAATTCGCGGCGTAGTGTCACCTCGCCACTCGCGACCCCAGCAACGCCCGTGCCAGTACCCGCACTGCGGATCGGCCCGCGCTGATTGATCTCGAGTAGATGACCGTCCGGATCCCAGGCAAACAGAAAGGTCGCATCCCAGCGCACACCGCCGGCGCCAGTAACCTCCTGTGTTTTGGGCGGCTTCAGAATCGGCGTCCCCGCGGCCTGCATGCGTCGATAAACCGCCTGAACACCGTCCGTCTCGATCATCAGTACGGCATCGCCGGGATACAGGCGCGGCGGAGTTTTGGGCAAGGGACGCGGGCCGCCGTACTCGAGCAACCCGACCATGCCGATCCACGGATGCTTGCCTTTCATAATCAGAAAGCGACTCGGCGCACCGAGCGGCGCGCTGGAGGGCGGGCCGTCGGCAGTCACTTTGCCGTTGTTCTCAAGCCAAACTTCGAAGCCGAGAATCTCCCGATAAAAACGGCGTGACGCATCGACGTGGTGGACAATCAGCATGGTGCGACGAACGACGCTGGGCACGGCGGCTTTGGCCGCGGTGTCGGTTGACGCTGCAACCGTTGCCGCGAGGCTCGCGACCAGCAGCGGCGCACACACGGTCAGCAAACTGCCGACCACCAGCGCGGCGATCCGCCTCAGTGCTGCAGCGTGTACTCGGCGCCGCAGTAGGGACATTTGGCCCAGCCGGTTTTTTCGATGGGCAAATAGACGCGCGGATGCGAGTTCCACAATTGCATCTCCGGCATCGGACAGGCGAGCGGCAAATCTTCGACCGTCACCTGATATTGATTTTGTGCATTCGGTTGGATGAGCGGTTTGCTGGACATATTGATCCCTGCGTTGCGGCGCGATTATACCGCTGACGCTGCCGTGCCCGTGAACGTCTCATCCCATATCCGCGCCACGGCAGCCCGCTCCGCCGCAAATTCACTACGCGCAATCAGACCGCTTTGTTCGCGCAGTGAGCGGTGGTGATTGCGGCGGCGATACGCCCGATAAGCCTGCGTCAGCACATCGACCGTGGCCTGCGACACGAGATCGCCGGAGGCCAGCGTCTCGAGCTGACGGATGGTATCGGAGAACATCACCACCGCGGGGTATCGGTCGCCCTCACGCAAGGCCCAGTACTGCGCCAAAAACTCGATATCGGCAATGCCGCCGCGGTCTTGTTTGAGATCGAACTGCCCATCGCGGGATTTCGACAGTTCGCGGCGCATCCGCTCGCGCATCGAGCTGACCTCTTCACGAAGCTGCTCGCGACGCACGAACTCTCCGAGGATGCGGACACGCGTAGATTCGAAGCGCGCCCGCAACGCCGGCGCGCCGGCCACTGCCCGCGCATGCAGCAACGCCTGATGTTCCCAGGTCCAAGCCTCACTGCGCTGATACTCGATGAAACTCGCGATCTGCGTGATCAGCATGCCGCCTTTGCCGCTCGGCCGCAGTCGCACATCGACCTCGTAAAGCCGACCGGCCGCCGAGTGCACGGTCAAAATATGCACGATACGCTGCGCCAGGCGAACAAAGAAAATCTGGTTGTCGAGCGGGCGCTCGCCGAAAGTTTCCTGCACTGCACCCTCAGAGTCGTGCAAAAACACCAGATCGAGATCCGAGCCGTAACCGAGCTCGATACCACCAAGCTTGCCGTAACCTACGGCGCAGACCTCGACAGTGCGCGGTGGCGATTCTTCGGTGACGCGGCAACTCGGCACGCCGAACTGCTCGGTCATCTGCTGCCACGCCTGTTGCATCGCCCGCTCGACGATCAGCTCGGCAATGTCGGTGAGGCGATCAGACACCCGCATCAGCGGCAAACTGCCCGAGAGATCGGCAATGGCCACGCGAAATACCGCCGCGCGCTTGAACTGCGCAAGCGCCTCGACCAGGCGCTCAGGATCATGCTGATCGACGCGCGCGAGTCGATCTTCGAGATCGGCTGCCAGTTCGACACGACCCGGGGGTTCGGTGAGGGCCCGCTCATCGAGCAACTCATCGAGCAACAGAGGGTGCGCGGCAAGCTGCTGCACCAGAAAATCCCCGCCGCGACAGACCGTGACGAACCGCGTCCGAGCCGCCGGGTTTTCATTGAGGAGGGCAAAATAGGCGCTGCGACCGCCGATGGCTTCGAGCACGCGCAGCAGTCTGCGAGCCATGACGAGGATGTCGTCATCAGACTCGATCGCCGCAAACAATTGCGGCAGCAACAGCTCGAGTCGGCGTCGACCGGTCACATCGAGTCTGCGGATCGGCCCACTATCACGAAAGTCGACGAACAGCCGGGCGAGCTCCGTAGCCTGGGCAACGCCACTCTCGGCGAGCATTGCGGCAAGCCCGGCCGCGGTGCTGGCCTCATCGAGCACCACGGTAAAAGCGCTGGCATGTTGCGCCACATCAGCATGAGTGGCAGTCGTGCTGCGAGCGCTCGCCGGAACGATTTCGTCATCGCCACCCACCGGTGAGAACACGAGTGCATTGAACGCGCGCTGCACATGCGCCGCGTGATGACGATAGTCGCGCAACAGCGGCGGCCAATCGGTATGACCCATGGCGCGGGCGAGTCGAACCTGCGCATCGGGCTCCGTGGGCAAGGTATGCACTTGTGCATCGGCCAGCATCTGCAACCGATTTTCGAGCGTGCGCAAAAATCGATACGCGGCATCGAGCTCCTTCACCACCTGGGGTCGAAGCAACTTGCTGCGCGCGAGTTGCGGCAGAATCTCGAATAGCCGCGGACCCTGCAAACGACGATCCTGACCGCCGCGAATCAGCTGCATCGCCTGCACGATGAACTCGATTTCGCGGATGCCGCCAGGTCCCAGCTTGAGGTGATCGACGAGATCTTTGCGCGCGATCTGCTTTTCGATCAGTTGCTTCATCTCGCGCAGCGACTCGAAAACTCCGAAGTCGAGGTAACGACGATAAACAAACGGCCTGACCGCAGACTCGTAGAGTTCGGCGTATGCCGCGGTCGCTGTGATGGGGCGCGCCTTGACCCAGGCATAGCGCTCCCAGTCGCGGCCGTGTTGCAGCAAATAATCTTCGAAGGCCGAAAAACCGCAGGCGAGCGGACCGGAATCGCCGAAGGGACGCAAGCGCATGTCCACGCGGAACACGAAGCCATCGACCGTTACCGTCGCCAGCAATCGCAACAACGCCTGACCGAGTCGGACGAAAAACTCGTCGTGACTCACGGGCGCCGCATGCACCGTCTCGCCGTAGCCCGGAAACAGAAATACCAGATCGATATCCGACGAAAAATTGAGCTCGCGGCCACCCAGCTTGCCCATGCCGACCACCACCATCGGCATCGGTGCGCCATCGGCATATTGCGGCATTCCGTAGCGCTGCGCGGTCAACTGCCAAGCGACACGCATCGCCGCATTCACGGCGTCATCGGCAAAGGCCGAAAGATCTTCGAGCGTTTCTTCGATCCCGGCGCGTCCGTTCAGATCGCGCCACGCGATGCGCACCATCTCGCGTCGCCGCCACCGGCGCAACCACGCCTGCCATTCGCCCTCGGCGGTCTCGATGGTCGGCGGTTCGGCACCCTGTGGCCAACACAGCTGTCCGCCTGCGCGTCGCAGCTCGACCAGCGCACCCTCGCGTAGCAAGTCCGGCACCAACTGCGAATCGCGCGCAAAACTTTCGGCGATGAAGCTGCTGCAGGCGAACACATGGGCGGCCTCGGCACGCCAAGCTTCGGGAAAATCGTCAGGAGTCAGGCCAAACATCGCAACGTCGAAGGATACAAAAAAGCCCCGCGGGAAGCGGGGCTATCTTGGTGTGGCCCGATCGGAGGGGGAAGGTGATCAGTCCACAGCGGCGAGCGTAGCAACGCCCGCCCCCGCCGTATGTACGGAAGAATACCTAGATGCAGAAAGTTCGTGGACCGCCGCAGCGCGCAGCAGGGCGGTCTCGGCGAACGGCGCGGCCACCAACTGCATGCCGATCGGCAGGCCACGCTCATCAAACCCTGCCGGCATGCTGAGCGCCGGAAACCCCAAATAATTGATGGGTGCCGTGCAGCGCACCAACCTGCCGAGGAGCGGCCAAAGATCAGCGCCAGCGCCCACATCGGTTTCGTCGCGACGCGGCACTCTGATCGGCAAGGTCGGTGTCAGCAACAGATCGCAACGACCAAATACTTCGCGGTGAATTTCTTCGACCACGGAGAGTCGTGACTGTAACGCCTCGAGATGCAGGGTACTCGGTATGGCGAGCCCGAGACTCGCCCGCAAACGCACCTGTGGCGTGTAACTCGCCGCGTGCGCGCGCAACCTCGAGGCATGCAGCGCAGTGGCCTCGGCATAGACCACGGCGCGACTGAGTTCAGCCATCCACTCGACCGCCGGAATCTGCACCTCGACGCACCGCGCACCGGCTGCCTCGAAAAGTGCCAGCGAACGCTCGAAGGCTGCGCGCACCGCGGCATCGAGATCATCAAGGAAATAGTTCTGCGGGATGCCCAGCTTGAGTCCGTCGACACCGTGCGTGGTCGCACTGCCGACGGCACGGCGATAGTCAGGCAGCGGCCGCATTGAGCAATTCGTATCCACGCCATCGCCACCCGCGACCACCTGCAACAAACAGCCAAGATCATCGACGCTGCGCGCGAACGGCCCGATGACATCGATGGACGGTGAGAGTTTCATGCTGCCGGTACGCGGAATCAATCCATAGGTCGGTTTCAAGCCGAACACGCCGCTTGCCGCCGCCGGAATGCGTACCGACCCGCCGGTGTCCGAGCCAAGACTGCCAAAGGCAACCGCAGAGGCGACCGCCGCACCACAACCACTCGATGAGCCGCCAGCGATGTAATCGGGATTCCACGGATTACGGCAGTCGCCGAATGCAGCGTTGTGACCGGTCGCACCGAGCGCAAACTCCGCCATGTTGAGCGCACCGACAGTGACCGCGCCGGCAAGCTCCAGACGCTCGATCACGGTAGCGCTGCGCCGCGCGATGCCCGCGCCCGGCACTCGCGAGCCGCAGCTGGTGACGAAACCCTCGCGATCGAACATATCTTTGTGTGCAAGCGGTACACCGAGCAGCGATGCCGAGGGCGTACGCCCTTGACGCCAGGCGTCATCGAGCAGCGCATCGGCAAGCTCCGCGCGCGCGTAAGCACTCTTCGGTTCGAGACGCAAAAAGCAGCGGGTGCGCAGATTGGCACTGTCCGCGCGCTCGAGTAGCGCGCGCAGCAAGTCGACACTGCGCAGTCTGCGTTCTGCCAGTTGCGCAGTCACCGTAACGAGACCGAGCTCGCAAGGATCACCTTTGACCGACGTCATCGGAGCGGGCACGCGGGCCAGATCCGCAGAAATCTTTGGCGCCAGCTTTTCGAGCAGGGACAGATAATCGCCAGGTTCACCGTCAACTGCTGGCGTTTGCGAGGTGCGCTGCACGCTGCGCGCACGCAGCGCACCGACCGCGGCGGCAGCAGCCACAGCCCCGGCAACCAGTCGCTCAGCCATCGGGTGATCATCCACAGGGATGCCGACTAGGCTCGCCAGTTCGAGCACTGCGGCGCTGGACAAAGTGCCCGTCGTTTGCGGAGGCTGCATGACGCTGCACAAGATACACCTTGGCCGCTATCCTTGGCAGCGATGCCTACCCCTGAAACCGTGGCCGATGTCATCGTCATCGGCGCTGGACTCTCCGGTCTTGAGACCGCCCTCACGCTCGAAGAAAACGGGCTCAAGGTCACCGTGCTCGAAGGTCGGCACCGCGTCGGCGGGCGCCTGTACTCGCTCTTTGATCTGCCGGGCCAGCCCGAGGTCGGCGGCAATATCGTCTCGCGCTCTTTCGGCCGCGTCATCGCCGCGAGCGCACGCTATGGCGTCGAGCTCGTCAACGTGGCACCGCGCTATGCGCGTTTCCCGGATCGACAGGAACTTTTCATTGGCGGCGAACATATCCCGGCGGCACGCTGGCCGGATCATCCGCGCAACCCCTTCCGCAGCGCGGACAAAAAGCTGCTGCCGATGGAGTGGGGGCGGGCCATGCTGCGTCGTCATCGACCCTTCAATGATCTCGAAAACTGGCACGATGCCGCGCATGCCAAATTCGACGTTCCGGTCCATGATTTTCTGCGCAGCAAAGGCGCCACCGACGGCGAGATCGCGCTCGGCTACGAGACCAACATGTCTTACGGCACCGAATCCGCCCACGACGTGTCGATGCTGCAACTCGCCTTCGTCGATTACTGGCAGTCCATCAATCGCGAAGGTTCAGGGCCGCGTTTTACCGGTGTATTTCGCGGCGGTAATCAGACGCTGCCGATCGCCATGGCCAAAAGATTACGCGGCGATCTACTCGAAGATCGCCGCGTCACGGCCATCGAACTCGTTGACGACGGGGTCACCGTGCATGCCGTCGACGGCTCTCGGCACCGCGCTCGCGCGGTCGTGTGCTCCGTGCCTTTTCCGGTGCTGCGCCATGTACGCATCGACCCGTTGCCACCCGCAGCCCAACAGCGCGCGATCCTCACCTTGGGCGCCAAACCGATCACGCAGTTTCATCTCATACCGAAGCGACCGTTCTGGGAGGCCGACGGCCTGAGCCCGGCGTTCTGGAGTGATGGGCCAAGCGGCTCGGTCCTCGCCAATCGCGACGGACCAGAGGGCGGCCCCGTGACCACCCTCACCGTGTGGTGCAGCGCGCTCAATGCGCGATTTCTCGATCGCTTCGGTCGCGACGAAGCAGCGCGAATCGTCATTGCCGATATCGAGCGACTGCGCCCGGCAGCGCGCGGTGCACTCGAACTTGCGGCCTGGCACTCCTGGGAGCGCGACCCTTACGCTGGCGGCACTTGGGCAATCTTTGGTCCGGGTCAGGTCGAGCTCGCGCGTCCGCTGGCCGCCCCACATGGTCGACTTTTCTTTTGCGGTGAGCACACCGCCATCAGCGCCCGCGGCATGGAGGCCGCGTTCGAATCTGCCGAGCGGGTATCGCTCGAAGTACTCGATGCGCTGTCAACGAAAATGCGGTAACACCTCGTTGGCGTAAAGCGCCGCCTGGCGCACCATCGCCTCTTGTCGCGGACCATGCGGATGCGCAACCGGTGAGCCGCCGAGTTGATAGACGTGATCGAGGCCCATGGCGAGCAATTCGCCAAGACGATTTCGACACTTTGACGGCGGTCCGCAGATCGAGAACCAGTCGACGAAATCATCGGGCACCGTCGCGAGATGACTGCCCTGCTCTTGCGCGTGGTGCTTCATGTCGTAACCGCTCTGCATCTTGGCCGCCAGATCTTTGAGGCGCGGCGGCAGATGATCGAGAGGTGCGTCTTTCATGCCGGCGAAGTGCGCGACCATCCCGGAAATCATGCGCCCAAGCTGAATCGCTCGCTGTTCGTCAGGGTCACAGACCAAATTGACATAAGCGCCGATGCGGATCGACTCACGGGGACGAGCGGTCTCGGCGAGTCGCGCGAGCGCAGTATCCATCGCCCAACGAATACGCTCAGGTGCGCTGCCCACGGCGAAGCTCACGCGATCGCCCATATCGACCGCCATGCGTATGGTCTGCGGCCCGGTGCAGGCGATATCGATGACGATCGGCTCGACGGGTAGCGACTCGTACCAGCGAATACGCGATGCCGTACCATCACGGTCGAGGGTCTCACCACGCGTATAGGCCTTGAGCCGCTCGACAAAGGTTCGCAACTGCGCGGTCGTGCCGTTGCGCGCGCCGATGTGTGCGGCCGAAGAATCACCGCGACCAATACCACAAATCATGCGTCCGCCCGACTCGGCCTGCAGCGTGGAGAAGGCGCAGGCCGTGACCGCAACATCGCGGGTCACCGGATTGGTCACGCCCGTACCGAGCCGCAAACGCCGCGTGGTTTGCGTCGCCAGGGCCAACTGCGAGAACGGGTCGGGGCTCAGATTTTGTGTGTCAGGACACAACAGAACGTCGAAGCCCATGGCTTCGATGTCGCCCGCGAGACGCGCCGTGTATCCGGGCGACGCCTCCATCACGATGCCGAATTCAGTACTCATGGGCGCGAAGTGTAACTGCTCCGCAAACGCGCTAGCATTCGTATCCATCGACAACCGAACACGGTTGCAAAACGTAACGGAGAGCCTAAAGGATGAATCGCACACTTCGCAGTCTTCTGATCGCCGCCACCGCCGCGCTCGTCTGCAGCGCACCCTCCCGGGCCGACGACTATGCAGACACGAAAGAACTCTTTCGCAATGCCGGACAGAGCGGTTCATTCTTCGAGCGCAGCTACGCCTACGCCATCTTCCCGACCGTCGGCAAAGGCGGGCTCGGTGTCGGCGGTGCGCGCGGCATCGGCAAGGTTTATGAACAGGGCCGTTATATCGGCGATGTGGTGCTCACGCAGTTGAGCTTGGGTTTCCAAGCCGGCGGCCAGGCCTATAGCCAGATCGTGTTCCTGCAAGACAAGCGCGCGCTTAATGAATTCACGGGTGGCGAGTTCACGTTCGGCGCCGGCGTGGGCGCCGTGGCGATCACCGCGAGCGCCAACGCGTCAGCGGGCACCGCCGGCGCCAGTGCCGGCGTGGCGGGCGGCAAGAAAGACGCCACGACCACGGGCGAGTTCTACCGTGGCTTCGCCGTGTTCACCATCGCCAAGGGCGGCCTGATGTACGAGGCAGCGGTCGCCGGTCAAAAGTTCAGCTTCACGCCGGCCGGTGCCGCCAAACCGACGGGCACCACAAAGAAAGTCGCGCCCTCGACGCCGAAACCGGCCGACAAACCCTAAGTCGGGACAGCCCGCAGAGGCGGCCTGCGCTCAGCGGCCCGTTTTTTCCCAACGCGGCGACGTGGCAACAAAAGGCTTGATGCCCAGCTCGCGAAATACGGCGGCAGGATCGATGCTGCGGCCCTGAGTGACGACCAGCGCCACGTTGCGAATCGCGGCGATGTCCTGTGTCGGGTCACCGTCGACGAGCATGAGATCGGCGAGCTTGCCCACCTCCAGGCTGCCCCGGTCCGCGAGTACTCGGCTGTACTTGGCGCCGTTCCAGGTGGCAATCCGCAGCACCTCAGCTGCCGGAATACCAGCCTGCACGTAGAGCTCAAGCTCGCGCTGCAGCGTGAACCCCGCGATCGCATCAGTGCCCGCCACGAGCGGAATCCCTGCGCGATGCATACGGCCGACGAAGTCGATCATGCGCGCATAGGAGCGGTTGTAGAGCGCGTGCACCCGCTCGTTCGGAATTTTCATGCCGCCGCTGACCAGACCGCGCTGCAAAGTCACAGGCAGGTGATCGGCAATCGCCGCATAGGCGGCTGACAGCTCACCGTCGCGCTGCCGCAAAAAATCGAAAGTGGTCAGCGTGGGGTCAATATTCGTGCCGCGCGCTTTCAGCAAATCGATGAACTCGCGTACCGCGGATCCCTCGAAATCGAGCCCGGCGGTCTTCTCGGCCGGCAGGTAAAAGCGTTGCAGCGTACGTGTATCAGTGCGTTCATCAACCAAAAAATTGAGCATGATCTGGTTGATGTGATTGAGTTCATCGAAGCCCGCCTCAACCACATCGCGGGCGCGCAAGAAGGCAGGCACATGACCACTCACGCGCAGACCGCGCTCATGGGCGTACGCGACGGTTGCGCGCAGGTGCTCGCGCGGAAAGCTGTTGTAGATCTTGATCTGCGGATAGCCATGCGCCGCGTACCAATCGACCGCGCGCTTGGCTTGATCGAGCGTGCTGATCACGAAGCCATTTCGCGCACTGTAGGGGCTCTCGCCCTCGAGAAACCCTGTAGGCACGATTTGCGGACCGAAAACGGTTCCTGCAGCGGTTTCATCAATGATCTGCTGCACCGTCGGATTGTCGTTACCCAAATCGCGGACCGTGGTGACGCCGGTCGCCAGATTGAGACCGCCCTCCCAGCGACCGACATGCGCGTGCATGTCAAAGAGTCCGGGCAACATGACTCGCCCGCCCGCATCCAACTCACGTACCGGCTGTGTAGCCTCCCTACCCGCTCCGGCCGGCTGGATGGAAGAAATACGTCCACGCAGAATGTAGACATCGTGCAGACCGTCGCGCAGCCGCGCGCGCTCGCTGACGAAAAGACGCGCGTTACGAATCACGCTGAGTCCCTCGAGCGGCGCCGACAAGCGCGCCGCGAAACCTGCCAGCAGCTGATTCTCCGCGGTCTTTTGTGCCTCGATGAGCCGCGCGCTCAGGCCCTCGAACCCCGCCGGCACAGTCACGGAATAGCCCGGAATCACATAAGCAAAGATTTGCGGCAGCGCACCGCGGGTGATCCACACAAAGTCCGGTGTCAGCCCGAGACCACTGAACGCGACGAGTTCGAGCTCGCGTCGTTGCTCACCCTCACCCAAGGCCAGCGTCGTGAGCGTACGGCGCGTGACCTCGCCAGTCGGCAACATGGCCAGCGTCTTGCCGCCGGCAGTCAACCGCGCCATCGCCTCATAGACTATCCCGCTGCCTTGCAGTGGCAGATAGAGTTTGCCTGCGGCTGCATCGGTGCTGCCTCGCTCGGCGGTCGACTGCCACTGTGCACGCCCGTTCTTGCTCGCGAAGCGCTCGTCGACCGACGAACCAAAGGTGCTCTCGCCGGTCGCGGCATAGCGCTCCAGCGTGCCGTCGGCGGCATAGCGAATGCGCTCGAGGATTTCCGGTCCACGCCCGTTATCTTTGAAGATATAGCGCAGCTTGCAATCGCGTGCCGTGCCGCAGGATTCGACGATCTCGCCAGCCTGGTTGCCGCTGTCGACGATGATCACCCAGCGCCGCTCAGAGCCGGCAGCCTGCGACGGCGACTGTGCCAGCGCCGCGGCACTGATCAAACCCAAAGAAAATAGCACCGATAACGCCAGCAGCCGGCGGTTTGCGAACGGGATATTCATGACCAGGACCTCGAAGGCTCAGCACCGATAATCGAGCGGCGGCGCGCGATCACCCACGGCACTCGCGTAACGGTAATCAGGCCCGCGTCGACGTTCGAACTCGGCACGGGCGGCGCCGATCAATTCAGGGCGAGACAGCAGGTCGACCGCGGTCAAGGCGAGCACCTTGCTGGCGTTTTCCATACCTTTGAGGCCGATGCTCATGCCACCTGCGGCAACGGCCTGCCACGAGTGCGCGGGCGTACCCGGCACCCAAGTCGCCGTTCTGAAGCCGGTGGTGGGCACACTCCAACTCACGTCACCCACGTCGGTCGAGCCGAACGACATCCGCGCCCCAATCGGTTGCACTTCGCGTTCGGAGCCGAGGCCGAGGTCGGTTTTGGCAAAGGTGGTCGAAATCTTTGCCGCGAACGCCTGTTCGTTCGCATCCCATTGAACACCACCCACTTTGCGTAATTTTTCATCGACGAGCGCCGCCAGCACATCGTTGGGCAACAGACTGTAGGCGCCGTGGATCACTTCGTGCTTGACCGAAGTTCCGGTCCCCAGCGCCGCCGCCTCGGAAATTCGCACAAGGCGATCGAAGAGTTCGGCCATCACCATGGGATTGCGATGTCGCACGTAGTAATACACTTCGGCAAATTCCGGCATCACATTCGGCGCATCGCCCCCGCGGGTGATGATGTAGTGCACCCGCGCATCATCGGGCATGTGCTCGCGCAGCGAATTGGCCATGTAATTCATGGCTTCGACGCCATCGAGTGCCGAACGACCGCGATCCGGCGCGCCCGCAGCATGAGCTGCCACGCCATTGAAACGAAATTTGGCACTCTTGTTGGCAAGCGACGGTTCGTTGGTCACGACATTGCGACCGCCCGCATGCCAATGCAGCGCGATATCGACATCGTTGAATAAGTCGGCGCGCACCATATAGGCCTTGCCTGCACCGCCCTCTTCGGCAGGCGTGCCATAAACACGGATCGTGCCCGTGCGCTTGTTGGCGAGCAGCCAATTTTTGACAGCGATACCGGCCGAGGTCGAACCCGTGCCGAAAAGATGATGACCACAGGCGTGCCCGGAAATCCGGCCGCGGAACGGCGAGCGCTCGGGAACCGCCGCCTGAGATACGCCCGGCAGCCCGTCCATCTCGGCCAAAATCGCGATCACCGGCTTGCCGCTGCCATATTCGGCGACGAAAGCCGTGGGCATATCGGCGACCCCTGCACGAACCGAGAAACCCGCGTCACGCAATTCTTTTTGCAATCGCGCGCTCGTCTGTTCCTCCTGATAGCCAACCTCAGCCCAGTTCCAGATCTCGAGCGCGACCGCTCGATCAATCGCGCGCCGCGACTCGACGAAACGCAACAGCGAATCGTCAGCGACCGCCACCCCGCTCGAGACCGCGAGCATGCAGGCCCCGAGCAGAACAAAGAAACCAGAACGCAGTGTTGAGATCATCGACAAACTCCGAAAATTCAAAAGGCTGTCTGTTACCGCTCGAGTCCGACCAGGCGATAAGCCTTGGCGAGCACCCAGGGAGGACCGATCAACAAATAAACGAGGTCAGTGAAAAAACTCGGTCGGCGTCCCTCGACCACGTGGCCGACGAACTGGCCGATCCAAGCCAGCACGAATACCGCGATGCCGGCGATCAGCAGCACAAAGTCTCCAAAGCTCTGCAGGATCGATGCATTCACCCAACAACAAAGTGCCGCGAGTACGGCGGTGCCGATTCCAAGCGGCAACGAGAGCCACAACCAAAAGAGCACCGCCGCCGCCGCGAGCGCAGCCCACGCGCCTTGCTCGAGCCCGATCGCGGCCAAGACCGTGACCATAACCTCGGGTACGGGTAGGCACTGCAAAATCGCAAATATCGACCAGACGATCGCCGGCACACAAATGACGTGCAACTGCTGATTGACCGGATGCCGATGGTCATCGGCATAGGCTGCAAACCAGCGCTCTGCGAGCGAAGCGGATTCTGTTGCCATGCCGGTAAGCTTAACCCAAGCGCGATCTGGCGCAGCAAAGGCGTTACCATCGTAGCCATGAGCAACAGTCAAAAAACTTGGGTCACGGTGCTCGTCTTCAGCCTCTTCGCCTGGACGATGAGCAATCTCGATCAGTCGCTGTTCGGTTACGCCATCCCCGGCATCATCGCCGAGTATCAGGTGAGCCTCGAAGTGATCGGCCTCATCCTGACGGCAGGCTTCATCGCCGCTGCATTCATGGTGATTCTCGCCGGTCTCGCAGCAGACGCCTGGGGCCGACGCTGGACTCTCGCCGGCTTGCTCGCGCTCTCGGCCCTCTTCGTCGGTCTGCATGGCTTCGTGACCGACCTCACCCAGCTCACGATATTGCGCGCCCTCGCCTTCGGCGTCGCCGCCGGTCTCGCGCCGATCACGGCAGCGTACGTGGCCGAGTCGGCACCGGCCCGTCATCGCGGCATGCTGATGGGCGTGCTGCAATGCGGCTATCCGCTCGGCTGGTTTTTGGCAGCCATGCTCGCAGCCCCATTACTCGAGTCGAGTGGCTGGCGTTCGATTTTTTTGATTGGCTTCGCTGTTGTGCCCATCGCCTTTCTGATAGCCTGGCGTCTGCCCGAGAGCGAGCGCTTCGAGCAAGTTGCGGCGAACCGCAGCAGCGCCAAGGGGATCGACTTCGGTTTGCTGCGCGAGCTCTTCTCGGCACCCTACCGACGCCGCTCCCTCGGTTCCATCGTGCTGTTTTTTGCCTTTGGCTGCGCCTACGCAGGGACGGCGTTTTTCTTTCCGACCTACTTCATCACCGTGCGCGGCTACAGTCAGGCCGAGGCCGCACAGCTGGTCGGACTCTCCAACGGTATCGCCATTTTTGGTTATCTCGCTGCGGCCTGGGTGGGCGAATACCGCATGCCGCGGCGCGACACCTTCGCGCTTTGGACCGTACTCGGCGCCATCGCTCTCGTGGCGCTGATGTGGATCCCGCAAGCGCGCTGGCAAGATCTCGCGCTGTACGGACTCACTGGCGCATTTTTCTACGGCAGTAACGCCGTCGTCGGCGCCCTGCTCACCGATCTTTATCCGACGCGCATGCGCACCACCGCCTATGCCGCCTGCGGCTCGGCACCGCTGACGGTGGGCTTTGCACTGTTCCCGGCGCTCGTGCCCCTTGCGGTGGGCAGCATCGGTTGGCAGTGGTCTTTTTCTTTGATGATTGCACCACTGTTACTGGTGGCTGCACTCGCCGCCCTCACGCTGCCGCGGATCGTCTCCGGCCGCGACGTTGACGAAGGCTGAAACCGGCGATCACCCAGCGCCGCGACGGTGCCGCGCTTTTAACCGTGACTGACGGTGTCGTCGAGAGGTTCGGGGCGTGAGCTTGCGGTGCCTAACGGCTCGGCGCCCGGCGGACGTTCGATGTACCGACGAACGCTGCCCCGCTCGCCCTCGATGATGCCGAGCAGGCGTTGGCGAATTTCTTGATCAGCGAGCGTCGGGCGCGTCTGTCGACGCAGATAGTCGATCCAGGTCGGGCTTTCGAAACGCTCCACCCAGAGCGTGGGCTGGTCGAGGTCCTGACAGACGGACCAATCGCGTGCGCCGTCGCGCCGCCGAATACGTCCCAATTCATTGACCACGGCCACGAAGCGTGCGGCGTTCTGTTCCGGCACACGATACTCGAGCGTGACCACGATCGGCCCCGCGGACTCGTGCAATTCGACGCGCGGCGCTTGCAAGGTGGCCGTGACATGCGGATCGAGTGAGCCTGAACGCGCAACCGACACCGGCGACCAGCGCGCCACCGCAAAAGTGCTGAGCGACGACAGGCCGGCAACCAGCAGCGTCTCGCGCAAACCGATGCCCGTGGCGAGATGCCCCCACAGCCACGCGCCAGCAGCCATGCCCGCGAAGGCGAACGTTTGATACGTCGCCAGCGTACGGCCCGTTACCCAGCGCGGCGAGGACAACTGCACGGCAATGTTGAAATTGGCGAGACCGAGCGTCCAGACGAAGCCCGCGATCACATGCGCGATCAAGGTCGTCGCCGCCCACGGACTTTTCGCGATGGCGACGGTAGCCACCATGGCTACCGCACACAGGCCACGCAATAAAAGATCACTGGAAAATCGCGCGCGAAAGGCCGCGCTGGAGAGCGCGCCGAGCATCGCACCCACACCAAAACCACCGAGCAGTACCCCGTAAGTCGGCGCACCACCGCCGAGCAAATCGCGGGCAACGACCGGCATGAGCGCCGGCACAGCCGAGATCGGTACGGTGAACAACACCGAGCGAAACATGATGGCGGTCAAATTAGGTGACAGTCGTACGTAGCGGATACCGGCCGCGATCGCCGACGCCAGCGGCTCGGGCGGTAACTCGCGCTGCGGTTTCGGCAGACGCCACCAAAGTAAAGCAGCGATCAGTCCGATGTACGACACGGCGTTGATGGCGAACGCGACGCCCGCGCCTGCTGTCGCCACAATGACACCACCGACTGCGGGACCCACACTGCGCGCCAGATTGAAACCCATGGCATTGGCCATCACGGCCGCCGGAATCGATTCGCGCGGAACTTGCTCGCCGATCGACGCCTGCCACGCCGGCGCAAACGCCGCGGCCCCGCAGCCAATGAAAAACGTCAACACCAGCAATGCGGCGGGGGTGATCTGGCCGAAGGATGCAAGCAAGGCCAGCGCCAACGAGGCCGTCAGCGCCAAAATTTGCGAAGCGAGCATCAGCAGGCGCCGATCGTAATTATCGGCGAGTGCGCCGGCGATCAGCGACAGAAAGAAAAATGGCAGCGCACCGACGGCTTGCACCAGGGCAACGTCGTCCGCAGCGGGCGCGATCAGCGCCATCTGCCAGGAGGCACCCACCGTCTGGATCAGACTGCCAAACGAGGATGCCAACGACGCCCACCAGAACACCGCGAACACGCGATAGCGAAACGGCGCGAGCGTCGAGGTCTGCCATCGTTCGAAGCGAGACGGTATGGTGGAATTCATGCGGAAATCCTCGCCGGGGACTTTACTCTGTTGTACGCGGGCTAAACGGGTATCATTTTGTCATGACCGTCACCATCGAACGGATTCGCGTGGCTGCAGCCCTGCTGCAGGGGCGGATCATTCGCACCCCCTGCCTGCGCTCGCAGACCCTGTCGGCCATCACCGGTGCCGAGATCTACCTCAAATTCGAAAATCAACAATTCACGGCCTCGTTCAAGGAACGCGGCGCGCTCTGCAAGTTGTCGCGACTCGATGCAGACCAACGACGCCGCGGCGTAATCGCCATGTCTGCGGGCAACCATGCGCAAGGGGTAGCGCATCACGCCTCGCGGCTCGGCATCCCGGCAACCATCATCATGCCGGTCAACACGCCCTTCAACAAAGTTCAGCAGACGAGGTTGCTGGGCGCACGGGTGGTGCTGCATGGTCAGCAACTCGCCGAAGCCGAGGACCACGCCCACAAGATCGCGCGGCGCGAGAACCTGGTCTTCGTACATCCCTACGACGATGAGGACATCATCGTCGGCCAAGGCACAGTGGCGCTCGAGATGCTCGAAGATCAGCCTGATCTTGATTGCCTCTGCGTACCGGTGGGCGGCGGCGGACTGCTCGCCGGCATGGCCGTCGCCGCTCGAAGCATCAAACCCTCGATGCAAATGCTCGGTGTACAGACCCGATCTTTTCCGAGCATGTATGCGGCGATTCGCGGCGAGCCCATGGAGTTCGGCACGCAGACCATTGCCGAGGGCATCGCCGTGCGTAACGTCGGACGGATCACCCGCGAGCTCATCGCGGCCCAGATCGACGAAGTACTGCTGGTCGACGAAGCCGACATCGAACGCGCCATCAGTCTTTTGATCGCGATCGAAAAAACCGTGGTTGAAGGCGCAGGCGCCGCGGGGCTCGCCGCCGTACTCGCACATCCCGACAAATTCAAAGGCCGCAAGGTTGGCCTCGTGCTCTGCGGCGGCAACATCGACACGCGACTGCTCGCCATCGTGCTCCAGCGTCAGCTCGTGCGCGAACGCCGCCTCGTCACGCTGCGTTTCGAGAGCGCCGATCAGCCAGGCACCTTGGCGCGTATCGCGGGCGTCATCGGCGATGCCGGGGGTAACATCATCGAAGTGGCGCACCACCGACTCTTTCTCGATGTGCCTGCCAAAGGCGCCGATCTCGACTTCACCGTCGAAACACGTGACGCCGAACACACCGAGACTTTACTCGCGGCGCTGCGCAGCGCGGGTCTCGAGCCTCGGGTGCTCTCGGCGAGCGGCGCCTAGCGCGGACAAGCGCGCGGCGGCAGACCAGTAACCGCGGCGATATCCGCACCCGGCGGCAGCGCCCGCAGTTCGAGATGCTGCACACCCGGCGGTACAGTCGGCGCGAGGGTCACTGACACCTGCGCCATGCCCCGTTCACAGTCGAGCACCCAGTCACCGCGCAGCGCGTTCTCGCTGTAAAGATAGCCGGGCCGCTCACGACAGCGTCCCAAGGTCTCGCGCAGCTTGGCAAATTCGGCACGACGACGATCCTCGGAGCGATCAAGGAAAAGATTCATGGCTGCGAGTCGCTCGATAAGTGCATCATCCCAGCCGTTGATCAAAGAATTAATGCCGCTACGGGCTTCACGCAAGGCAGGCGCCGGCTGTACCTCGCGTGGTAGCAGACCCCCGGTCTGTTGCAGCGCTGCCAGGGCATCGTCGAACACCCCACCCCATCCGGTGTAGGTCCTGTTGCCGAACGCAATCAGCCCGACGCCGTATTCCGGCAACCAGCGCATCTGCGAACCGAAGCCCGGTAGGCCGCCGCTGTGCGCAACGATATGTCCGAAATCGCAACTCTGCGAAATGCGCAGACCGTAACCATAGCCACCCGAATTGAGCGCGATGGCGCCTGCAGCGCTGCGCGTAACAACCGTCGGACGCGCTCGCCACAGCTGCTGCATCTCCCGCAGCGATGCGCGGGACAGCGGCGGTTTGGCCGCACCGTCACGCGGCGGCCATGCATCGAGAAAAAGTCCCACATAGCGCGCCAGATCATCGAGCGAAGTGAGCATGCCCCCCATTGCGCCGAAGGCGCCGTCGGCCAGCTGCGGCTCGAGATTCCAGAGATCGTCTTCGCGGCGATAACCGAGCGCGAGTCGCGTGGGCGGCACCGCTTGCGGCTCGAGCGTGGTGGAACGCATGCCGAGTGGCCGCAGGATCTGCCGCTGCACGTAGTCCTTGTACTGCATACCCGACACGCGGCTCACCACTCGACCGAGCAATGCGAAGCCGTAGTTGGAGTATTCATAGGCGATACCCGGCGAATTCGAAAACGCGATGCCCTCGTGCAATAACTCGTCGAAGCGCGCTTCGGAGATGGCCAGCTGCTGATCACCCCATGGGTTGTCTTCGGGAAAACCCCCGGCGTGCATCAGTAAGTGACGCAGCGTGATGCGCGGCGAGTCCGCAGTCGGGTAGCGCAGTTGTCGAAGCTCCGGCAGATATTTTTCGACGGGGTCCTCGAGCGACAACTCGCCGGTATCGCGCAGCTGCAAGATCGCCATCGCCGTGAAACTTTTGGTCATGGAGGCAATACGAAACACGCTGTCGGGCTTGACCGGGGCACCACCCGCCACATCGCGCAGACCTGAAACACCGACGTGTACGAGCTCACCGTCGATCACCACCCCCCAGGCGGCGCCAGGGACTTTCTCGCGGCGCAAAAAATCGGCGATGTTCTGGTCGATGGCCGGAAAGGCGCGCGCCAGTTTTTCGCGTCGCTGCGGATCGGTGAAGCGCGCGGGCTCGGCCACCCAAGTGATCGCAGCTGCTGCCGCCGCGGCCGGCTGGCCACCGCCGAGCGCCAGTGCAGCAAGCACGGGCAGCACAAACACCCCAAAGAAAACTTTTGTTTGGCGGCTGGTAGCCGTGGCAAATGTCCTGGTCATGGGCTTAGGATAAAGCATGTGACGGTCCAACCTGACTATCGAGGATGATTGCATGATCACACGTATCGAATCCGGCAAGCGCATGTCCCAAGCCGTGGTCGCCAATGGCTTCGTGTTTCTCGCCGGTCAGGTAGCCAACAGACCCTTGCGCGAAGTCGAAGATCAGACTCGGCAGGCACTCGAACAGATCGACGATCTGCTCGCCAAAGCCGGCAGAAGCAAAGAAAAAATCGTCAGTGCCACGGTCTACCTGACCGATATCGAAAACTTTGCGAGCATGAATCTCGTATGGGACGAATGGGTACATCCCGAAGCCAAGCCGGCGCGCGCTACGGTCGAAGCGCAACTCGCCACGCCCACACTGAAAGTCGAAATCCAGGTCGTGGCGGTCCTCTGATGCGCAATATCACCTGCTGCGCACATCGTCTGCTGCGCGACCTCGCCTGATGCGTGCAATCGCGTGAAACGCCTCCGCGCACTAATCGCTGGCACCTGCGCCGTATTCGCGCTGTCGCGAGGCGTCATCGCGAGCGGTGTGCTACTGGCCGCGAGCGCTCACGCCGAAAGTCCGCAGATCGCTGAAGTCGTGGTCACTGCGGCCGAACCCAAGTACGTGGCACCCACCCTGCGTGATCGCATCGGGCGGATCTGGGCGCCCGTGTATGTCAACGGTCAAGGTCCGTTGCGGTTGGTTCTCGATACCGGTGCCACCACATCAGCCCTCACCCACGGTGCGGCGAATCTGTTGTCGCTGGATCCGGGCCACTCGCGCCCGGTGCTCTTGCGCGGCACTACGGGCAGCTCGCAGGTTCCGGTCGTCAAATCGCGACAGATCGAGATCGGCGATTTTTTGACCGAAAATCAGCGCCTGGTATTGGTCGACGACGCATTTGGCGGGGCCGATGGCGTACTGGCCACACGCATGCTGCGTGATCGACGTATCCACGTGGAATTTCGCAAAGACCGCATCGAGATCACTCGCTCCAAAAGTCAGCCTGCGCCACCCGGCTTCTCGACCATCCCGGTCAAATTTGCGGCGCGCGAAGTCCCCTGGGTCGAAGCTTGGGTCGGCCCGGTCAAAGCCAAAGCGATCATCGATACCGGCGCGCAGCAGACCATGGGCAATCTGACCTTGCGCAGCGCCCTGGCGGCAGCGCGCCGGCGCGGACTCGATGCCCGCAACGAAGGCGTGATCGGCGTGACGGGCGATGTGCAGGAAGGCACCAATCTCGCCGTGCCTACCGTCCGCCTCGGCAACGTCCGAATCCAGAACGCGCGGATCAATTTCCTCGATCTTTATATCTTTGATCACTGGGGCATGCTCGAGGAGCCGGCCCTGTTGATCGGCATGGACGTAATCGGTGTACTCGACACCTTCATCCTCGACTATCGTCGTCGAGAGCTGCAGCTGCTGACTCGCAGCACCACTGCGTCCAAAGAATAACCAATGAGATCGATCTCAGGTGCGGCGCGAACCCGCCTCTAGATCGGCGTATTCCCCACTGCGCAGTACCTCGAGCTGCTGCCAGAGATCGCTCACATGCTCCTGCCAGAAACGCGGACTCGTGAACCAGGGAAATGCCTTGGGGAACGCAGGGTCATCCCAACGGGTCGCGATCCACGCCGAGTGATGCACCATCCGCAGCGCCCGCAACGGCTCGATGAGCAGCAACTCATCGGTGTCGATATGGTGAAACTCGCGATATCCCGCGGCAAGTTCTTGCCACTGACCACGCCGTTCGTCCAACGAGCCGGAGAGGAACATCCACAGATCCTGCACGCGCGGGCCACTCATGCAATCGTCGAGATCGACGAACACCGGACCACGCTCGTTCCACAACACGTTGCCAAGATGACAATCGCCGTGCAAACGAATCTGGCCGACGGGCCCTGCTTGTTCGATCTTGTCGTCGACCGTCTCCAACAACTCGGCCGAGACTTCCGCGTACTTGTCGATGAGCGAGGCATCGAGCGCGCCCAAGCGCGTCATTTCTTCGAGAAAGCGCGAAGCGAGCAGGGCATCGCGTGCCTGCCAACCAAGGCGATCGCTGTTGAGGACGGGTCGGTGCAAGAAGCGTCGGCGCGCGCCGACCGCGTGCATGCGCCCGAGCGTGCGCCCGACGAGCTCGAGCGAGCCGCGACTGTCGATCTCGACTGGGCGCGCGGCAAGGCGGGGAAATACCGCAAATCGCAACCCCGCCCGCTGGTGCAGCAGTCGATCACCGATGCTGAGCGCGGCCGCGACCGGTAGCTCAGCGCTCGCGAGTTCCGCACCGAACTCGAGCTCTTCAAGAATCTGCGCATCACTCCAACGTGCGGGTCGATAAAACTTGAGCACCAACATGCCGTGCGTCGATGAACCTACCTGATACACCCTATTTTCGTAGGAATTGAGAGCGAACAGACGGCCGTCGCAATCCATACCCAAAGATTCGACGGCCTCGAGCACGGCATCGGGCGAGAGCCCTGCGAAAGGCCTGGAAACGGCTGCGCTCAATTCGCCGACTTCAGCAAAGCCGCGGCTTTTTCCGCGATCATGATGGTTGGTGCATTAGTGTTGCCACCGATCAAGCGCGGTATCACCGACGCGTCAACCACGCGCAGACCCGCGACGCCGCGCAAGCGCAACTCGGCATCGACCACCGCATTGGCATCGGCACCCATGCGGCAGGTACCCACCGGGTGGTAGATCGACTCGGCCTTGGCGCGGATCGCCGTATCGAGTTCGGCATCGCTGCGGATATCGGCGCCCGGAAATATCTCGCGACCGCGATAGTCGGCAAATGCGCGCGCGGCAAAAATCTCGCGCGATACGCGCACACCCTCGGCGAGATGTCGAAGGTCCGCCGCTACGCTCAAATAATTGGCATGGATACGAGGTGCATCGAGCATTGACGCCGAACGCAAACCAATGTGTCCGCGGCTCTGCGGCCGCAGGTAACAGACGTGCAGGGTATAGCCGTGGCCAGGCAACTTGTTGCGTCCGTGATCATCGAGCTGCGCCGGGACGAAATGAAACTGCAAATCGGCACGCTCATCGTTCGCCAGCTTCGAGCGGAAAAAACCACCCGTCTCTGCGATATTCGAAGCGCCCGGGCCGCTGCGAGTCACGAAATAACGAAGCCCGGCAAGCGCTTCTTCGAAGAGACCGAAATCATAGGTCACGGCGCGCGAACTCTTCTGCAGAGTGCAGTAATCGAGATGATCCTGCAGGTTTTTACCCACCTCGGGGTGTGCCAACTCGACCTTGATCCCGGCGCGCTCGAGCTCATCGACCGGGCCGATACCCGAACACATGAGCAGTTGCGGTGACGCGATCGCACCGCCACAAAGCAGCAGCTCACGCCGCGCCCGGATCTGGTACCTCGCGGAGCCGCGTTGGTATTCGAGCGTGGTCGCGCGTCCGCCCTCGAGAATGACTCGCAGCGCAATCGCTCGCGTGCGGATCTCGAGATTGCTGCGGCGTCGCGCCGCGCCGAGATAAGCCACGGCGGTGCTGCAACGCCGCGCCGCGATCAGCGTCGCCTGATAAGGTCCGAAGCCCTGTTGCGTGGCGCCGTTGAAGTCGTCATTGCGCGGATAACCCAGTTCGACGGCAGCCTCGACAAACACCTCGCTCAAAATATTTCGGTGTCGAAGATCTTCGACATGCAAGGGCCCGCCGGCACCGTGGAACTCGGAGGCACCGCGCTGCTGATGTTCCGCCTTGCGAAAATAGGGCAACACGGAGCGATAGTCCCAGCCGGGCAAGCCGAGCGTAGCCCACTCGTCGTAGTCGCGCGCATCGCCGCGGATGTAACACATCGCATTGATGGAACTGCTGCCACCCAACACTCGACCGCGTGGCCAAAACAGCCGGCGATTTTGCAAGTGGGGCTCGGGCTCGGTTTCGTAGTACCAGTTGATGCGGCGATTACCCACCAGCCGCGCCAGGCCCGCCGGCATGTGAATGAGTGGATTGAGGTCACGGCCCCCGGCTTCGAGCAGCAGCACGCGCACCGACGGGTCTTCGCTCAGGCGGGCGGCCAGCACGCAGCCAGCCGACCCCGCGCCGACGATGACGTAGTCGAATTCCTGCATGGATCGAGTTCCTCGCCTGACCTTCGCGCGCGCCGTTATTGGCGCTGACTATACTGCACCGGGCTTTGCCCTGGTGCCATCCAGAAAGTTCGCGAGTACTTTTGTGTACTCGATAGCGCGACGGATCGTGCAACCGATGATCCAAAAGGAAACAATTCCGTGCTGCCGCAGGCAGGAGCTCACGCACGCGCTAACGTGGACGGCAAGCGTATCGGTTCGCGCGCTCAGTAATAAAGCGGGCTGACGAACTGCCGGCAAGCTCTGCACACGATCGTACGCAGCGGAAATCGGCGCTAAAAAATAAATCATCAGATAATCGATCACCGCTTGCCGAAGATATTCGATTATTTACGGCGTGACTGAGAAGCCCGCTAAATAGTGCTCAACAATGAAACGTACGTTACGAAACACCAATGATTCGTAGCTGCCGCCCGGAAGCGGCGCGGGGCGGTCGCGCGTGCCCCATGACTGCCAACGCGGCGGCGAGCTCCGGCAAAAAAAGGACAACCATTAGAGTATCTCTTTCTCGACGAGTGCCGGATGCTGTCCGGTGACGGTGATCGGATTCGAAGCACCGTTCGCAGTGCACGTCGCTCCTCCGCCCGTGCAGGAGGCCGTGTGTGCGCTGACCGCTGCACCGCCATCCGATGATGGCGCAGTGAACGCAATGGTCGCTCTGCCGTTACCTGCGGTTGCAGTGCCGATCGTCGGTACTCCCGGCGAAGTGCGCTGCGTTACCGTTAAGGTGCCACCGCTACTCCCACTGCTATCTCCGCCACCACCGCCGCAGGCCGACCCCATGATCAGCGCCCGAACCAGGCATGACGCCGGCAGCGCATAAAATACTTTCAGCATGCAGCAAAGATTAGAGCAAGACGTAGTCGAGTCTCTGCGTTGATGGTTCGCGCGACCCACTCGTATCCGCTACGATATCGCCCGCGTAACAGAATCAAGGATGATTTAATGAACAATCGCCTCGCTGACTTACTTTCCCGCCGCCCCTACCTGCTCGCCGACGGCGCAACTGGCAGCAATCTTTTCGAAATGGGTTTGGTGTCGGGGGATGCCCCCGAACTGTGGACTTTAGATCACCCCGACCGAATAAGATTGCTGCACCAAAGATTTGTCGATGTCGGTGCCGACCTGATTCTCACT
>Ga0194131_10003105_pt1 | contig 26518 bp, 35 predicted proteins | sample TA2KigO120mmetaG_FD_148631 | JGI IMG/M metagenome (GOLD analysis project Ga0194131, IMG submission 148631) | Freshwater microbial communities from Lake Tanganyika, Tanzania - TA2015053 Kigoma Offshore 120m | ecosystem: Environmental > Aquatic > Freshwater > Lake | place: Tanzania: Lake... | reverse complement strand
CGTCATTACGGAAGAAGCGTTTGAATTAAATCGACAAGAGATTGAGTGTCTCAAGCGGCTGCTTGATGAGTATTATGAATATGTGGAACCGACACGCATCGCCGGATACACCGATGAACAAATGTTTGAAGTCAATGCGGTACAGGAGTTTACGGTCAAGATGATTCGGGATTTGCAATCAGAAATCATCGCACAGGGTCGCCCGAATCCCGCCACGATCCGCAATGCGATGAGTAACCCGGCGACGCTTCAAGCCATCAAAGTTCTGGGCTTTATTCCTGAAGCTCAGCCACCTCTAATTGAATCGCAGGAAGTACAGTTATTGTTAGAAAATGCAACCACCGAACCTCCGTTGGATTGCGCCGCAATCCCGTTAATTACACAAGAGAACTCTCATGAAGCTCTATCAACTGCCAGCTAGTAAATTTGCCTCGTATTTTGGGACGCCGCAAGAGCCCATTTCGCATCCCGGTAGCGTGATTATCGCACAGCGACCAGATTGTTCCGCCTTTCTAGTTCTCTCGAATACCGATCACGAAGCGTTGACGGTACAGCCCACGGTGCCATCAGGATTTGATTTTACCTATTGCCAAGAGTGGGGGCTTACGATTAATGACGACGTGATGAATGAAGTCATTCGCGATTTACGTCGAAAAGATTATGGTCCTATTGGTGATCAATTGGACGCAATTTGGCATGCGATGAATAATGGTGACACACCCAAGATTGAGCCGTTTTATTCTCATATTCAGTCTGTCAAGAATCGTTGGACTAAACTATAATCGTCATTAATTGATATAAATAGCAGTATAAAATTTATTAGTCATGGAGTCATATATGAATGGTGAGTGGTGTTATTTTCATAATTATTTTTCGAAAGATGAATGTGAATCAATTATTGATCTAGCTAAAAAAACAATTAATCCTCAACAAGCGACAATGGGCGATGGATCGCGTGACGCGAGTTATATTAATGATTATCGCAAAAGCGAAATACGTTGGATTTATCCAACAATGACTGAATTTGAATTTGTCTTTGATAAAATGTGGAAGATGGCCGTTAAAGCTAACGATGAATTTTTTAATTTTCATATGTCGCGCTTAAATTATCTTCAATTTGCTTGTTATAATGAAAAAAATCAGGGAGAATATAAACGCCATCATGACGTATTCTGGATGAATAAAGATTCTAAGTATCATCGCAAACTCTCGGCTACAGTGCAATTATCCGATCCATCTACATATATCGGTGGCAATTTTGAAATATATAATGTACAAGAAAAAATAGATGAAAATAAATGTCGTGATCAAGGTACTGCAATATTTTTTCCATCATTTTATGATCATGCTGTTACACCAGTAACAAATGGTGAAAGATGTTCACTTGTTGCATGGTTTGAAGGACCTAAATGGAGATAATCATTGAAAACTGAAAAAATGAAAAAATTATACTATAGGTTAATTAAAACATGATGAGATTTCATATTCTTGGCTTACCTCATACAGTAACAAATAAAGATTATGTAGCGTGTGCATATACGCAAAAGGTGCTGAAATTTGCGAAAATGATGCGTCAACGTGGTCATTATATTATTCATTATGGTCATGAAGATTCTTATCTTGATTGTGATGAACACGTTACAGTCGTAACAAATGACGTATTCAATGAAGTTTATGGCACGCATGATTGGAGAAAAAACTTTTTTAAGTACGATCTTAATGATAAATGTTATAAAACATTTTATCACAACGCCATTCGAGAAATACAAAATAGAAAACAATACAAAGATTTCTTGCTTCCATTTTGGGGAACAGGGCATAAACCTATTTGTGATGCACATAACGATATGATTGTTGTAGAACCAGGAATAGGATATCCTAGTGGGCATTTTGCTCGATGGAAAATATTTGAATCTTATGCAATTTATCATGCATATTATGGTCTTAAATCTGTAGGTGAATGTAAGCAAGATTGGTATGATGTAGTTATACCTAATTATTTTGATCCAGATGATTTTGAATATAGTGCAGAAAAAGATGATTATATGTTGTTTATTGGTCGAGTATATGAAGGTAAAGGTGTCAATATTGCGATACAAGCAACAGAAAAGACTGGTGATAAATTAATTATTGCTGGACAAAATACTCTAAGTGCTATGGGTTATAAAGAAACACCTAAACATGTAGAGTGTATAGGTTTTGTAGATATAGAAACTAGAAAAAGACTTATGGCAAGAGCGAAAGGTGGATATATTGCAAGTCTTTATAATGAACCTTTTGGCGGTGTACAAATAGAAATGTTATTTTCAGGTACACCAACAATAACTACTGATTGGGGCGCTTTTACAGAAAATAATATTCATGGAGTAACTGGTTATCGGTGCCGCACTTTTGATCAGTTTGTTTGGGCCACTAAAAATATTAACAAAATATCATCAGAAGTGTGTAGACAATGGGCTATTGAAAATTTTTCATTGGAAAAAGTTGGTTATATGTACGAAGAATATTTTGATATGGTATTAAATGTTCATGGCAATGAAGGATGGTATGAATTTACAAATCGTCGTTGGTCTTCGTACCCAGCAGAACGTACAGAACTTAATTGGCTAAAAAAATCTTTTCCAGAAGTAAAAGAAACATTTGATCATGAAGAAATGACGAAAGAAGAAAAAAATCTTGCAAAAAATACTATTGAATGGATAGATAATACATTATCTCCAAAGACATTTCTTGATATTGGTTGCGGTCCTGGTTCTTATGTGGCCGCATATTCAAATAAAAATTTAAATGTATTTGCAACTGGTATAGACATAGACAAACGTGTATTTTCTCAGACAAATTGTTTTTTAGATAATCTACTTGAATTAAATGGAAAAAGAACGGCAGAAGTTGTCATGTGTCTTGAAGTAGCAGAACATATAGATCCAAGACATGCAGATACAGTAGTATCTAATGTTTTTCAATCTATTTTGCCTGGAGGATATTTAATATGGTCAGCAGCAAAACCTGGACAGAGTGGAATAGGACATATTAATTGTCGTCCAAAAAAATATTGGGTTGATAAATTTGTTAAATTGGGCCTTATTGTAGATGATGAATTAAAAGAAAGTTTATTTGAAAGTGTAAAAAAAGAATCATATCTTGGATGGTTTATTGATAACGTAGTAATAATGAAAAAGGATGTGTGGGGCGTACCAAAATGAAAAAAAATATATTAGTAACAGGTGGTTCTGGTTTCATAGGTAGTGCTATAGTAGAAAAATTAGCAGAAAGTGAAAAGTATAATCCTGTTGTTGTTGATAGAAAAATTCAACCATGGATTTCAAAGATGGTAGGTACGTATAATTGTTATGAAATGTCAATACAAAATTTTCGCAAGGCTCATAATACATTAGATAAAATTGATGTAGAATGTGTAATTCATCTTGCAGCTTATCATTCTGTTTCTGAAAGTATTGTTTCATCAAAAAAATATCATGAAAATAATGTCGGAAGTTTGCTTGATATTATTTCTATGAAACCTAAAAAAATAATATTGGCCAGTAGTGCAGGAATATATGGTAGCTCATTAAATTCTCCATCTGTAACTGAAACTGCCACAAATCTGCCAGGTCTTCAAAGATATCATCTTCAAGCGAAAGACGCGACAAGTATAGTGGACGGCATAAAGAACGCCGCTCGGCATCCAATACCTTTTTCTGAATTAGATGAATTAAATGAACCAACAAATCCGTATGTAGAAACTAAATTATTATGTGAAACTATATTAAACGACTGGCACTGCATTAAAGGAATTTCAATGCGCATCTTTAATGCTGCTGGTGGAAGTGAAAAATATGGATATGTACAAGATCCACCAGCTCATCTCATTCCTATAATTATTAAAAAAATGTTTGATAATACATCTGAGCCGTTTAAAATATATGGTTCAAATCATCATACAACAGATGGTACATGTGTCAGAGATTTTGTGCATATTAAGGACATTGCAAATGCATTTGTATTAGCGTTAGATTACAACGGCGAAGAAAAGATTTTTAATGTGGGCTCTGGTGTTGGAAAATCTGTTCTTGAATGTATTGATTTTATTACACAATTAGCACAAAAATACTATGGACAACATCATTTATTTAATTATGTCATAAAAGATAAGCGAGATTGTGATCCAGCATTTTTAGTGGCTAATAATGAACTTATAAAGAAAGAATTGAAGTGGAATCCTTCATATACTTTTGAAGATATTATGTATGACGCTATAAAATGGGAAAAAACATACAGAAATGATGTTTATGGACGTTTTTTATACTCATAAAACTAAAATTTATATAAATAAATAAAAATGGAGATTGCCATGATAGATCAAATAAAAAACGCGGTCCTTGCATTACAGAACGGTGATACGTCTGTCTTTAAAGAAAAAATTGGTAACGTTTTAATGTCAAAAGCAATAGATATGATAAATCTACAAAAAATTTCTACTGGACAATCAATATTTGAACCGGCAAAAGATGACGAAGCTTCTGAATATGACTTATCACAGAACGAAGATGAACCACCTGTTCAGGAAGTAGAGGCAAAAGAAAATGCTTAATATTTTTTTAGAAATACAACAAGTAATGAAGGACTAATATGAAAAATTTTAAAGAACTATCAGAAAACCACGATGATGGTTATGAACCTCGTTCAAAGGGTGAGAAAGAATTTAAAAGTATTCATAAAATAGAAAAGAAACAGCACCCTACTGTTGATGATGCTGTTTTCAATGGCGATAGACCTGGTGGAAAAGTTAATAAGTCTGATCATAAGACAAGTTCTAAAGAACCAGGCGAACCCATTCTTAAGACATATAAAAATTTCATGAAACTTGGTGGATTTGGTGGGGACTCTTATAAAAATGTTGGCAATTCTGCAGGAGAAAAGGCTGCTATCATGCAAGGTTCTTCAAAAATTAAAGAAGGACTTGAACTGACAAAATCTGACAAGACGAAAGTGCTTGATGAAATATATGCGTCAGGAACTAAAGTGATAGTACCACATAAAGGTAAAATGGTACTTGGTAAAGTGGTTCGTTATGACAAAGGAGGTAAGTATGGAAGTCCATTTTATGTCGTAGATGTGGGTGAATATGAATCACTAATAGTTCCTGCTCATCATATAATGAGACAAGCGCATGTGGGTGATCCACATTCGTTTGATAGATATTATCGAGGAACGTTCCTCGCCAAAGAATCAAATGAAGAAATTGAACAGATTGATGAGTTGAGCCCGCGCACGAAGGCCGCATATGTTGCCAAGCGCGGGGCGCAACTGTCGTCCATGATGTACGGTCCCAAAAAGAACTATAATTTACTCACAGGCAGGCAGCAAGCCAATGCCGTGAAAGGCATCAAGCGTGCTACTCGTGTCAAGGAAGAGAATGAGGTTTCAGAAGAAATTGTGAACGAGATGAATTATAAAGCTGGTGATTTAAAACTTAATTCTGGTGAAATTGTAAAAATAAGCGATTCGGCCGCAAGTGCACTTAATAATACATTTAAAAGATTAAGTCTTGCTAATAAAGTTAATTTTCATAAGGAACTTATAAAAAATAAAGATTCATATCAATCAATTATGTATTTTGCACAAAGGATAGGCGGTGGCGGCGCGTGGCGGCACAGCGCGAGCGCTATTAAAGCACGCCAGCTTCCTGATCCTGCCAAATAATGTTAGTAGATATTCGTTGAAAAGCAAATATAGAACAATGAAGCCTGATCATCAGGGAAGGAAATAAAATATGGGTCAGAGAATTACTATAAATCAAAACAATGGCAGTAAAGGCACTAGCATATTAGTATGCGTTGCAAACACATCAGGCTTTTTAAAGACATTTGCAAACTCAGCAGTATCCAATACAACTCACAAAATCAACGTTTCTGGTGAAACTGTTTCTAAAACGCATATTGCTTATTTTTCTTGGTCAGGCGCTGCGGGTTCTACAGTAACTCTCTTAAGAGGCGGTAATACTGTATTTAAAGGAACAGGGACTGGCGAAAGAAATTTCTTTGAAAATCAAATTCGTCTTGAAAGTCCTACTGGCGGTGATGCACAAGCAAACGTAGTGTTTACTACATCTGGTGATATCACTTTTATAATTAAACTGCATAAGACTTCTGGAGAATAAGTAAAATGAAATTAATCACCGAATTTAATGAAAGTGATGTACAGTATTTAACTGAAACGAAAGATGGTGGCGGTAAGAATTATTATATTGAAGGCGTGTTTATGCAAGGAAATATTAAGAATCGTAACGGCAGGTTATATCCATTGGATATTCTTGTAAAAGAAGTTGATCGTTACAATAAAGAGTATGTATCACAAAATCGTGCATATGGCGAACTTGGTCATCCTCAAGGTCCAACAATTAATCTTGAGCGCGTATCTCATATCATTAAAGAATTAAAGCAAGACGGTGACAATATCTTTGGTCGTGCAAAGATTATGACTGAAACACCTATGGGCAGAATTGTAAAAAATCTTATGGAAGAGGGCGCTAAGCTTGGTGTATCTTCACGTGGTATGGGCACTCTTCGCAGTAAAAATGGAATTAATGAAGTACAAAACGATTTTCAATTAGCAACAGCAGCAGATATTGTTGCTGATCCATCTGCTCCAGCTGCGTTTGTACAAGGTGTTATGGAAGGTGTGGAGTGGCTACAAATAGATGATCGATGGATTCCAAAATATATTGAAGAAACACAAAAAATTATTAAAAAAGCTCCTAAAAAGGATCTTAAAGAAGCTATGATTAAATCTTTTGAAAGGTTTTTAAAACAACTCTAAAAGATGTTTTTTATAAATAATAAAAAATAAATTGTATTAATTAAGGAGATATGAAATGTCTGACAAGAAACAAAAGGTAAGCGAAATCGCTACTGATGCTCCTGAGCATGAAGATGAAGACCTTTTAGAGTTTAAAGCCTCTATGGGGGTACCATCTGAAGTGCCTGAGCCATCAGGCAAAAAGACTGATGAAAAGCCTAAGGGTAAAGGTGAATCTATGCCAAAGTTAAGTACAAAAGCTGGTATGATTAATGCAGTTATGCAGTCAATGTCAAAAATGAATAAGGAAGATATTAAGACTGTATATGGCAAAATCTTCAATGAAGATGTTGTTAATGAAGAGGAAGAAACAGAAAAAACTTCTGTTCGTGAAATTAAAAAGATTTCTGCTGAAGATATTGATGTTTCAAAAGACATTGAAGCTATCTTTAATGGTACTGATTTTGTCGATGAAGAATTCAAAGAGAGAATTTCTACTGTTTATGAAGCGGCTCTTGTTGCAAAGATCAATGAAGAGATTGAAAAATTTGCGACTAGTGCAGAGACCGAAGTGGAAGCAGTTACCTCTACTGCTATTCAAGAGTTAACTGATAAAATTGATTCGTATTTAGATTACATTGTGGAAGAGTGGGTTGAAGAAAATAAACTTGCTATTGATCGGGGCATTCGCGCTGAAATGGTAGAAGATTTTCTTTCTGGTCTAAAATCTCTATTTGAAGAGCATTATGTTGATATTCCAGAAGAAAAGGTCGAAGTTGTTGAAGAGCTTGTTGGTAAAGTTGAAGAGTTAGAGAAAAAGCTTAACGAAGAAATTGATCGTAATGTTCAATTAAATAAGACAATTAAAGTTTTCGAAAAAGAAGATGCTTTTTCTAAGGCTACTGAATCTCTTACCGATACTCAAGTTGAAAAGTTAAAGAATCTTGCAGAAGGTATTGAATATACCAATGCAGAAACTTTCACTAAAAAAATCAATATATTAAAGCAACAGTATTTTAATGCTAAGATTGATGAAAAGGTTAATCATTCTGAAATTGTTGATGACAGTAAGAACCCTGTGTCTCTTTCAGAAGAGAAAGTCATAACTGGTGCCATGGCTGGTTACATGAAAGCCATTTCTAAATCTACTAGAAAATAATGGTTTTATAAATAGAAGAAAACGTCGATTAAAAAAAATACAGTAAGGAGAAAATAAGATGTTTCTAACTGAAGAATTAAAAAATAAGTGGCAGCCAGTCCTTGAGCATCCTGACCTTGCGGAAATTAAAGATGCTCATCGGCGCGCGGTCATGGTTACTCTTCTTGAGAATCAAGAAAAGTCTTCACGCGAGCAGGCTATTGGTTCAGGTGGTTACAGCGCTCCAACACTACTAGGAGAAGCTGCACCAACTAACGCAATGGGCGCTTCAAGCTCAACAGCAGCAGCTGGTTCTGTTGATATTTTTGATCCTGTGCTAATTTCTCTAGTGCGGCGTTCAATGCCAAATCTAATTGCATATGATGTTTGCGGCGTGCAGCCAATGACTGGTCCTACTGGTCTTGTTTTTGCTCTACGTCCACGGTTTGGTTCACAGGGTGGTGCAGAAGCTTTATACAATGAAGCAGTCACTACATTTTCATCAACTGCTAACAACAGCGTTGGCGGCGTAACATTTACTACAAAAGACTCCAGCTCACCAGCAGCACAGGCGGGTGCAGACCCAACTGCTCGTGCATCTGGTTCAGGTTATACAGTAGCATCTGGTATGACTACGGCCAATGCTGAAGCTCTTGGCGATGCGGCAAATAACAAGTTTTCTGAAATGGGCTTCTCAATCGAGAAAGTTGCAGTCACTGCTGTTTCTCGTGCTCTAAAAGCAGAATACACCATGGAACTTGCTCAGGATCTTAAGGCAATTCATGGTCTTGACGCAGAGACTGAGCTTAGCAATATCCTATCAGCAGAAATTCTAGCTGAAATCAATCGTGAAGTTATTCGTACAATTAACTATACTGCAACTGCAGGCGCACAGCAAAACGTAACCACAGCTGGCACGTTTGATCTAGACGTTGATGCAAACGGTCGTTGGTCAGTAGAGCGCTTCAAGGGCCTAATGTTCCAAATTGATCGTGAAGCCAATCAGATTGCCAAGGCAACTCGGCGCGGCAAAGGCAACTTCCTAATCTGCGGTTCAGATGTTGCATCTGCTCTACATATGACTGGCATGCTTGATTACAGCCCAGCAATCGCGACTAATCTTAATGTTGATGACACTGGCAACACATTCGCTGGTGTTCTAAATGGCAGCACTAAGGTTTATATTGATCCATACTTTACCTCTGCTGCTGGCAAGCAGTATGTTACAGTTGGTTATAAAGGCCCAAGTCCTTTTGATGCTGGTCTTTTCTATTGCCCATATGTACCTCTACAGATGGTGCGTGCTGTTGGTCAGGATACATTCCAGCCAAAGATTGGATTTAAGACTCGTTACGGAATGGTTGCTAACCCATTTGCTACTTCAGCAGCAAACGGCGTTATTTCTTCACAACAGAAGAACATTTACTATCGCTTTATTATCGTAACGAATTTGATGTAATAATAAAAAAACATAATTATATTAAACTTAGAGGGAGGTTTTGTGCCTCCCTCTTTTTTTATTGACTAAATAATTTAAAAAGAGGAATATTATGTCACTTACAACAAATAAAAATCTATTATCACCACTTGGCGTAAGATTTGTATTAAATCGATTACCAAATGTTGAATATTTTTGTCAGACTGCTAATCTTCCTGGCATCACCATTAATGAAGTGCCACAAACAAACCCATTTGTTACTATACCTAGACCTGGTGATAAAGTAACGTATGAGCCATTGAATATACGTTTTAAAGTTGATGAAAATATGGAAAACTACATTGAAATTCATAATTGGATTATTGGATTAGGTCATCCACAAAATTTCGATCAATATAAAAACTTAAAGGATAACGATTTAGTATTTTCAGATGCTTCTATTGTTATTCTTAGTTCTAATAATAATCCATCTATAAGAGTTTCTTTTAAAGATTTATTCCCATTGTCATTGAGTTCTCTTCTATTTGATGTAACACAAACTGAAATTCAATATCTTGAAGCAGACGCCAATTTTAGATATGCATATTTTGATATAGAAACCCTTTAAAAAAATATTTACTTATTAACTTATATATGATACATTAAACGTAATGTAATATCAATTGCAATAAATTGGAGTAAATAAATGTCCTTATATATGATACATTAAACGTAATGTAATATCAATTGCAATAGATTGGAGTAAATAAATGTCATCAACATACGATATCAGTAAAATTCTAAGTGAATTTTCAAATCAAGATGATTTTGGATTCACTGCGGTCGATGAAGCCGAATATGAAGCAGTTATTGCAGAAAAAGATGAGACTGTAGAGGAATATAAAACAAGATTAAAACAGGTGGAAAAAATTATTATGCCTTTCTTGACTAATCTATACAAAACTGCAAATCAACCATATATTCATTGGCCAAATCGTGGACCAATGGTAGAAAAACAAATACAAAAAATTCTTACTTTAACAAGAGGATAATATTAAATTAAAAATATAGTGAAATGAATAAGCAACAATTGAAACAACACCTTTCAAATCGAGAGGTTAATTTTAATGATAGTGAAGGTGCAATTCTCGATGCGCGAACGCATCTTCGAGCGCTTTGGCAACTCAATGAGTATGCCGCGAACTACGCAATTGGTCTCGCCGATCATGCCGCATCAGGATGCAAAGAATTTAATAAATTAATATCCATTCGACCTATGGTTTGGTTGTACTTAAATGAATTCGTTGATAATGACATAAAACATAAAATCGTTGCGGGCGTGATGGCGCATGATCATGCACCTGATATTGACAATATTAAACATTTTGTACATAATCATGTACGTCAAACAATCAAAGACAAAAAATTGTAATGAATAAAAAAATGAATAAGCAACAATTCGTTGATAATAACATAAAACATAAAATCGTTGCGGGCGTGATGGCGCATGATCATGCACCTGATATTGACAATATTAAACATTTTGTACATAATCATGTACGTCAAACAATCAGAGACAAAAAATTGTAATGAATAAAAAAATGAATAAGCAACAATTGACCGACGCCGCCGACATCGATGTTGAGCGGCATTGGAACTACGTATTGAGCGACGGCAGCTTGTCGTCAGAAGGCTCTCACTTTCTAGAAAGTGAAGGCCTTAATTTAATATCAGACTCAGAGTGGCGAGCGCGAGCCTTTGAAAGGTTCGGCATTGTTGATCTTCTAGGAGACGATAGCTATGGTCTCACCGCAGGATGCAAAGAATTTAATAAATTAATATCCATTCGATCTATGATTTGGTTGCACTTAAATGGATTGGTTGATAATAACATAAAACATAAAATAGTCAATGAATATTTTTATGATAATAATATTTTAATTGACAATATTAAACATTTTGTACATAATCATATGCATCAAACAATCAGAGACAAAAAATTGTAATGAATAAAAATATGAAAATTGAAGACAAAATTAAAGAAGTAATTGGTATGTGGCAAGAAGATGTCAAAATTAATGAGACGGAATTGTCACACGAGAGCCTTAAGATACCTATACTTCATGGAAAGTATTTACGATTGTTTTCTGAAGAGCGCTTGAAATTGCGCTTTTTGAAAATTAGACAAAAACAATTGATGCAGAAACTTACAGAATATTATAATGGAGAGCTAAATAGTAGTCCAGAAGACCTTGCTGAAATAAAACGCGAGCCGTATGGATATACTAGATCGAAAGGTTCAGTTATTGTATATGTAGAAAACGATAAAGAAATAATTGATCTAAATATACGTATATCATATCAACAAGAACTTGTAGAAGTATTAGAAGAAATAATTAAAGCCATCAACAATCGTGGATTTGTTATCAAAAATAGTCTAGACTTTATAAAGTTTATTAATGGTGAGCGAATTGGTTCAAGTTTGTCAACAACAAAGTCTAGTTTGTAAATATTGAATATAAAATGGGGCAAAAAATGAAAAAGAAAAATGAAATATGCTCCAAATTTCTTTTTAGAAAATAATGTGAGTCCGGACACTTTGATTATAAGTAAAGTGAATGAAGTGTATATGAAGATAGAGTCGGAAAACTCTATTCGTCAAGAACTTACTGACTATTTTTCGTTTTATGTTGTAGGCTATAAGTTCATGCCCAAATATAAAAACGGAATGTGGGACGGTAAGATACGTCTTTTTAATCCAAATAACAAATGCTTATATATCGGCCTGTTTCCATATATTAAAACATTTGCAGAGGAACGAAATTATAAGTTAGAAATAAATGATGATCTGGAATTACATGAGTCCTTTTCTGTTGAAGAGGCAAGAGAATTTGTAAATAAGCAAGATAGTATGAAAGTTCGTGATTATCAACTTGAATCATTCATTCATTGTATAAGGTCAAATCGTTCTCTTATAGTATCGCCCACAGCATCTGGTAAATCATATATTATATGGTTATTAACTCGTTGGTATCAAGACTCAAAAGTACTTATTATTGTTCCTACAATATCACTTGTATATCAAATGAAATCAGATTTTATAAGTTATGGCACAAATCAAGATGATATACACGTAATTAAAAGTGGAGAATCTAAACATACTGACAGAAGAATAGTTGTATCAACTTGGCAGTCTATATATAAAGAAAATAAATCATATTTTTCTCAATATGACTGTGTAATAGGTGATGAGTGTCATTTATTTAAAGCACAATCGTTAACATCCATCATGACTAATTTAATAGACTGTAAATATCGATTTGGCTTTACTGGCACTCTTGACGGCACGCAAACTCATCAACTTGTTCTCGAAGGTTTATTCGGAAAAATTAAACAATTTATTACAACAAGCAGCCTCATAGAAAAAGAAATACTCTCTAATTTTGAAATAAAATGTCTTATTCTTAAATATCCTAAAGAAAATTGCAAAATAGTAGCGCGCGCAAGTTATAAAGAAGAAATGGATTATCTTGTTGGTAATCAAAAAAGAAACTTTTTTATAAAAAATCTTGCATTGTCATTACAAGGCAATACACTTCTTTTATTTCAGTATGTAGAAAATCACGGAAAAATACTTTATGATATAATCTTAAAATCTGCGCGAAATGATCGCAAAATATTTTTTGTATATGGAGGAACAGATGCAGAGACGAGAGAGTCTATTAGAGCTATTACAGAAAATGAAAATGACGCTATTATCATTGCTTCGTATGGTACTTTCAGTACAGGAATTAATATTCGGAATCTTCATAACATCATTTTTGCTTCTCCTTCTAAGTCTAGGATTCGTAATCTTCAGTCTATTGGCAGAGGTTTACGCAAAAGTGATTCTAAAAATAAAGCAATTCTTTTTGATATTTCGGACGATTTAAGACACGGCGCGCGAGTAAATTTTACATTAAAACATTTTGCAGAAAGAGTTAAAATATATAACGAAGAAAAATTTATATACAAAATTTATAATATTAAAATATAATGAAAAATATTTCTTGACAAGAAAGCAATTTTAATATATATTCTTTACTATGAATATGAGTTCATACCTCAGGAGAATAATGATAATGTCTGTATTAGCAAAATCAATGCCATCAAAAGAAGTATTAGAGAAATTGCTTTACTATGATCCAGAGGCTGGAAAGTTATATTGGAAGATAAACCAAGGTGGTCAAAAAGCAGGTATCGAAGCAGGATGGATACATACTCTTTCTGATGGTCGACAATATAGGAGAATTCGGATTCAAGGAAAGAAGTATCTTGTACATCGAATTATTCTTGAGATGAATGGCTATAGTTTACGACAAGATCAAGTTATAGATCATGAAAACGGTGATGGACTTGATAATAGACCCGATAACTTAAGAGCTTGTACACATCAACAAAATACACAAAATAGCCGCGTACCTAAAAATAATAAAACTGGTCATAAAGGTGTTAGCTTTCGTAAAGACAATCAAAAATATTATGCGCGTATAACGCATAATGGACGCGCCTCGATTTTGCCCGACTCGACTGGTAAAAAGTATTTTGATACTATCGAAGAGCCTATTAAACTTCGAAAAGCAGCAGAAGAAGAGTATAATGATAAATTTAAAGCTTTCTACAAATGTTCCACAAATGCATGTATGTTATAAAACGACTGTATCTAGAGACAATTACAGTCGTTTTATAACATGATGAAAATGGAATCGCGAAGGTATGAAAAATAATTTTACGTTAGATGTTCATTCTTCGGAGGACAGTCATACTATTGTAGAAGAATACAAAAATATTTTATTGAATGTAAAAACATACGGTAGACCGTCGCTTGCTTATAAGTATATAATATATGAGAAACAAATAGGAGAAGCAAATATTGAATGTTGGAATGTAGTGGATTATGCGATTGTGAAAAACGTTTTAAAATATTTAATAAATGGGAATACGCCCGCCGTTAGTTTCTTTGAATTTGCAGCGGGCCCGCTGTTTGAATTAAATGCTGTGATTTGGAACGCGGTTCGACAAGAAAAAATTCGAAGTTAACATTATTTAAAATTAAAAAATTTTAATATATAAATATTTAATTGACTACGTGCATATCATATTATATAAACGGAGTATGTAAAATAACAAACAATGTAATGTTTTTAAAACTCATAACTGGTGAAAACATCGTTTCTTTTGTAGAAATGAATGATGAATATCTTATTTTAAAAGAACCACTACAAATATTTGTGCAAAATACTTCAAGAGGCTCTCTAGTACGTCTTTCGCAGTGGATTCCGTTTGTTGAAGAAAAAACACATATTATAAAACGTAATTCTGTGTTATTAATTACTAATCCAGAAGAGGAAATGTGCAAGTATTATCTCGAAACAATCTCTATAGTATTTCATCAAAGAGTAGATATTGAAAATAATAAAATAAATCAAGATGAAGATATAGAACAAGCTATGTATGAAAAAACTTCCAACACAAACATTAGGATTCATTAATGAAAAAAAATAAACAACATTATGTAAATAATAAAGACTTTCTTCAAGCAATGATAGAGTATAAAGATGAGGTAAAAGAAGCAAAAACAAATAAAGAAGAGAGGCCCATAGTTCCTACTTACATAGGTGAATGCCTAATGAAGATAGCAGTACATCTATCTTATAAACCATGCTTCACTAATTACACATTTAAAGATGAGATGATAACAGACGGAATTGAAAATTGTTTATTATATATAGATAACTTTGATCCAGATAAATCAAAAAATCCATTTTCTTATTTTACACAAATAATATATTATGCCTTTTTAAGACGTATAGCAAAAGAAAAGAAATATTTATATACTAAGTTTAAACTTTCTGAAAACATAAAACTTCAAAGATTGGTATCTGATATTCAAGAACATGATGATAAAAACTATAATACTTCATCATCAAAAACAAATGAATGGTCTACAGAATATATTGATGATTTTATTGAAAATTTTGAAGAAAATAAAAGAAAGCGGGGCAAATTCACAATAATGCCAGTAGATAATATAATTAAAGATGATGATTAATGGCAAAAGCAGCAATTATAACGGACACACATTTTGGTGTTCGTAATGACAGTAAACAGTTTATAGAATACTTCGAAAAATTTTACAGTAATATATTTTTTCCTTATCTTAAGGAAAACAATATAGATGTTGTTTTTCATCTAGGTGATATAGTTGAGCGTAGAAAATTTATTAATTACGCCACTCTTCATGAATTTAAAAGAATATTCATTCAACCTTGTATTGATAACAATATACGCTTATTGGGTATTGTTGGAAATCATGATATACATTATAGAAATACTAATGAAGTAAATGCAATGAATGAATTATTTAATCATAGTTCAATTAAGTTTTATTCTGAGCCAGAAGAAATTAATTTTGATGGATGTAAAATTGCATTACTTCCTTGGATAAATAATTCAAATTATGAAAAGTCCATGGAGTTTGTACGAACTACTGATGCATCAATTGTTTTTGGTCATCTTGAGTTTAGTGGTTTTGAAATGTATCGAGGTATTAGTAATTTGCACGGCATGGAAACAAAGCCATTTGATCGTTTTGAATTTGTATTTTCTGGGCATTATCATACTCGTTCATCGAAAAAAAATATTCACTATCTCGGAAATCCATATGAGACCACATGGAATGACTACAATGATTCCCGAGGATTTCATATATTTGATAGTGATACAAGAAGCTTGAATTTTATTCAAAATCCATATAAAATGTTTCATAAAATATGGTATGATGACTCTGATAAAGATACATACAAAAAAATTATTGAATCATATAATTTTTCTACATATGAAGGCGCATATATAAAAGTAATAGTACAGAAAAAGACTAATCCATATTGGTTTGATATGATGCTTGATGCATTGTATAAATCTAATCCAGCAAATGTATCTATTGTTGAAGATAATAAGAATGCAGATATGCTAACTGAAGAAGAAATTATTAATGAAGCAGATGATACGCTTACACTTATTACAAAATATGTGGATAGTATTTCTGTTGATGTTGATAAGAACAATCTAAAAAAACTTCTTGCGGATTTATACGTTGAAGCTCAAAATATGAATCAAGAGACTTTATGATAATATTTCACAATGTAAAGTGGATTAATTTTTTATCCACAGGAAACGTTTGGACAGAAATAAAATTAGACCGAAATCCAACAACTCTTATTGTTGGTGAGAATGGTTCTGGCAAATCGACTCTTTTGGATGCTCTTTGTTTTGGTCTTTTTAATCGACCGTTTCGTAAGATAAACAAACCACAACTTATCAATTCAGTAAATGATAAGGGAATGGTAGTAGAGGTGGAGTTTTCTATTGCTAAGAATAAGTATAAAATTATTCGAGGCATGAAACCCAATTGCTTTGAAATATATCTTAATAATGTTATTATGAATCAGACAGCATCAATCAAGGATTATCAAGATCATTTAGAAAAAAACATATTGAAGTTGAACTTTACATCGTTTACGCAAATAGTGATACTTGGTTCATCTACATTTGTACCATTTATGCAACTTCCAGCATCTTCAAGAAGAGAAATTATTGAAGATTTACTTGATATTAAAATATTTAGTTTCATGAATGTTCTACTTAAAGAAAAAATAAATACGGCGAAAGAAAAGATTAAAGATATACGATATAAGATTTCTTTCGAGCAAGAAAAATTAGAGGTGCATAAAAAGTATATTAAGGATATTCAAACAAAGAATAAGGAGCGTATAGATCAGCTTAAACTGGAAATTAGTAAATCAGAAACATCCATTTCTAGACTAAATCTTGAAATAGAAGCAAATCAAAAACTTACTGATGAACTTACTGAAAAGGTAAAAGACGAAAAAGATACTCACATTAAAATACAAAAAATCTTAAATGTAGAGAATAAACTATTAGATAAAATTAAAAATGTTAAACGCGAAATTAAATTTTATGAAGATAATAATACGTGTCCTACATGCACTCAGGAAATAAACGAGACTATTAAATCAAACAAGATTAATAATAGCACGATTAAACTTGTTGAAATAGAAAAGGGTATTGACGAACTACAAAAAGAGTTAGTAAAAGAAAATGAACGGATAACTGAAATAAATGAAATTAACAAAAATATACAATTATATTTAACACAAATATCATCTTGTAATAATCAAATTTATTCATTAAATAAATATATATTACAACTTAATGTACAAGTGAAGAATGAAATTATAGAAAATACAGACATCTCGAAAGAGACAAAACTTGTTGACAATATAAGAACTTTGATCTATAATTTGGAAAATGATAGAGAAAAGTATATTAATGAATCTAATTTATTTGAGGTAGCAGCCGATTTTCTAAAAGATAAAGGCATAAAAACTCAAATTGTGCGGCAATATGTGCCTGTTATGAATAAGTTAATCAATAAATATCTTGCAGCTATGGAGTTTTTTGTAAGTTTTGAGTTAGATGAAAATTTTAATGAAAAAATAAAATCAAGACATCGAGATGAATTTAGTTATGGTTCATTTAGTGAAGGTGAAAAAATGAGAATTGATCTTGCTTTATTGCTCACTTGGCGAGCTATAGCAAAGATGAAAAACTCAGCGAATACAAATTTATTAATTCTTGACGAAGTTTTTGACGCTTCACTCGATGCAAATGGTTGTGATGAATTTTTGAAACTGTTAAATGAACTAGGGAAAGAAACTAACGTATATGTTATTAGTCATAAAGGTGATATTCTTCAAGATAAGTTTAGATCAGTAATACGGTTTGAAAAACAAAAAAACTTTAGTAAAATGATATAAGGTGTAGTTATGTACGGCATTAAATATTCTCTAAGCAGAAAACATTTTGTTTGGTATGTAGATATAGGCCGAGAAAATTCAACTTACTCTCGTGAGCCCAAACTTTTTAATACAAAGCAAGAGGCCTTTGTATATGCAAAGGCTATGCAATTAAAAAATTTCAAAATTGAAATATATGAAAAGGTCGTTTCTCAATGATACTTCCTCTTGTAAAGTCTTATAATCCTATGTTAACTGCTCCCACAAAGCCCTTTGATTTCATTTCTAAAGAATATGATTCAAAGAAGCTTTCGGAAGATTTGGCCGAGACTATGATTGCGAATAAAGGTGTTGGGCTTTCTGCCTCGCAATGTGGAATTCCCCTCTCTGTTTTTGTCATTGGTGATCCAAACAATAGAGAGTCAATTATGGCATTTTTTAATCCAAAAATTGTTGACTCGTTTGGCGAAGAGGTATATTATGAAGAAGGTTGTTTAAGCTTTCCAGGATTATATATTAAAGTTAAAAGACCAAGTCAAATACGTTTAAGATTTACAGATGCGAATAACAATATTGCAACTACTAAATACACTGGTTTTACATCGCGTATTATACAGCATGAATTTGATCATCTTCAGGGTATTGTATTTACAAATAAAGCTACAACTTATCATTTACAAATAGGTAAAAAAAATCAAAAACTTTTTCTTAGAAGAAATAAAATTTCGGTGACATAATTTGTATAATTGGAGATTACATGACTAAGAAACCCCCTATTCAAGAAACTACTCAATATGATAATTTTGTGGGTAAAAAAATTGAACCCGCAAATCTTTTTAATATTATGGAAATTGAAGATCCAAACAAAGATAATGATGTTGAATGGAAAAAACATTGGAAAGGTATGCCAGAATTTGAACAGAATGAGAATAAGACGTATAAGACAATTTATGTTCATTTTCGTACCAAAAAAGATTATGAAGAGTTCGCCAATATGATTGGACAAAATCTTACTGAAAAGACTAAGAGTATTTGGCATCCAGCTTTAGATCGATTTGCAAATTCTTTGTTGCGTTGGATTGAAGATGAAGAGTGATGAAATTTTTTAAAGGAAAATAGTGTGACAAATCCTCAATGGCCAGTCTACATTGTTTCTAAGGGTCGTGCAGATTCAATGATTACATCAAAGTCTTTGGCTCGAATGAAAGTACCTCATTACATAATTATTGAGCCACAAGATAAAAAAGAGTATGAGAAAGCACTGGATAACTTCAACATTCGTGACTATGTTACATTGCTGATTGCTCCATTTAGCAATCATGGCGATGGTCCTGGTCGCGCAAGAAACTGGGCTTGGGATCATTCAATATCGATTGATGCCAAAAAACATTGGGTACTTGACGATAATATTTGTGATTTTTATAGATTGCATCAGAATATAAGAATTCGTGTAGAATCTGGAGCAATATTTCGTGCTGCTGAAGATTTTATTGATAGATTTGAAAACGTTCCTATTTCTGGATTTCAATATAGATTTTTTGTTGCACCCAATCAATCATATCCTCCATATGTAAAGAATACAAGAATTTATTCTTGTTTGTTGATTGAGAATAGTTGTAAACATCGATGGAGAGGAAGATATAACGAAGATACTGATATTTGCTTGCGCGTTCTAAAAGATGGCGATTGTACGATTCAATTTAATGCCTTTCTACAAGGCAAAGCAGCAACACAAACAGTTAAAGGCGGTAATACTGCTGAATTCTATCATGCCGAAGGTGAAAAGGATAAATCTAAATGGCGAGATGGTCAGATGAATTCAACGGGTACAATTAACAAATCTCAAATGCTTTTAGATATGCACCCAGATGTTACTAAAATTGTATGGAGATACGGCAGATGGCATCATCATGTAAATTATGAGCCATTTAAGAAGAATAAATTAAGATATAAGAAGAACATTATTATTTCCGAGGGAATAAATAACTATGGTATGCGACTAGTAAGATTGGAAACGCAATTACCCAGCGGTCGTTGGAAATTTTAAATCAAATTAAATTGTAAGATTGATTATTACAAGAAAATAAATTATCAAATATCCAATAAAAGGAGAAAGTGTGTTGACTCATTTATATAAGTATAATGAAGATAAAATTATTAAAGAACTTAAAGAATATATTGATATGACATACAGTCAACATTATTCACAAAACAAATATCAAGCAACTGAATTTATCATCAGTGGCGGTCATGGCATTGGATTTTGTATTGGTAATGTTCTTAAATATGCTCAACGATATGGTAGAAAAGGATCGCCAAAAGAATGGCGTAAAGACTTGATGAAAATTATTCATTATACAATAATCGCCATGTACGATCATGATTTAAAGCATACTCCAATGGAATCAATGGAATCGAAATTTTCTTATCCAAAAGCTGATATATGATAAAAGGATTCTAGAATATTAATATTTTGTGACTTCACAACATAAGAGATGGAAATGAAAATAGAAATAAATATTAATGAATTAAGAAAAAGAAAGATATTTGTTGCAACACCTATGTATGGTGGAATGTGCGCTGGACAATACACAAAGTCAAGCGTAGATTTGGGTAGAATGTGTGCTAGTAAAGACTATCAAATTGATGTTAACTTTTTTTATCTTTTTAATGAATCTTTAATTACTCGTGCTAGAAACTATTGTGCGGATCATTTTTTACGAGAAAAAAATTATACACATCTTATGTTTATAGATTCTGATATAGGTTTTAATCCAAACGATGTTCTTGCTCTTGCTGCAATTGCGGATCCAGATAGTGACAAAGATATAGTTTGTGCACCTTATCCAAAAAAGTGTATTTCTTGGGAAAAAATTAAACTTGCTGTTGATAAAGGAGTGGCCGACGAAAATCCACACATACTTCAGAATTTTGTTGGCGACTTTGTTTTTAATCCATCACACGGTCAAACTTCTATTCCATTGGGCGAACCAGTGGAAGTAAATGAGGGCGGCACTGGTTTTATGATGATTCAGCGAAAAACATTTGAAAAGTTTGCGGCTGCATATCCAGAATTAATGTATAAGCCAGATCATGTACGTGATAAACACTTTGATGGTTCTAGAGAAATTATGTGTTACTTTGATGCATTAATAGATCCTGAATCTAGACGATATTTGTCAGAAGATTATATGTTTTGTGTGTGGGCAAGACGCATTGGTCTAAAAGTTTGGATGTGCCCGTGGATGAATTTAACTCATTTTGGCACGTATCCATTTAGTGGCAGTCTTGTTGATCTTGCAAGTATTGGCGCAGCAGCAACCGCAGACCCGAGTCAAAAATTAATGCGTTGACAAAATATAAAATATTGTTGACAAAATATAAAATATGTTTATAATGTATAGTGTATGAACTTACCTATCAATTTTAAAATGGAGTCATTATGAAAATTTCTAAGAATACTTTGAATATTTTGAAAAACTTTGCTTCTATAAATCCGTCATTATATGTGAATGAAGGTAATATTATTAAAACAATTTCTGCTCAAAAAACAATTATCGCTCGTGCTGAAATTAAAGAAACTTTTGAGAACTCATTTGGTATATATGATTTAAATCAATTTTTGAGCGCAACGAATATTTTTGACTCGCCTATCTTTGACTTTAAAGATAAGTTTGTCAATATCAAAGATGATAATTCTATCATAAGTTATACATACGCAGATCCTAATATGATTTTGCAGGTGCCTAACAAAGAGCTTAAGCTTCCTGATGTTGTAATTGAGTTTGAATTGAAATGCAATATCTTTAAAAAGACTTTGCTGGCAGCAAATATATTACAGGTGCCTTACTGGTCTGTAAATGGTGACGGTAAGAAAGTTATTATTGAAGTTAGTAACTCAAAAGATAGTTCATCAAATAAGTTTAAATACGAGGTTGGTGAAAGTAATCGTGAATTTAATTTGATATTTAAAGTAGAGAATCTTAATCAAAGGCTTATGGATAAAGATGATAAAGATAATGAAATCAATTACACTGTAAAAATTTCTTCAAAGGGTATTAGTCACTTTTCAGCTAACAATGGAAAACTTCAGTATTGGATTGCAACAGAAAGTAAAGGCTAATGTACAACAATAATGATATGTTGTGGGTTGAACGCTATCGACCTAAAACTATAAGTGATTGTATACTTTCAAAAGAACTTAAAAAAACTTTTACCAATTTTGTAAAACAAAAAAGCATACCTAATCTTATTCTTAGTGGAAGCTCAGGCATTGGCAAAACTACTGTTGCCAGGGCAATGCTTGAAGAATGTGGATTTGACTATATTGTCATGAATGGTTCAAATGAGGGCCGTCTGATTGAAACTTTTCGTCGTGATATTTTGACTTTTGCTTCTACAGTATCGCTTTATGATGTACGAAAATATATTATACTTGACGAAGCAGATTATCTAAATAAGGATTCTGTTCAACCAGCATTGCGTAATTTTATGGAAGAGTATTCAAGTAATTGTGGATTTATTTTTACATGTAATTTTAAAAATAGAATTATTGACGCGGTACTTTCGCGTTGTTCTGTTATCGAATTTAATATAGAAAATTCAGAAAAACCAGCCCTTGCCAATAGCTTTATGAAAAGTATTGAAAAAATTCTATCAGATAACAAAATTGAATACGATAAAAAAGTTATTGAGATGATTATTGTAAAACACTTTCCAGATTGGAGACGTGTAATAAATGAATTACAGCGTTATTCCATTTCTGGTAAAATTGATTCTAGTATACTTGTTAATATTGCTAACGATAAATTTGATAAACTCATGGAGTATCTTAAAAATAAAGATTTTGCTAAAATGAGAACTTGGGTGGCTGCTTATAATGATACGGGTTGTAGTTATTCACAATTGTTTCGTATGTTATACGATAATGTAGTTGATCATGTTGAAACAGAATCCATACCGGTATTCATAGTAGATATTGCGGATTATTCATATAAAGCAGCTTTTGTTGCGGATCAAGAAGTTAATTTAGCAGCATGTTTAATTGAAATTATGAACGATTGTAAGTTTAAAATATGAAAACAATTCAAGAAATGAAAAAGGCCATAGTACTAGGTAATGGAATATCTAGACTGCAACTGCAAGTAAAGTTACCAAAAAATATACGAACATATGGTTGTAACGCCATATATCGAGATAATATAGTAAATGATCTTGTATCTGTAGATCCTGCCATGCAGCATGAAATATATGACTCTGGTTATGCACGCTATCATCGATGTTGGTTTTCATCATGGAGTCCTGTTAATTCTGTTCATGATTATAATAATTTTAAAACCATTTTGCAAGAAAATATTCTTGATGACGCCGTTCATCGTCATCGTTCCGTAAAACGTTTTAAGATTATAGAAAATGATCGAGTATCTGAATCCTGTATTATTGCAGGGCAAGGCGACATATATTATGTTACTTGGTTATATGATAATGATCTTGTAACGCCTTTGCCTCCTGCAACTAAATCTGCTGGTGAGATAGCATTAGAACTTGCTGCCAATCATCATAATATAATCTTTATGATAGGATTTGATGGTGTTGGAAACGTGTATCGTGATACAAAAAACTATTATAGTTATGATGGCCCATATAATGAGTGGTATGATGGGCATGAACAAATTTATAAAAATAATTCAAATATTAGTTTTTACAGAGTTAATTGTAAAATGAAAGAATCTATGATTCCTAATTGCATAAACATTACAGAAGAAGTGTTTTTGAGTTTAGCAAATAGCGAATAGTTAGGATATATCAAATGAAAGAGCGTAATCGTCGTACTCGATGCTGGGATTATATAAATTCCCTCAGTTATTGTAAAAATATTGTGACTGGAAAAGGAATTGAAGCGCTTCTTGAATTTGAAGATGATTATATACCATGGATAACAAATAAGCACATATCTCATTTTGAAGAAGACGTTTTAAAGGCAAACGAAATGAATCTTTACAATCATATTGATAAGAAGTTACAATATGATTTTTATATAAATATATTAAAACCAAGAAAGCGTTATAGTGAATGGTCTAAAAAAATAGAAAATGACGTTTTAGAGGCAATAAAGGAATATTTTGGATATAGTTATGATAAAGCATACATGATCATGGATATATTGACTCCAGATCAAATAAAAGAAATAAAAAAAAGATTGGAGAGGGGTGGGTTAAAAAATGACATTCGACATAAACAGTTTGATTGAAATAAAATTAAATGAAGAAGATGATTTTCTTAAAGTAAGAGAGACGCTCACACGTATTGGCGTAGCATCAAAGAAAGAAAAGACCCTATATCAAAGTTGTCATATATTACATAAACAGGGTCGATATTTTATAGTTCATTTTAAAGAATTATTTGCATTAGATGGAAAACCATCTAATATTTCAGAGCCTGATATTGCTCGTAGAAATATGATAGCTAACTTATTAAAGGAATGGGGGCTTGTAAAAATTATTAACGAGTCTCAAATAGAATATCCAATTGCACCAATCAGTCAAATAAAAGTTCTTCCTTTTAAAGATAAACAAGAATGGGAATTGGTTGCCAAATACAATATAGGTAAAAAACATAGAGTTAATTAATAATAATTGTAATTATGAGTAGTGAATTCGAGGCTTTGATCAAAGGAAAATTCAGTTATGATTAATTTTATATTGAAAATATTAATTGGCTTATGCATTTTGGGATTTCTTTTTATATTTTTTATCAGCATAGCTAAATCAAGTGAAGCACGCGACGAAATTCGGATCGTCGGGTCTTCGACGGTGTTTCCCTTCGTGACGGCGGTAGCGGAGGAGTTTGGCCGCGCCGGTGGGTACAAGACGCCAGTGGTCGAGAGTACTGGCACGGGTGGCGGCTTTAAGTTATTTTGCAGCAATGTCACTGTAGATTCACCTGATATTGTAAATGCTTCGCGAAGGATCAAGAAGTCTGAAATCGAAATGTGTGCCAAGAACGGCGTCGGCGACATCCACGAGGTGAAGATCGGCTTCGATGGCATCGTGCTGGCGCATGCCAAAGGCGCGACGCCGGTCAAGTTCACGCTCGCGCAAATTTGGCAGGCGCTGGCTAAAGATGTAATCGTGGACGGCAAGATCGTTCCCAATCCATACAAGATGTGGTCGGAGATCGACGGTTCGCTGCCTGCTACAAAGATAGAAGTGATAGGCCCACCACCAACTTCAGGAACACGTGATGCATTTAACGAGTTAGCTATAGAAGGTGGCTGCAAGACCTTTCCCGAAGTCGAAGCGCTCAAGAAGGAGGACGAGAAGAAGTACAAGGCGCTGTGCCAGTCCGTGCGCGAGGACGGTGCGTACATTGAAGCCGGCGAGAATGACAATTTAATTATACAGAAAATTACGATTAATGAGAATGCATATGGCGTATTTGGCTATAGCTTTTTCGATCAAAATCGAGACAAGATAGACACAATTTTGATCGATGACACCGAGCCAAGCTATGAGAACATCTCTTCTGGGGCGTACTCAATCTCACGTTCGCTTTATTTCTACGTCAAAAAGGCCCATATCGGTGTCATTCCGGGCTTGAAGGAATATGTCGACCTCTGGACTCTGGAATCAACCTTTGGGCCTGAGGGCTTTCTTGTTGATAAGGGTCTGATTGTGCTGCCTGATGATCAACGCGAGGCGCAGCGTGCCTCGTCGGCAGTCATGGAGAATATAGCTATGATGAAAGATACAGATGCAGACACAGACACAGATGCGGCCGCTTTTATCACACGACTTGGCTCAAGGGCAATTGATATCATGAAGAGCGCACAATCTACTACGTTCGCGCAGCGCGAGGCGGAGTTTCGGATTCTACTTGAAAAGGGCTTTGATCTTAAAATGATCAGTCGCTTTATCATCGGCAAGCACTGGAGAGAGGCTACTGATGAACAAAAAGAGGCCTATGATGTCGTGTTCGCCGACTTCATCACGCGCGTCTACGCGGCGCGCTTCAACTCATATGGTGGCGAGACTTTTAACGTCATACAAGCTGTAAATAATTCAAGCGATGATGTGTGGGTGCGTACTAAGATCAATCGTCTGGATGGCGGTCAGCCGATATCGGTGGATTATCGAGTGCGATTGATCGATGGCGTTTATAAAGTAGTTGATGTTATAGTCGAAGGCATTTCAATGATCAATACACATAGAATCGAATTTGCTTCGGTGATTAACAAACGCGGTTTCGATGGTTTGATCTCGGAGCTAAAATCAAGACTCAATTAAATGAATCAGTTTATATCTGATT
>Ga0194131_10003103_pt1 | contig 26530 bp, 21 predicted proteins | sample TA2KigO120mmetaG_FD_148631 | JGI IMG/M metagenome (GOLD analysis project Ga0194131, IMG submission 148631) | Freshwater microbial communities from Lake Tanganyika, Tanzania - TA2015053 Kigoma Offshore 120m | ecosystem: Environmental > Aquatic > Freshwater > Lake | place: Tanzania: Lake... | reverse complement strand
GGTTCCCGTCGGCCCCAACGGGGTGGCGCCCGGCGCCGCAGGCTCGGACCGACCCGCGCCATCGACCCGCTGACCGCGGTCGCGACATGAACCCGTCGCGAATCTTCATCGAGCGGCCGGTCGGGACCTCGCTGCTGATGGTGGCGATCATGCTGGTCGGCATGATCGCCTACCGCTTCCTGCCGCTGTCGGCGCTGCCGCAGGTCGACTATCCGACCATCCGCGTGCTGACGCTCTATCCGGGCGCCAGCCCCGAGGTCATGACGACCTCGATCACCGCGCCGCTGGAGCGCCAGTTCGGCCAGATGCCGGGGTTGAACCAGATGACCTCGACCAGCTCGGCCGGCGCTTCGTCGATCGTGCTGCAGTTCGACCTCAAGCTCGGCCTCGACGTCGCCGAGCAGCAGGTTCAGGCGGCGATCAACGCCGCCGGCAATCTCCTGCCGTCCGATCTGCCCTATCCGCCGGTCTACGCCAAGATCAACCCCGCCGACGCGCCGGTGCTGACGCTCGCCGTCACTTCCAAGACCGAGCCGCTGACCAAGGTGCACGATCTGGTCGACAACCGCTTGGCGCAGAAGATCGCCCAGCTCCCCGGCGTCGGCCTGGTGAGCCTGGAGGGCGGCCAGAAGCCCGGCGTGCGGATTCGCGCCAATCCCACGGCGCTCGCCGCCTACGGCCTCAACATCGACGACCTACGCACCGTCATCACCAACGCCAACGTCAACACGCCCAAGGGCAACTTCGACGGACCGGCGCGCGCCTACACCATCAATGCCAACGACCAGGTCACCGATCCGCAGGCCTTCCGCGACATCGTGGTCGCCTACCGTGGCGGCGCGCCGGTCCGCCTGGCCGATGTCGCGACCATCGAGGAGGCGCAGGAGAACAACCGGATCGCGGCGTGGATGAACTCGACGCCGGCGGTGATCGTCAATGTCCGCCGCCAGCCCGGCGCCAACGTCATCGAGGTCGTCGATCGCATCAAGGCGCTGCTGCCGCAACTGCGCGCCACGCTGCCCGCCGCGCTCGACGTCACGGTGCTGACCGACCGCACCATCACCATCCGCGCCTCGGTGCGCGACGTGCAGATCGAGCTGGCCTTCGCCGTGGTGCTGGTGGTGGCCGTGATCTTCCTGTTCCTGGGCGACGTGCGGGCGACCCTGATCCCCAGCCTTTCGGTGCCGCTGTCGCTCGTCGGCACGCTCGCGGTGATGTACCTGCTGGGCTACAGCCTCAACAACCTCTCCATCATGGCGCTCACCATCGCCACCGGCTTCGTGGTCGACGACGCCATCGTCATGATCGAGAACATCGCGCGCTACATCGAACGCGGCGAGGACCCGACCGAAGCGTCGTTCAAGGGCTCGCGGCAGATCGCCTTCACCGTGGTCTCGCTCACCGTGTCGCTGATCGCCGTCCTGATCCCGCTCCTGTTCATGAGCGATGTTGTCGGCCGGCTGTTCAGCGAGTTCGCCGTCACGCTCTCGGTCACCATCCTGATCTCGGCCCTGGTGTCGCTCTCGCTGGTGCCGATGATGTGCGCCCAGCTTCTGCGGCGCCGCCCGCATGCCGGCACGGCCGCCCCGACCGAAGCGTTGGGCGCGCGCTGGTTCGGCCATCTGGTCACCCTCTACGACCGCTGCCTGGTCGTGGTGTTCCGCCACCAGGCGCTGACCCTGCTGGTCGCGGTGGGCAGCGTCGTGCTCACCGTCCTGCTCTATGTCGTGGTGCCGAAGGGTTTCTTCCCGGTGCAGGACACCGGCCTGATCCAGGCGGTGACCGAGGCGCCGCAGAGCGTGTCGTTCGAAGCCATGAGCCGGCGCCAAAGCGCGCTGGCCGAGGCGATCCTGGGCGATCCTGACGTCGAGAGCCTGGCGTCGTTCGTCGGCGTCGACGGCACCAACCCGACGCTGAATTCCGGCCGCATGCTGATCAACCTCAAGCCACGCGAGCAGCGCCGCGCCACCGCGAGCCAGATCATCCGCCGCCTGCAGCGCGACACGGCGTCGGTGCCCGGCATCTCGCTCTACATGCAGCCGGCGCAGGATCTTACGGTCGATTCGACGGTGAGCCGCACGCAGTATCAGTTCGTGCTCGAGACCGCCAAGCCCGAAGAGTTCGACGTCTGGGTGCCGCGCCTGATGGATCGCCTGCATGGGCTGCCCGAGATCGTCGACATCACGTCCGATCTGCAGGGCAAGGGGCTGGCGCTGTTCATCACGATCGATCGCGACGCCGCGGCGCGTTTCGGCATCACCGCCGCGTCGATCAACAACGTGCTGTACAACGCCTTCGGCCAGCGCATCGTCTCGACGGTCTACACCCAGTCCAACCAGACCCGTGTGATCTACGAGATCGACCCGGCGCTCGGCCGTTCGCTCGACTCGCTCGCCAACCTCTACCTGCCGGGCTCGGGCGGCAAGCAGGTGCCGCTGTCGGCGATCGCCACGCTGGACGAGAAGTCCGCGCCGTTGCGGCTCGACCGGCTGGGCCAATTCCCGGCCACCACCATCTCCTTCAACCTGGCGCCGGGCTATGCGCTCGGCCAGGCGGTCGACGCCATCGTCGCGGCGCAGCGCGACATCGACATGCCGGCCTCGATCACCACCCATTTCCAGGGAGCGGCGCTCGCCTTCCAGCGCTCGCTCGACAGCCAGCTCCTGTTGATCCTGGCCGCCATCGTCACCGTCTACATCGTGCTCGGCGTGCTCTACGAGAGCTACGTCCATCCGATCACGATCCTCTCGACCCTGCCGTCGGCCGGCATCGGCGCGCTGGCGGCCTTGATGCTGGTCGGCACCGATCTCAGCATCGTCGCCATCATCGGCATCGTGCTCTTGATCGGCATCGTCAAGAAGAACGCCATCATGATGATCGACTTCGCGCTCGATGCCGAACGCAACGAAGGCAAGTCGCCGCGCGAGGCGATCCATCAGGCCTGCCTGTTGCGCTTCCGGCCGATCCTGATGACCACCGTGGCCGCCCTGGTCGGCGCCCTACCGCTGATGCTGGGCACCGGCACCGGTTCCGAGCTGCGCTCGCCGCTCGGCGTCACCATCGTGGGCGGCCTGATCGTCAGTCAGGTGCTGACGCTCTTCACCACGCCGGTGATCTACCTCGCCTTCGATCGGCTGAGCCGCCGCTTGCGCGGCCTGCCCGTTGAGGGAACGCAGCATGCCGCCGCCGGCGAACGGCCGCTGGCATGAATCTGTCGGCGCCCTTCATCGCCCGGCCAGTCGCCACGACCCTGCTCACGATCGGGCTGGCACTGGCCGGCGCCGTGGCCTTCTTCAAGCTGCCGGTGTCGCCGCTGCCCAAGGTCGAGTTTCCGACCATCCAGGTCTCGGCCAGCCTGCCTGGCGCCTCGCCCGAGACCGTCGCCACCAGCCTGACGACGCCGCTCGAGCGGGCGCTCGGCGCCATCGCCGGCGTCACCGAGATCACCTCGACGAGCACAGTCGGCAATGCCCGCATCACCCTGCAGTTCGACCTGTCGCGCAGCATCAACAGCGCGGCGCGCGACGTGCAGGCCGCCATCAATGCCGCCCGCATGGAGATGCCGGGCGACCTGCCGAGCAACCCGCAATACCGCAAGATCAATCCGGCCGAGGCGCCGGCCGTCGTGCTCGCCGTCACTTCCGACACGATCGGCCAGGGCCGATTGTTCGACGCCGCCTCCAACATCCTGCAGCAGCGACTGAGCCAGGTGAACGGCGTCGGTCAAGTCACGCTGGGCGGCGCCTCGCTGCCGGCGGTGCGGGTCGAGATCAATCCGACCGCGCTGTTCAAGTACAAGATCGGGCTGGAGAGCGTGCGCGCCGCGCTGGCGGCGGCCAACGCCAACTCGCCCAAGGGCGCGCTCGAGGTCGGCGATCGGCGCTTCCAGATCTATTCCAACGACCAGGCGCGGACGGCGGCCGAGTACCGCGACCTCATCATCGCCTGGCGCAACGGCGCGCCGGTGCGGCTGTCGGACGTGGCCGAGGTCATCGACGCCACCGAGAACATCCGCAACGAGGGCCAGGCCAACGGCAAGCGCTCGGTACTGGTGCTGGTCTACCTGCAGCCCAACGCAAACGTCATCGAGACGGTCGACGCGGTGCGTGCGCTGCTGCCCGAGCTGCAGGCCAGCCTGCCCAACGATGTCGACCTGCAGGTCGTGACCGACCGCACGGTCACCATTCGCGCTTCGCTGCGCGAGGTCGAGCACGCGCTGATCATCAGCATCATCCTGGTGGTGCTGGTGACCTTCGCCTTCCTGCGCTCGCCGCGCGCCGGCTTCATCGCGGCCGTGGTCGTGCCGGTGTCGCTGATCGCCACGTTTGGCGGCATGTACCTGCTGGGCTACAGCCTCAACAACCTGACCTTGATGGCCATGGCGATCGCCGCTGGCTTCGTGGTCGACGACGCCATCATCGTGCTCGAGAACGTCTCGCGCCACATCGAGGCCGGCCGTTCGCGCATCGACGCCGCCCTGCTGGGTGCGCGCGAGGTCGGCTTCACCGTCGTCTCGATGACGCTGTCGCTGGTCGCCGTCTTCATCCCCATCCTGCTGATGAGCGGCATCGTCGGACGGCTGTTCCGCGAGTTCGCCGTCACCTTGTCGGTCGCCATCCTGATCTCCATGGTGATCTCGCTCACCACAACGCCGATGATGTGCGCCTATGTGCTGAAGCCGCACGAGGCGCACTCGCCGGGGCTTTTCTTCCGTTTGAGCGAACGCGGCTTCGAGGCGCTGCGGCGCGGCTACGGCGCCAGCCTCGGCTTCGTGCTGCGCCATCCGTTGGCCACCATGCTGGTGTTCCTGGCGACGGTGATCCTCAACATCCATCTCTACGTCACCATCCCGAAAGGATTCTTTCCGCAGCAGGATACCGGCCGCATCGTCGGCGGCATCCGCGCCGACCAGAGCATCTCCTTTCAGGCGATGCGGCAGAAGTTTCGGCGGTTCATGGAGATCGTGCGGCAGGATCCGGCGGTCGAGAGCGTGGCGGGTTTCACCGGCGGCTTCTCGACCAATTCCGGGTTCATGTTCGCCACGCTGAAGCCGCTCGACGAGCGCAAGATCTCGGCCGACCAGGTGATCGCCCGGCTCAGGCCCCGGCTCGCCCAGGTGCCGGGCGCCCAGCTCTTCCTGCAGGCGGTGCAGGACATCCGGGTCGGCGGCCGTCAGGGCAACGCGCAATACCAGTTCACGCTGCAGGCCGATTCGCTGCCCGAACTCTACACCTGGGGGCCGCGACTGGTCGAAGCGCTGCGCCAGGATCAGTCGGTCGTCACCGACGTCGATTCCGACCAACAGCAACGCGGCCTGCAGGTCAGCCTGGCGATTGATCGCGACGCAGCCGCCAAGCTCGGCGTGTCGACACGGGCGATCTCCCAGACGCTGTACGACGCCTTCGGCCAGCGCCAGGTATCGATCATCTACAATCCGTTGAACCAGCACCGCGTCGTCATGGAGGTGGCGCCGGAGTACTGGGAGAACCCCGAGCGGCTGGCCGACATTTACGTCAGCACCTCGGGCGGCGCGATCAGCGGCGCGCAGGCGACCGCCGCCATCGTCTCGACCGCGCCGCTGGTGCCCGGCTCCGTCGACCCGGCCGAGGCGGTGCGCAACCGGCGCACCAACCAGATCGCCATGAGCGGCCGCGGTTCGGCCTCGACGGGTGCCGCGGTCAGCACGACGCCCGAGACCATGATCCCGCTGTCGCAGCTCACAAGGCACGAGTTCGGCACCACGCCGCTTTCGGTCAATCACCAGGGCCTGTTTGTGGCCAGCACCGTCTCGTTCAACCTGGCGCCGGGCAAGACGCTGAGCGACGCCATCGCCTACGTCAACGACACCATGCGCGAGATCGGCATGCCGGCCACCATCCACGGCGCCTTCCAGGGCACGGCGCGGGCCTTCCAGCAGTCACTCGGCAACCAGCTCCTGCTCATTTTGGCGGCGCTGGTCGCGGTCTACATCGTGCTCGGCATCCTCTACGAGAGCTACATCCACCCGCTCACCATTCTGTCGACTCTGCCGTCGGCTGGCGTCGGCGCGCTGCTCGCGCTCAAGTACGCCAGTGTCGAGTTCAGCTTGATCGCCATGATCGGCGTGTTGCTGCTGATCGGTATCGTCAAGAAGAACGCCATCATGATGATCGACGTGGCGCTGGAGCGCGAACGCAATCAGGGTCTCGATCCTGCGGTGGCGATCCATCAGGCCGCCCTGCTGCGCCTGCGGCCGATTCTGATGACCACCTTGGCGGCGATGCTGGGCGCCCTGCCGCTGGCGATGGGCTTCGGCGACGGCGCCGAGCTGCGCCGGCCGCTCGGCATCTCGATCATCGGCGGCCTGCTGGTGAGTCAGATCCTGACGCTCTACACCACACCGGTGATCTATCTTTATCTCGACCGCTTCCGCCGCCGCGACCGCGACCGGCCGAGCCACATCGCTCGCGCTCTGGGCGGCGCGACGGCGGCGCCGGCATGACGAGACTGTCGCGTATGGCGGCGGCGCCGGCTTTCGCCTTGGCGCTCGGTGCCTGCATGGTCGGGCCCGACTACCGCCGTCCGCCGCCCGCCGATGCGCCGACGCTCGATTTCAAGGAGACCGCAGGGCCGGTGATCGGCGTGGCCGCCAGCTTCCAACCGGCCGAACCGCGCGACGCCATCGAGCGCGGGCCGTGGTGGACGATGTACCGCGATCCGACCCTCGACCGGCTGGCGGCGCAGATCAACATCTCCAATCAGACGTTGATCCAGGCCGAGGCCGCCTATCGCCAGGCGCGCGCCGTGGTGCGCCAGGACGAATCGGGCCTGTTCCCGGTCGTCACCGGCGGCGGCGGCTTCCAGCAGAGCGGCAGCGCCAATTCCAGCAGCCGCGCGTCGAGCGGCGGCGTGGTCACCACCAGCACCAGCGGCAGCGTGAGTCAGTTCACCCTGGGCCCGTCGTTGGCCTGGCAGATCGACGTCTGGGGCAGGATTCGCCGCCAGATCGAAAGCGATTCGGCGGCAGCCCAAGCGAGCGCCGCCGATCTTGCCAATGCCCGGCTGTCGGCCCAGGCCAACCTCGCCATCAACTACTTCTCGATGCGCATCTCCGAGCAGCGCATCAAAGTCTTCGAGGCGTCGGTGGCAGCCTATGCACGGGCCGTCGAGATCGTGCGCAATCAGCTCGATGCCGGCATCGTCAGCCGCGTCGACCTCGCCCAGGCGCAGACCCAGCTCGAGCAGACGCGCGCCCAGCTCGTCGCCGAGAACATCAACCGCGCGCAGTTCGAGCACGCCATCGCCGTGCTGGTCGGCAAGGCGCCGTCGGCGTTCGGGCTGGAGCCCGGACCGCCGCCGGCCGAGGTGCCGACGGTCGATCCCGGCGTGCCCTCGACGCTGCTCGAGCGGCGGCCCGACATCGCCTCGGCCGAACGCCAGATGGCCTCGGCCAACGCCCTGATCGGCGTCGCCCAGGCCGCGTACTATCCCAACATCTCGCTGTCGAGCGCCGTCACGCTGGTCGGCGGCACGGTCAACGCGCTGTCGCAACTCAGCAACGCGGTGTGGTCGGTCGGCCCGCAGTTTTCCGGCACCCTGATCGACGGCGGCGCGCTCAAAGCCCAGGTCGAGGGCGCGCGAGCGCGCTACGATGCGCAGGTCGCCTTCTATCGCCAGACCATCCTGGTCGCCTTCCAGCAGGTCGAGGACGCGCTGGTGCAGCAGCGCGTGCTGGTGCAGCAGGAACAGGTGCAGCGCGCTGCCGTCGCCGCCGCGCGCGACGCCGAGCGCCTGTCGCTCAATCAATATCGGTTGGGTACCGTGCCCTACACCACGGTGGTGCAGACCCAGACCGCGGCGCTCACCGCCGAGCAGGCCCTGCTCAGCATCCGCCTCAATCGCCTGCTGGCCAGCGCCAACCTGGTGCTGGCGTTGGGCGGCGGCTGGCGCGACGGCGATCTGCCGGCGCCGACGCCGGTCGGCGGCGCCGACCAGAGGCGCCAGCCGCCGATGCCGACGGCGCAGAGCCTGGAAGCGCCGCGGCCATGGTGGAAGTTCTGGTGACGAAGGAGCGTCGGTCGAGCCCGTTCGGGCGACTGGCGGCGCTCCCTCAACAAGCGAGAGAGAGGTAGGCTCGCCGGCATGGCCGACGCCGCCATCCGCAAGATCATCCATATCGACATGGATGCCTTCTATGCCTCCGTCGAGCAGCGCGACGATCCCGCGTTGCGCGGCCAGCCGGTGGCGGTGGGTGGCCGGCAGCGCGGTGTAGTGATGGCGGCGTCCTACGAGGCGCGCAAGTTCGGCGTGCGCTCGGCCATGCCGTCGGCCACGGCCAAGCGGCTCTGCCCCGAGCTGGTGTTCGTCAAGCCGCGTTTCGACGTCTACAAAGAAGTGTCGCGCCAGATTCGCGAGATCTTTCTGGACTACACGCCGCTGGTCGAGCCGCTGTCGCTCGACGAGGCCTATCTCGACGTCACGGCCAATCTCAAGAACATGCCGCTGGCGAGCGAGATCGCCCGCGAGATCCGCGCCCGCATCCTGGAGCGCACCGGCCTCACCGCTTCGGCCGGCGTCTCCTACAACAAGTTCCTGGCCAAGCTCGCCTCCGACCACCGCAAGCCCAACGGCCAGACCGTGATCCCGCCGGAGAAAGGCCCGGCCTTCGTCGAAATCTTGCCGGTCGCCAAGTTCCACGGCATCGGGCCCAAGACCGCCGAGAAGATGAACCGCCTCGGCATCCACACCGGCGCCGATCTCAAGGCGCAGTCGCTGGAGTTCCTGGAGCAGTATTTCGGCAAGGCCGGCGCCTGGTACCACGCCATCGCGCGCGGCCAGGACGATCGTCGTGTCGTGCCCGACCGGCCGCGCAAGTCGGTCGGCTCGGAGACCACCTTCATGGAGGATCTCGGCCGGCCGGCCGAGATCGAGGAAGGCATCGCTTCGGTGCTCGACGACGTGTGGTCCTACTGCGAGCGCACGGGCGTTGCCGGCCGCACCGTCACGGTGAAGATCAAGTATGCCGACTTCCAGATCGTCACGCGCAGCCGCACGCTCGCCGAACCGGTCGCCAGCCGCGACACTCTGCGGCAGACCGCCGTGGAGCTGGTGCGCACGATCTATCCGCTACCCAAGCGCGTGCGGCTGCTCGGCGTGTCGCTGCACAATCTGCAGGGCCGCGCTGCTGCGGCGCCCGAGCCGCAGATGACGCTGGAATTCTGACGGTCCCGCGCTAAACGCCGATCTCCGCCACCATGCGCTTCAGCATCGCCGCATCGGGGTAGGCGCCGAGGCCGGCCCGCGCGTTGTCTGCCATATGCCTGGGATTGCTGGTGCCGGGGATGGCGCAGGTGACGGCCGGGTTGGCCAGCACGAATTTCAACAGGAGCTGCGCCCAGCTCGTGCAGCCGATCTCGGCCGCCCAGTCGGGCAGCTTGCGCGGCAACAGCCGGCGCAGCAGTCCGCCGCCGCCGAACGGTTGATTGACGATCACCGCGATGCCGCGTTCGGCGGCGAGCGGCAGCAGGCGTTGCTCGACGGCGCGATCGTCGAGCGCGTAGTTGAGCTGCACGAAGTCCCAGCGCTCGGCGCGCAGCACCGCCTCGAGCTCGGCATGGGCGCTTTCGGTGTAGTGCGTGATGCCGAGATAGCGGATGCGCCGCTCGGCTTTCCAGGCGCCGAGCGTCGGCAGATGCGTCCGCCAGTCGACCAGATTGTGGATTTGCATCAAGTCGATCCGGTCGGTCCTGAGCAACGCCATCGAGCGTTGCATCTGGGTGACGCCGTTGTCGCGGCCCGAGGTCCATACCTTGGTCGCGATGAAGGCTTTGTCGCGCGTTCCGGCCGCCGCCAGAAGGTCGCCGACAACGCCCTCGGCGGCGCCGTACATCGGCGAGCTGTCGATCACCGAGCCGCCCGCGGCGAACAACGTGGCCAGCACCTCGGCGAGCGGTGCGCGCGCCGCGGGCTCGGGTCCGACATCGAAGGTTCGCCAAGTGCCGCAGCCGACCACGGGCAACATTTCGCCGGATGAGGGGATTTTGCGCTGGTGCATGCGGGATCCTGTCTGCGCGCGCGGCCGTCCGGCGTCGACCATGGCGGCGCCGGCAAGCCCCAGGAAGGCAGAGCGCGTGAGTGTCACGTCGGGACCAAGGAGATCTGAAACGCCTGGCCGACGGCACGGACGTCGGCCGGCCGGCCATTGAGGCTGACGTGCGGCGGTTCGGCAAGGCCAGTGATGGTAACGGTTCTTGCCATGTCGTTCTCCTGGCCGGGCTTGGGCGTGTGGCTGATCTCGCAGCTCTTCTCCCAAGGCCGATACTCGACGCGCATCAGTCCGACCTTGCCGTCGGCTCGGAGCTGCACACCGTCACGTGCGGTGAGGGTGAAGGATTGCAGGTCGGGCAGCGCATTGTAGCCTACCGTGGCGCCGCTCAGCGGATCGGCGATCAGGTAGGCTTTGCGGCCCGGCTCGGTCTGCAGCACGGCGCCGTTCTTTTCCAGTCGGCCGCTGGTGCCCTGCTGCGCCCAGCTGGAGTCGCGCTCCAGCCCGGCCGGCAGATAGGGCCAGGCGCCGTTCAGCCGCCGATAGGGGATGGCGCGCTCCTGCGCGCCGGGATCGATGGGGAAGTGGTCGGGCGATGCCGGCTGGCCGAATTCGGTGGCGAATGCCGCTTCCATCAGATCGCCGCCGCTTCGGTAGGCGACTTCGAGCTGGCGCTTGCCGTCGTTCCACTCTGCCTTGAGCTCGGTCGCAGCGATGTGACGGACAAAAGCCGCGAAGCTGCCGTGCTGCTGGGCATCGCCCATCTCCAGGACGAACCCGCCATAGGTCCGGCCGGCGATCGCTCGCAGGTCGAGGTCGCGCGGTGACACCGGCTGCTCGCGCTTCAGATTGAAAAAGGAGATCGTAAGTGCCGGTGCCACCGCCGCACCGGTCGGTGGCACCTTGCCGGGAATGCCAGCGGCGACCTCGATCTCGGCGTCGCGGCCGAGATCGCTCGCCGGCAGCGGCAGGATCGCGAGATAGCTCACACCATCATGGACGAACAGTCGCTGGTCGAGCCTGGCGCGATGGGGAAAGGTGTCGATCTTGCGGTCGTCGGCGTAGAGCGTCCAGGTGCGCCGCTCGGCGAAGTTCCACAGCCCGATCACCGTGGCGAGCCGCGTCACACCCTTGTCGCCGAGGGAAGCGAGCAGCCGATCGCGGTTGCTATGCGGCTTGGCGAACACGATGGCGCGGTTGCGGCTCTGGAAGGTGAGCGGCAGTCCGGCCGCCGGCGCCATGCCTTCCTGCGTGGTCGCAAGGTCGGGCGTGTTGGCGGCATAGCGCACGGTGAGCGTGCCGAGATCCTCCATCCGCGTCGCCGGCCGGGCCTCGCGCACCCACTGGCCCAGGACGTCGACGGTGCGGCCGCGGATGTCGGTGCTGGCGAGCCCGTGCCAGGCGCCGAGCCAGGCGCGTCGCCACAGCGGCGGCTTGAAATTGCCGCGCAGCGTCTCGGCCGAGGTCTCCTCGAACGGCACCGGCTTGTCGTCGATCAGCCCGGCGACCCAGTCGGGCGCCCACGGCGCGCGCTGGCTCTGGATCGCCACCCGACCCGGCGGGAAGTCGTAGCCCCACACCGGCATGCCCTGAACACGCCCGTCGGCCGGTTGGTCGAGATAGTTGACCACGCCGTGCCGCGATGCAGTGTGCACGGCGCCGTAGATGCCGTCTTGCTCGACCAGCACACCGCTCATGCGGGCGCGGCCCGACGACGACACGAAGCGGCGCAGCTTGGGATGATGGACGCTCACCAGCATCTCCAGGGTGCGATCGACTAGGATGCGGCCCATCAGCCGGTCGATCGGCGTCGGCCCGAAGTCGGCGAACATCTTCTGGGCACTGAGCGTGATCGAAAGATAGTAGGGGTCGAGCATCTCCTGCGAGGTGCCGTCGAGGAATGCCCAGAAGCGCAACAGCAGATGCTCGAGGCCATGCCGGCCGTCGGCCATGGGATGCTCGCCTTCGATCAGCGCGCCGCCCAAGAGCGCGCCCATCGCCGCAGTGTGATTGAAATTCTGGGTGCTGATCGAGAAGTTGTAGCCGTCGCGGAAAAACGAGGCACGGCCGCGCCAGTCGCGATTGCGCCGCCAGTAGTCGATGGCATCGCGGCTTTGCGGGTTCGCGAACGCGCTGGTCGGCAGGTCGGGCTGCAGCCAGGCCCGCCAATAGTTCTTGAGATGCTCCTGCACCGGCGCCGGCAGCAGCTCGTCGAAGACGTGGAAGACCAGCAGCAGATCCTCGATCTCCCAGCCCACCCAATAGCGCGGTGGCATCGCCAGCAGCTCGGCCAGCCGCTTGCGATAGGCGCTGTAGCCGGCTTCACCGGTGACATTGCCCCACAAGCTCACCTGGTCGCCGCCGACCCGGCGCAGCTCGACGATGCGCTCGATCTGCCAGCGCGGCCGATTGTCCAAGCCGGCGGCAAGCGCTCGGCTGGCGCCCGCGTTCACCGCTGCCGGCGTCGGCAAGGTCGCGGTCGGCCGCGAGCTGTCGGCGACCAGTAGCACCTTGCGGTCGAGCCGCGGCGGCAGCGTGACGGCGACGGTGCCACCGCCCGCGATCGGCCGGCCGGTCAAGAGCAGACGCGGCCGGGTGAAGCTGAGGCCATGACCGCCGGTCGGCATCGCCCATTCGTAGGCGTCGCCCGCTTGGCGGTAACGCGTGTCATAGGTCTCGACCTTGCGCAGCAGAAAGCCGCACTGCTCGAGCAACAGCAATCGCGCGCCGGCATCGCGCACCAGCACGTCGCTTGCCAGCAGCCGGGTGATGTCGAAGCGCGCCTCGCGCGCTTGCAGCGATAGCTCCTGCGGCGCCAGCAGGTCGGGAAAGCGGTCGCGCTCGAGATCGGCGGCACCATAGCGGGTCCAGTAGCGGCGGCCGTTGACATTGGCGTTGAAGGTCGGGCCGGTCTCCTTGTCGGCAAGCCACGGTTGGCGCAGCACCCAGGCATGGACATGCCAGGTCGGCGGATCGTCGGTCCATAGCTTGCGGCCCAACGCCGGCCGGCAGGTGTAGCCCTCAGGCACCACTTCGTAGCCGTCGTACTGCAGACAAAGCTTGGCCTTGAGCAGCAGGCGGCCTTTGCGCAGCAGGATGGCGATCTCGTCGGCGGCGCCGGGAAAGCGCAGCAGCACCGAACGATGCACCGCATCGACGGTGCGGCCGCCCGGCATCGGCGTGTCCCAGTGCCGGCCGTCGATCGTCGCGGTCTCGGCATCGACGACTTCGAACAGCTCCTCGCCGCGTGCCGATGCCCCGGTCGGCAACGTGGTTACGCCGAGCCCGCTCGCGGCGCGCAAGAATCCTTTTCGTGTCAGACGAAGCGACATGCTCGCTTCATTGTTCCGTCATGACGCCGACATGACCAGCAGAGAAAAAATCGTCTCGCCATATTGATGCCGCACCGACGGTTTTTGTTCGTCGTCCAGGCGGATTTGGCAACCTCCACCATTGCCCGAACGTCGGATCGTGACCATCTCGTCTCCCATCAGGAGTGCCAGCCCATGATCCACCGAGACTCCCCTCTCGTGAGCGAGCCCTTCATCGTCGAAGTGTGGGGCAAGCTTGCCGGTGTCGTGCTGAAGGAAGGCGATGCCTTTCGCTTCCACGCCATGGCGTCGCCGTTCCTGGCGCTGGATGGCGCGGCGTTCGCCAAACCGGGCCTTGCCCGCCTGGCGGCGGCGCGGTTGGACAACGATCAGACGCGCGCGGCCGGCCGCTCCTTGGGCAAGGCCTGCCACTGAGCCAGCAGACGGCCATTGTGGTCCTGGAAGCGGGCTGCCAGCACGCGTGACGCCGCAATGCGCTCGACGCGGAAGTTGCGTAGGCCGCGCCGCAATTCGCACCAGGCGCCGATCAGGCTCGCGTCGACATAGTAGGCCATGGCGAGTGGCCAGATGGTGCGCCGCGTGCGCCGGCCGCGCTCGTCGACATAAGCGATCCTGATCTTGCGCCGATCGCGGATAGCGACCCGCACCTGGGCAAGATCGACTTTGGGCTCGGCGGCATCGCCGCTCGATACTTAGATCGGCGCGTCGGTCATATGGCCGCGCAGGCTCTGCGGCAGCACCACCGTCACCTTGTCGAGCACGCGGCCCGCCGCCTGCTGCAGCGCCTGGTCGCGCAGCCGGCGCACCATGCGGGCGCCGACCGCGATCGCCTCGACCTCGTCGACCGTGAACATGAGCGGCGGCAGGTCGAAGCCCTTGCGCAGCACGTAGCCGACGCCCGGCGCGCCCTCGATCGGCACGCGGCGGGCCTGCAGGGTCGCGACGTCGCGGTAGATCGTACGGACCGTGACCTCCAGTGCCTCGGCCAGCGCCGCCGCCGTCATCGGCCGCTTGGCCGAGCGCAGCGTCTGGATGACATCGAACAGGCGGTCGGCGCGGCGCATGCTCCTGACATAACGCTGTCAGGAGGAGAGCGCTAGGGTCGACGCCATGAGCATGGCTGCGAAGGGCGTCGAGGAACAGGGCGGGCTTGCTGCGGGTGGTTGGCGTGGTCCCGTCCTGGTGCTGCTGTCGGCAATGGCCTTCAGCGCGGCCGGCCTGTTCACACGGCTGGTCGAGGCCGACGTCTGGACCTTGCTGTTCTGGCGCGGCCTGTTCGGCGGCCTGTTCATCGCCGGCTACGTCGTCTGGCGCGACGGGGCGGCGGCCGTACGGGCGCTACGACGTATCGGCCGACCCGGCCTGGTAGCCGCCGGCTGCTCGACCGCCGCCACCATTTGCTTCATCAACGCCCTGCGCGAGACCACGGTGGCCGATGTGCTGGTGATCAACGCCACGGCGCCGTTCATGACCGCTGCGATGGCTTGGGCGTGGACCGGCGCGCGCGAGCGGCGCACGACCTTGCTGGCAAGCGGTGTCGCTCTGCTCGGCATGGTCGTCACAGTCGTGCCGGCGCTCGGCTCCGGCCGATTGCTGGGCGATCTGCTGGCCTTCGCCATGACGGCCTTGATCTCGGCCATGATGGTCGTGATCCGTCATCACCGCGATGTCTGCATGCTGCCGGCGGCGTCGCTCTCGGCTTTTCTCTGCGCGCTGCTGGCCTGGCCGCTGGCCGCGCCGAGCGCCGTCAGTGAACGGGATTTCCTCTACCTGGTGCTGTTCGGCACTGTTCAGTTCGGTCTTGGTCTGCTGTTGCTGACCGTGGGCACGCGCCTGGTTTCGGCGACACGCTCGGCGCTGATCGGCGCGGTCGAGACGCCGTTGGCACCAGCCATCGTCTGGTTTGCCTTGGGCGAAGCACCGCCGCTGCTGACCTGCCTGGGCGGTGCGATCGTGCTGGCCGCCGTGGCCGGCGACCTCTTGGCGCCGAACGACGACTGAGTCGCTTTCCGCCGCTCGACACGGGTGGTGCGCGGCCGATGGTACCGTGCCTCCGGCGCTTTAGACTACCGGATCGCCACGCCAAGGAGGAACAAGGTGATTCAGCGTAAGCAGCGCATCCCCATGCGCGATCTTTCGACCATGACGGCCGAAGACCGCACCACCGTCGAGAAGAACGCCATGGGCGGCAGGGTCTTGAACATCTTCAAGGTGCTGGCCCACCATCCCCAGCTCGTGAAGCGCTGGACGCCGTTTGCCGGCCATATCCTGTCCAAGCAGACCCTGGCGTTTCGCGATCGCGAGCTTTTGATCCTGCGCATCGGCTGGCTGAACCAGGCCGAGTACGAATTCGCCCAGCACGAGCTGATAGCCAAGCGCGGCGGCCTCACCGACACCGACATCGCCTGCCTGAAGGATGGTCCGACGGCCGCGGGCTGGAGCGAACACGAGGCGGCGCTGCTGCAGGCGGCCGACGATCTCTATGAGAATTCGGTCGTGTCCGACGCCACCTGGGCCACGCTTGCCAAGAAGTATTCGACCGAGCAGCTTCTGGACGTGGTCTTCACTGTCGGTCAGTACAACCTCGTCTCTTGGGCGCTCAACAGCTTCGGCGTGCCGCTCGACGACTTTTTGCCGGGTGCCCGATCATAGGCTGACCTTGGCATCTACCAGGTCATGCGCAGGCCCGCGGTGATGGCATGCGCGCCGTCCTGGCCGGAGATATCGCCCTCGTATCGGACGTAGATCGAGGTTGCCTCGGCGATTGCCGTGTTGGCCGACAAGCCGAGCACCACGCCGTCGCGCTGCGGCGACACGCCCCACGTCGTGAACGGCATCGCCGGAGCTCCAGCCAGCGTCGCCGTCACCGGACGGGCGACGTCGGCGTACTCGTGACTCCAGCCCAGACGGATCTGCAGCGCGAGCTTCTCCGGCCAGCCGAGGTCCATCGATCCGCTGAGCTGCGCGCCGATCACGGACCGCAGCGAGTTGGTCGTCTGCTGCGCGACGGTGAGGTTGAGCGACTGTGCCCCGGTCTCGGTGAATCCGGCCTGGGTGCCGGTGTAGGCCTGCAGGCGGGCAAACGGTGTCACGAAGGCATTGGCGTTCGTTCCGAGATCGAAGCGATAGCCGGTCTCGAACTGACCGTACCATTGGTTGGCGCCGGTCTGACCGTAGGCGGTGCGCGGCTGCAGGCCAGGGATGGCGATGGTCCGCCACATCTGGTTCCAGGTGTAGGCATAGCCGATCAAGCCGTCGGCATAGACCTTGTCCCGAGCGAAGCCGCCGTAGAGACCGACCTGGAAGGTGTTGGATCGGCCGAGGCCGTCGAAGCCGCCGACCCATTGCGTGCCGGTGCTGTAGCCTGCGGTCACGCCGAGGCGGAAGGAGTCGGTGATCGATCGGTCGAGGCCGGCGGCGAAGCCACCGGCATTGTAGGTGACGGCGCCGACGGGCTGGTTGGCGCCAACGGTGCCCAGACCGCCCAGTGCGCCACCCCAGGCGCCCCACTTGGGCGGCGTGATGGCATCGCAAGCGACGTCGCAGGCTTCGGCCAACGCCACCCGGTTCGACGCAGGTGAGCTGCCGCCGGCCTGGTTGGCGAAGTTGTTCATGAAGAGCTGCATGCCTTGAACCATCGAGGTCGAAAAGCCGGCATAGTTGTTGCCGCTCAGCGCCTGCAGCGTCGCCTGTGCCTGGGCATTCGACAGTGTGCCGGCGGCCATCGCGCTCAGCACAGTGGCGAAGTCGCCGGTGGCGGTGTTGACGTTGGCGTCGAGCACGTTGCCGACGGCAGCCTGAGTTGGCGTCGCCGCTGCCGCTGCGAATCCGCCGATATCGAGTGTCAGATAGACGTTGTTGGCATCGTAGCTCAGGCTCGACTGCAGGAATGGATAGGGGTCGCTCACCGAGGCGAAGGTGCCGGTGAGACCGCCTGTCGCATTCAAGATGCGGTAGGTCGTGCGCGGCGCATAGGTCGACCCGGGCTGGGCATGGAAGCTGACCGCCCCGCCCAATGTCGCTCTGCCGCCAACGTTGAGCAGGTCGCTTTGGCCCGCGCCGTTGACTTCGGCAAAGTAGCTGCCGCTCGCGGTCTGCTGAAAGTTGCCGGTGACGGTGAGCGTGCCGATCGAGTTGCCGGGCGCCACCGTGCCGCCATTCAGCACGCTTCCCACGATGCTGCCGGTACCGCCGAGCGTGCCGGCATTGACGACGCTTGTCGTCATCGTCCCGTTGACGGTCGTGGCGCCGAGATTGATGACCATGCCTCCGGGATTGGCATAGCTGCCGCCAGCGGCGACCGTGAAGCTGCCCGCCGGCAGCACGGTCAGGCCACCGCTCAACGAACCGGCAAGAGTGAAGCTGCCGCCGCTCACGATCGTGCCGCCGGTGTAGTTGCCGGTGCCGGCCAGCGTGAAGCTTCCGCCGCTCAGCGTCAGGCTGCCGCCGGCGACAGGAAGGGCCCCGCCGTCGCTGATCGTGCCGGAGAAGATGCCGCTGGCATTGGTGATGACGAGGTTTTGGCCGCCGAGATTGACCTGCCCGCCGCCGGACAGCGACTGGACGCCGACGGCAGCCCAGGCGCGCGAGATGTCGAAGATGCCGTTGTTCACCACGCCTGCTGAGCTCGCGATGCCGCCCGGACCGGAAACCAGGAGCTGACCGGCCGGCAGGCCGCCCGAGGCGCCGGCAATGGTCGTGACGCCGCCATAAGTGTTGGTGGCGCTGAGCTGGACAGCGCCGCCCGCGCCGACCGTGAGCCCGCCCGGACCGGAGACGACTCCCGCGAGGCCGAGCGGTACGTTCGTGCCGTCGACGATGTGCGGGCCGCCGGCAGTCGTCGCCAGCGCCGCATCGGTGACGAAGAACGGCGTGTAGCCGATCACCTGGTTGGTGAGGTCATGCAGGACCGAGTTCTGCAGGAAGAACGATATCCCGATCGTGTTCTGGGCCGTAGTTTTCTTCGGGAGATTGAGCGCGGCGTTGTAGGTTTCGGGGTTGCCTTGCTGGGTCAGGGTCGCCGACATCGTCGCCAGTCCGACGATCGGCTGGCCACCGGGCGTGGCACCGGCAATCGTCAGGGCGACGCCGGCATCCACTTTTCCGGTGGTGGTGTTCGAAACCTTCTCCCTTGCGGCTTTGTCGGCAGATGTCTTGAGGTTCAGATCGCCCGTGCCGGCATCGAGCAACCCCAGGACTGTCTCTGTGATGGCCGGCGTCGACTGGCCCCGTGCGGTTAGAGTGACCTGGAAGTTGGAGCCAAACTCGACGGACGAGTTGTTTCCCACCGTGCCGCCATAGGGATTGGGAAATGTTGCCGGCGCCGAGAGGGCCCAAGGGATCACGCCGGTGTTGGACGAACTGCCCGTTGGCCGCGTTCAGAACTGGCCCAGCATCTGCGGGGTCAAGCCAACCGTGACGCAGGGTCTGCACGGCGTTACCGGCTGCATCGTCAGGCCGCCGATCGTGACGTTGATGCTGTTGATCTGCTGCGGGGGGTTCGTGTCCGACACCGGATTCTTCTGGCCGTTTGCCGCCACGACGTAGCCTTGCGTCAGGCCCGGCACGATCGTCTGGCCCAGCACGCCGCCCCCGTAGTAGCCCGAGGGCGTTCGGAATTTCGGATTGAACGTCGGATTGGTGTTGATCGTGACGTCGGTCGCAAAGTTGCCCGCACCGAACGTTCCGAAGAAGTAGCCGTCGACCGGCGGTGAGTCCGCGTTGAAAGGCAGACCGATCTGGGTGTTGGTCGCCGCGTTGGCGCCGTAGTTGTATATCGCGTTGACGACATAGCCGGGGTTGGCGCCCAGAGTAGAGAACGGCGTTGTATCCGAGGGTGTCTTGTAGAAGCTGAGCGACGGCACCTGGACGAGGTTGCCGGTATACCCACGGCAGAAAACATCCGGGACGGTTCCCCCGAGGCAGAACTGGGCGCTCGTCGGCAGGGAAGAGCTGGGCGCGTTGTTGGTGTTGGGATTGGGCGGCAGGCCCGGCCACCAGCTCGGATTGTAGACGGCGTTGAATACCGGCGAGCCCGTATCGAAGATGTAAGGTCGCGCGGCGCCGCCGTTGATGCCGACGTTGATGGCAAGCTTCGCGGCGCCGTTCCAGTACGTCAGAGGAATGCTGACCGGGCTGACGGGTTGCGCGTATGCGATTGTCGCCACGCCATCGCAAGCCAGCATGGTGAAGACAAATCCAACCGCACGCGCCCACATACGCACCTCCGAATACGCGACGGGCCACCCAGGCTGATGTCCCGAACGGCGCATTCATCTTTAGTGTGTCCGTGCGTGTTGGCAGTGTCCAAGCAATCCGCAGGCCGATGGTGCGCGACCGTCGCGTGTCCGCCGCTCTCGGCGCGACGGCAAATGTCCTTGCCGTGGCCGCCGCCGGGGCCGATCATTCGGCGACCGTTTCAGGAGGATCCCATGACCGTCGCCACCCCGCCGGCCAAGCCGCAGTCTGCCGAAAGCGCCGTGCCGCGCCTCACGGAGCTGGCGCGCTTCGCGGGCTGCGCCGCCAAGATAAGCCAGGCCGACCTGCACGAGGCGTTGGCCGGCCTGCCGGTCGCCGCCGATCCGCGCGTGCTGGTCGGGCACGATACGTCGGATGACGCCGCCATTATCAAGCTGCGCGACGATCTTGCGCTGGTCGAGACGGTCGACATCTTCCCGCCGATCGTCGACGACGCCTACGACTATGGTCGCATCGCCGCTACCAACGCGCTCTCCGACATCTACGCCATGGGCGGTACGCCGCTGAATGCTCTGAGCTTCGTCGCCTGGCCGGTCGACACGCTGGGCACGGCGCCGTTGCGCCAGGTGCTCGACGGCGCCGCCGCGATCTGCGCCGAGGCCGGCATCGTGATCTCCGGCGGCCATTCGATCGTCGACGAGGAACCCAAGTTCGGCCTGTTCGTCACCGGCACCATCGATCCACGCAAGGTCGTGTCCAATGCCGGCGCGCGGCCGGGCGACGTCCTGGTGCTGACCAAGCCGATCGGCACCGGCGTGCTCACCACCGCGGTCAAGCGCAATGCCGCGCCCGAAAGCGCGCTCGCTGCTGCGATCAAGTCGATGACGACGCTCAACCGTCACGCCGCCGAGGCAATGAACGCGGCCGGCGCCACCGCCGCCACCGACATCACGGGCTTCGGCCTTTTGGGCCATCTCGGCAACATGCTGCGCGCCGCCTCGGGCGAAGTCGGCACGCCGATCGGCGCCAAGCTGTCCTACGCCGCCGTGCCGGTGTTCGACAGGGTGACCGGCTTCCTGAAGGACGGTCTGTGCCCCGGCGGCACGCGGCGCAACCTCGAATACGCCGCGCCGCACGCCCGTTTCGCCGACAGCCTGGCCGAGCCGCAGCGCCTGCTGCTGGCCGACGCCCAGACTTCGGGCGGTCTCTTGATCGCCATCCCGCAAGCCAAGGTCGCGGGCCTGGTCGCCGACCTCAAGAAGCGCGGCACGCCGGCTGCGGCGGTCATCGGCAGCATCGTCGCCGCCGACATGCCCGGGGTGATCGAAGTCACGGCGTAGCTTTCCTCTTATGGACGGCCGGCCACAGGCCGGCGGTCCATAAGAAAGCTACGTCGGCACTCTCGTCGCCTGACTCGCCGCGAGCAGCCAGCCGTCGCGGCCGGTCACGTAGACACACAACCAGCGGAAATCGTAGGTCTTCTGTTCCCTGACGTTCAGGATCGGGCTCTTGCCAGTGACGATCACCGTCGGGCCGGCGAATACGCGGTAGCTGAGCTCGCTCGCCGGTGCATTCTCGATCATCGGCTCGCCCGCCATGGCCGAGACGACGCGCGCGTTCTTGTCGTCCACCTTTCCCGAGCCGTGGGTGTGGCTGAAGGCGTCGGCGTAGATCGATCGCAGTGTCGTGAAGTCCTTGTCCGTGACGGCCTTGGCGATCTTGCGGCGGAAGTCCTTGATTTCTTCGATCAAGCTCTTGGCCTCCGTGTCGTCGGGCTGGCGTGGTGGATGGGCGAGGGCGGGAAGGGCGAACAACGGCAGCGCTGCGAGGACGGCACGTCGAAGCATGGACTAGGCCTCTCTGTCGTCCTGAGTGCAGCGAAGGACCTCATCGCCGTTTGCTATCGGCATGAGATCCTTCGCTGCACTCAGGACGATTTGGAGCTTACCCCCGCTTCGGCGAACGTCGCCATGCCGTTGTGACAGGCGGCGGCAGCCTTGAGCAACGGCACGGCGAGCGCCGCCGCCGAGGCCTCGCCCAGGCGCATGCCGAAGTCGAGCAGAGGGCGCTGGCCGATCGTCTCCAGCAACCGCGTATGGCCGGGCTCGGCCGAGCGATGAGCGACCAGACAATGAGCGAGCGCGCGGCGGTCGATCGCCCACAGCACGGCGGCTGCCGTGGTGCAGGCAAAGCCGTCGAGCAGCACAGGGATGCGGCCCATGCGGGCGGCCAGCACGGCACCGGCGATGGCGGCGAACTCTTCGCCGCCCACCGCAGCCAGCAAGTCCAGAGGGTCGTGTGTTCCGATCAGGTCCTTGTGTCGCACCAGCGCCTCGTCGATCACCGCGATCTTGCGCTGCAGGGCCTCGCCCTGAACGCCGGTGCCGGGTCCCGCCCAGTCGATGCCGCGGCCGCCGAACAGGGCGGCGCACAAGGTAGCGGCGGTCGTGGTGTTGGCGATGCCCATCTCGCCCAGGCACAGGAGGTCGATGCCGGGCTCGGCCGCCATCATGCCGTAAGCCATGGCGTTGGCCGCTCGCGCTTCGCTCATCGCCGGGCCGCGCGTGAAGTCGGCGGTCGGATGGGCAAGGTCGAGCTCGTAGATGCGGAGATCGGCGTCGATCGCCTGAGCGAGCTGGTTGATAGCCGCACCGCCCGAGAGGAAATTCTGCACCATCTGCTGGGTGACTTCCGGCGGATAGGCCGATACGCCGCGGGCCGCCACACCGTGTGTGCCGGCAAACACCGCGATGCGCGGCCGCTCGACCTGCGGCCGGGCGCGGCCCTGCCAGCCGGCCAGCCATTCGGCGATCTGCTCCAGCCGGCCGAGCGCGCCGGCCGGCTTGGTGAGCTGCGACTCCCGGTGCACCACCGCCGTCACCGCCTCCTGGTCGGGCCCCGGCAGCTCGCGCAAGATGCGGCGCATCTCCTCGAACGTGGCGCGACTTTTGTCGGGGGTCTGGGCATTCATGACGGGCGCGGACCATCCTATATTTGTCCCACCATGACTAGTCCCAGCGAGCCGCCGACCAGCCGACCCTCTTCCTTCGATGAATGGCTGCAAGCCTTCAAGGAGCAGGCATGCTTTTTCACCGGCCTGAAGCTCGAGGTCGGCGCGCCGCGGTGGCCGCTGGCCGATGTCCTTCCGGTGCTACCGTTGATCGGCGCCGGCGTCGGCCTGGCGGCCGGCCTGATATTCGCCATCGGGCGCGGGCTTGGACCTGGTTGGCTCGCGGCCGTGCTGGCGGTGGGTGCGGCCGTCTTGATCACCCGCGCCTTGCACGAGGACGGGCTGGCCGACACCGCCGATGGGCTGGGCCCGCATGGGCTCGACGCCGATCGTCGGCTGGAGATCATGCGGGACAGCCGCAACGGCACCTTCGGCGTGCTGGCCCTCGCCCTGTCGGTGCTGCTCAAAGTCGCCTGCCTCGCTTCGTTCAGTGGTGCCACCGGTCTGGTCGTGCTGATCGCCGCCCATGCCCTGTCGCGCGCCGCCATCGCTTATCCGCTGCTCGCCCAGTCGCCGGTCCATGCCGAGGGCTTGGGTGCACAGGCCGGCAAACCAACCGACAACGATGTCTGGCTGACCATCGGAATAGGCGTTGCGCTCGCCTTCCTGCTGTTGCTGGGCACGGGCTTCTTCGTGGCGGTCCTGGCGCCGCTCGCCGCCCTGGCCGCCGCCTGGTACGCCACGCGCGCCATCGCCGAGCGCATCGGCGGCTATACCGGCGATACGTTGGGCGCCGTCCAGCAATCCGCCGAGATCGCCTTCCTGGTGGTGGCGGCGCTGTTCATTGGACGGTAGACACGCGCGACTGAGTCGCATGCATTCCTCTTTGATCGGGAGCTGAAATGGCCACGGGCGCCAAGATCACCGGATTGGTCACGCGATGGTGGTGGGTACGGCATGCGCCGGTGCCCAACCCGGAGGCGCGCTGCTACGGCCAGACCGACAAGGACTGCGACTGCAGCAATGTCGCACTGTTCAGGCACCAGGCACGGCTGCTCCCCAAGGGTGCGGTGTGGTACGCTTCGAACCTGCTGCGCGCGCGCAAGACGGCCGAGCACCTCGCCTTGCATGGCGGCGACATGAACGAACTCAACGTCGATCCCAACCTCGCCGAGCAGCATTTCGGCGCCTGGCAGGGCCTCACCTATGTCGAGATCGCCGAGAAGCACGCCGACAACCATCTGTTCTGGCTCGGGCCGCCGGAACAGAGGCCGCCGGGCGGTGAGAGCTTCGTCGACCTGTGCGATCGCACGGTGCGCAGCATCGAACGCCTGACCGCCGAGCATCGCGGCCGCGACATCGTGGCGGCCGCGCACGGCGGCACCATTCGCGCCGCGCTCGCCCACGCCTTCGATTTGCATCCCGAGGCCGCGGTGCGCTTCGAGATCGACAACGTGTCGCTCACCTTGATCGAGCATTTCGAGCAGGCCGATCCGGAGCACGCCTGGCGCGTCGCCTTCGTCAACTACCTGCCGCGCGAGCTGGTCGCGGCCAAAGCCGCGGCGCTGGCATGAGCCGGAACGCCGCCGAGATTGCCGCCGAACAGCTCGCCTTCTGGAACGGCCCTGGTGGCCAAGGCTGGCTCGCCTCGTACGGCCGTATCGAGCGGGCGATCGCCGAGGTCGGTGCTGTTGCTCTGGCGGCAGCGGCGGCGCGTCCGGGCGAGCAGGCGATCGACATCGGCTGCGGCACGGGTGGCACGACCGCGGCGTTGGCCAAGGCCGTGGCGCCGGATGGGCATGTACTGGGCGTCGACATCTCTCAGGCGCTGATCGACCACGCCCGCGCCCAGAACGTCGCCAACGCGTCTTTTGCCGTCGGCGACGCCGCCGTGCATCCCTTCGACGGGGCGCATCACGACCTCGTCTTCTCGCGCTTTGGCGTCATGTTCTTCGCCGAGCCGATCGTGGCCTTTCGCAACATCCGTCGCGCGTTGAAATCGACCGGCCGCCTGGTCCTCCTGGTCTGGCGCCCGGCTCAGGAAAATCCTTGGGCGACGGTGCCGGTGCGTGCCGCGCAACCGTTCCTGCCGCCGCAGCCGCGACCGCCGGAGGATGTCGGACAGTTCTCGTTCGGCGATCGCGCGCGCGTCGAGCATATCCTCGCCGAGGCCGGCTTCGGCGTGCCGCGATTCGAGCCGGTCGATCGGCCGATCTGGATGGGCGCCAGCGTGGCCGATGTTCTGGCGGGCGCCGGCCGCTTCGGCCCGCTCGCCCGCGCCTTCGCCGGCGCCGAGCCGGCGGCGATCGAGAAGGCCAAGCAGGCGATCGGCGAGGCGATCGCAGCGCACGAACGCGCCGACGGCGTCCATCTCCCCGGCGCCTGCTGGCTGGTGACGGCGCGGCCAACAGCGGGCTGATGGAGCACATCACCACCTTCCCGCTGCCGCCGGTGACTTTGGTCATGGGTGGCGCGCGCTCGGGCAAGAGCACGCATGCCGAGAAGCTGGCTGCCGGCACCTTGTTCGGCGCGCCGCCTCGGCCCGCCGTCTATATCGCCACGGCGCAAGCCGGCGACGTCGAGATGGCGACCCGCATCATGGCGCACCGCGCGCGTCGCGGCTCGGGCTGGACCACGATCGAGGAGCCGCTGGCGCTCGCCGCGGCCTTGGCGAAGGCGGCAGAGCACGGCCAGCCGGTGCTGATCGATTGCCTCACACTTTGGCTCTCGAACTTGATGCACGCCGGCGCCGATCTCGACGAGGCGACCGACGAACTCGTGGCCGCGCTCGACGGCTACGGGTCGCCGGTCGTGTTCGTGAGCAACGAGGTCGGGCTGGGCGTGGTGCCCGACACGCCGCTCGGCCGCGCCTTCCGCGATGCCCAGGGGCGGCTCAACATGCGGCTGGCTGAGCGGGCTGATCGGGTCGTCCTGATGACGGCCGGCCTGCCATTGCTGCTCAAAGATCGCCCGGCCGGGGCTTGAGTTCTTTCTGAGACAATCGACCTAACTGCCTCAAATTTGGCCAAAAATGTGATAGGATATGAGTTGTTGTGGCCATCTGGCGCTCCCCGGCGTCGGCCACCGACCCATTGAGCCCGCAAGGAGCCGACCTATGACGTTCGACCGCCGATCCGTCCTTTTCGGGACCGCGGCCGCCTTTGCCGCTCCCCTGCTTTCCGTCCCGCCGGCATACGCCGACGCCAAGCGCCAGGCGCTGGTCGATTCCAGCCTCGAGGCAGCGCGCAAGATCCTGGCCGGCAAGGACTACCCAGACGCGCCGCGCTACATGGACGGCGCGCGTGGCGTGCTGATCGTGCCCGAATTGATCCAGGGCGGCCTGATTTTCGGCCTGGCCGGCGGCCGCGGTACGTTGATGGCGCGAAGCGCACCCAAGAACTGGAGCCCACCCGCCTTCTACGCCATGGGGTCGGGCAGCGTCGGCCTGCAGATCGGCGCCAAGGTCTCCGAGGTGGTGTTCATCATCAAGACCGAGAAGGGCCTGCAGGCCATTCTCGACCACAAGTTCAAGTTCGGCGTCGAGGCGGGCGTGTCACTGGCGGTAGTCGGCATCGGCATCGAAGGCGCGACGACAGCCGCCGGCGGCGCCGACATCATCGCCTTTGCCAGTTCTCAGGGTCTGTTCGCCGGTGCCACGCTCGAAGGCTCCTTTCTCGATCCCGACAACGACTGGAACGCGCTCTACTACGGCTCGGGTGCCAGCACCCGCGCCATCGTAATCGACCGCAAGTTCACCAACCCCGGCGCCGAGCCGATTCGCCAGTTCATGGCGAAGTGGTGAGTCGGCGAGCTCGCCGGGCATCGGGCGGCGACCAGGAGTACGCCGTGGTCTATGTCGCCGTCGCCCGCTTCAAGGACGGCAGTGCCGCCGGCTCTCCCACCGTCACCAGCCTATTATTGTTGTTCCGCTCCAGATCATCTGACACGTCGTCGTAGGTCCGAGTCATGACCAAAATCCAGATCGAGCTGTCCAATGCGACAGCCAAGGCCGCACGCGAAGCAGGA
>Ga0194131_10003098_pt1 | contig 26555 bp, 21 predicted proteins | sample TA2KigO120mmetaG_FD_148631 | JGI IMG/M metagenome (GOLD analysis project Ga0194131, IMG submission 148631) | Freshwater microbial communities from Lake Tanganyika, Tanzania - TA2015053 Kigoma Offshore 120m | ecosystem: Environmental > Aquatic > Freshwater > Lake | place: Tanzania: Lake... | reverse complement strand
CATCGCGTGCCCGGCCTCTCCGCGCCCGCGTCGCGTCATCCCGTCACCCCGCGGCCCCGCGCCTGCCCCCCCCCGCCGGCCCAGCAACGCAACTGGCTCCCGCCTTTCTTCCCTGGCATACTCAGGCGACGAGGGGCTGGTCCAGACTGCGCGGACGTCCTTCCAATCGGCGGTTGGATGCGGAAGTGTAGCAGAAGGTGCTGGCCGAGTATCAGCGTTGCTATTGGGACTTCGGGCCTGAAATTCTGGCCGCTTTCAACGTCGGACGGCAATTCCCTGGTGACGACAAGCTCACACAAATGTTTGGAGACCAAGGAGAACTTTCATGTTGCCGTTCACAAGCAGTTCTAGTTTTCTGGGCATATGCGGAGGCATCCTGTTGGCCGGGCTCTGGAGCCTGCTGCCGGTGGCCGCCGACGCGCAGGGTCAACGCAGGTCGAGCCCGTCAAGCCGCTCGACGTCGCGGCCGACGCAGGCCCGCACCGCATCCAGTCGCCCCGTCTCGCGACCAACGGCAAGCAAGCCCACAACAGCCACGCCACGACGCCCGGTCAGCCGCCCAACCACCAGCAAGACCGTCGGCTCACGGCGGGCAACGACTGCCAGGAGCACTGTGAAGCCCGGGACGATCACCTCAACGAAGACGAAGAGCGGCGGAGCCTCGTTGCCAACAGGCGAGCGCCTGGCGGCGGCCGATCCGCACGGCGGGCGCGGCGCTGCGCCCGGCGGAGCGCGCACGCCAGGGACCAGCACCAAGCCGACGTCCGGTGCCCGGTCAACGACGCGGCAGGCAGGCACCGGCCGGCGCGAGCCGACGGTCATCACCGGCAAGCGCGCCATTCAAGAACTCCGGTCGGCCTTCGGCACGCGGCCGGTCACGATCACCGACAAGGCGGGCAAGACGCGCACCGTCAATCTTATTCCCGTACCGAGAGGCCGGTTCCCCGGCGGCATCTACGGCGGCGGCTGGACGCGCCTTCGCATCGGCGGCCAGGACTACATCGACCACCGCCAGCGGGTCGCCATTGTCATGGACATGCCGGTCCCGACGGGACCGATCAACGTCCTGGAGGGCCCGGCCGCGCTGGCGTCGCTGCGGCGACAGGGTTATGGCAATCCGGACGGCAGCGTGCCCAGCATCGAGAACATGGTTGACGGCAACGTGATCGGCGCCGGCTATGGAACCGACGGCGGCAACATCGATCCGAATCAGCCTGTGGTTGTCATCACGCAGGGGCCGGAAGTGAAGCCGCCGCCGCCACCCCCGCCGCCGGCGGCGCCCATCACGCTGCTCGAAGCGTTCCAGCTGGCCGGCGATCTGCTTGCCGAAGGCCGGGCCAGTGCACGGGACATCGCGTTGAAGATCGACATGGCCCGCGCCGCCCTGACGGCTGCTCGCAACGGCGCCATGTTCTTCAACGGCACATTCGATGCAACGCCGCACATTCAGCGTGCCGCGCAAGAGACCGGCATCGACCCGGCAACCCTGCAGTTCCTGCTGGACATGCCGCAGTCGCAATGGAGTGCATGGATGGGACTCTTCCGCTGAGCAGGCAAGGTTACCTGCTTACTTTCCTGCCCTCCGCGATACGCCCAGTCGCGGAGGGCGTTCGACGCGACTACCAGGTCGTGCAAAAGTTTTCGCGCGGGATTGTACGCGCGAAATCACCGAGCGAGCGGCGACCACGCACGTCTGGGGACGGGCTTGAAATTGCAGCGGCGAACCATATCACACGAAGGTGAACTCGTGCCCGTTTTCTAGTCCCAATTCCGGAAACGCGACGATGCCGCTCGGTTATCTCTGTCTTGTCCTGCATGCCCACTTGCCATTCGTTCGTCATCCCGAGTATGAGGACTTCCTCGAGGAAGATTGGTTCTACGAAGCCATTACCGAGACGTATATTCCGCTCCTGGAGGCGTTCGACGGCCTGGAGCGCGACGGCGCCGACTGGCGCATGACCATGTCGGTCACGCCCACCCTGGCGGCCATGTTCGCCGATCCTCTCCTGCAATACCGCTACGTCCGGCACATTGACAACCTCATCGCACTCACCGGCAAGGAGCTCGAACGGACGCGCTGGCAGCCTGAGTATCACCAGCTCGCCCACATGTATCACAATCGCTTTCTGCGCGCCCGCGAGGTGTTCGTCAACCAGTATCAGAACAACCTGACGCACGGCTTCCGACGCTTCTTCGAGTCCGGCAAGCTGGAGCTGATCACCTGCGGCGCGACGCACGGCTTCTTCCCGCTGATGCAGATCAACTGGAACGCGGTGCGGGCCCAGATCGAGATCGGCTGCCGCGAGTTCGAGCGGCACTTCGGCAGACGGCCGCAGGGCATCTGGCTGCCGGAGTGCGGCTATGCGCCGGGCGTCGATGAGCTGCTGCGCGAGTCCGGCATCCGCTATTTCTTCACGGATACGCACGGCATCCTGTTCGCCGAGCCCCGACCCAAGTACGGCGTCTACGCTCCCATCCTCTGCCCCAAGAGCAACGTCGCCGTGCTGGCGCGTGACACCGAGTCGTCAAAGCAGGTCTGGAGCGCCGTGGAGGGTTACCCGGGCGATTACCAGTATCGCGAGTTCTATCGCGATATCGGCTTCGACCTCGACTACGAGTATTTGCGTCCGCACTTGCATCAGACCGGTATTCGCAGCAACCTGGGCATCAAGTATCACAAGATCACCGGCCGCGGCGACCACAAGGAGCCGTATGACCCGCAAGCCGCCCTGGACAAGGCGGCCGAGCACGCCGGCAACTTCATGTTCAATCGCGAGAAGCAGGTGGAATGGCTGTCCGGTTCCATGGACGGGCGGCCGTCGCTCATCGTGGCTCCCTACGACGCCGAACTCTTCGGCCACTGGTGGTTCGAGGGGCCGGACTGGATCAACTTCCTGCTTCGCAAGATCCACTGGGACCAGCAGACGGTCAAGACCATCACCATTCCCGAGTACCTCGACCGCCACAAGACGATTCAGGTGGCGCGGCCGAGCATGTCGAGCTGGGGCTACAAGGGCTACTGTGAGGTCTGGCTCGAAGGCTCCAACGACTGGATTTACCGGCACCTGCACGAGCAGGCGGACCGCATGGTGGAACTGGCCCGCAACCACACCGACGGCGGCAACCCGCTGCGCCGCCGCGCCCTTAACCAGGCCGCCCGCGAGCTGCTCCTCGCCCAGTCCAGCGACTGGGCCTTTATCATGAAGACCGGCACCATGGTGCAATACGCCTGCGAGCGCACCAAGATCCACGTCAACAACTTCAACGCACTCTACGAGCAGATCAAGAACGACCAGATCGACGAAGCCTGGCTCAGCCAGATCGAGCGTCGCCACAACCTGTTCCCGGACATCGACTACCGCGTCTACGCGTAATATTCCAGACGTGCGCGGAGAGCTAGCTCGCGCGGTGGTTTCGCGCAAGTTCGTCGCGCTGGGGGATCACTTCGTGCGCGTCAGCCGATGGGCCAGGTAGCTCGATAGCGCCACGTTCAGCGGTGTGTCGGTGCGCATCTGCACGTAGTCGATATTCTGGTCGCGGCAACCGCGCTTCAGTTCCTCGATGAAGCCGCTGATCAGCTCCAGGTAGCTCTTGCGCAGGGAGCGCGGATCGGTGAGCAATTCGGGATATTGCTCCAGGCCGCGGAACAGCGTGGCTTCCTGAAACGGGAATGACAGCTCGGCCGGGTCGAGGATGTGCCAGAGGACGACTTCGTGCCGCTTGTGCCGCAGGTGCTTGAAGGCCATGAGCAGCTCGGCAACCTCGTCGAACATGTCGCTAATGATGAAGATGAGCCCGCGGCGTTTGATGCTCTCGGCCAGGTCATGAAAGAGCGGACCCATGTGGCTCTTCTCTTGCCCGCCGCCTTCATTCATCACGCGGATCATTTCCTTCCGGTGCGCGCGCTGGCTGGACGGCTTCATGAACTTGCGGACCTCGTTGTCGAAGGTCACGAAGCCGATGCTGTCTGCCTGGTGCAGCACGAGATAGGCGAGCGACGCCGCCGCCATGCAAGCGTAGTCGTACTTGGTCACCGCGCCGGAGCCATATTTCATCGACTCGCTGACATCCAGGATCAGCCAGCAGACGAGGTTCGTCTCTTCCTCGTACTGCTTGAGGAAGAAGCGGCCGGTCTTGCCGTAGACCTTCCAGTCGATGTGCTTGATATCGTCGCCGGGGACATACTCGCGGTGCTGGGCGAACTCGACGGAAAAGCCATGGTACGGGCTCTTGTGCATTCCCGAAAGATAGCCCTCGACGACGAGGCGAGCCTGCAGCTCCAGCCCCTTCATCTTGGCGAGCGACAGAGGATCGAGGTAACGATGCGGATCGTCCATAGTTCAGTTTTCAGTTTTCAGTTTTCAGTTTTCAGATTTCATTCTCGTCTGACTGAACACTGAAAACTCATCCGACTTTAGCCTTCTCCAGTTGCTCTTCATTGGGATCGCGCGGGATGATCTCGGCGAGGCGGTGGACGATGTCCTCGGACTTGATGCCCTCGGCTTCCGCGTTGAAGTTCGTGATGATGCGATGACGCAGCACCGGCACGGCCACGGCGCGGATATCCTCGCAGGAGACATAGTATCGGCCATGCAACACGGCCCGCGCTTTTGCGCCCAGCACCAGAAACTGTGTCGCGCGCGGCCCGGCGCCCCAGGTGACGAAGTCGCGGATGAAGCTCGGCACCTCGCCCTTGTCCTTGCGCGTTAGCCGCGTGAACTTCATGGCATAGCGGATCACGTACGGCGCCACCGGCACCTTGCGGACGATGTCCTGCATCTCCAGGATATCGGTGGCCGACAGGACACGGTCCAGCATCGGCTGATGCACGGACGTCGTCATCTCGACGATCCGGAACTCCTCTTCTTCCTCGGGATAGTCCACCAGCACGTTGAACATGAAGCGGTCCTGCTGCGCTTCAGGCAGCGGGTACGTGCCTTCCTGCTCGATGGGATTCTGCGTGGCCAGGACGAAGAACGGATCGGGCAGCTTGTGCTTGGAGCCGCCGACGGTGACCTGCCGCTCCTGCATGGCTTCCAGAAGCGCGGCCTGCGTCTTTGGAGGCGTGCGGTTGATCTCGTCGGCCAGGATGACGTTGGAGAAGATCGGTCCGTGCAGGAACTTGAAGACACGCTGTCCGGTGGCCTTGTCCTCTTGCAGCACTTCGGTGCCGGTGATGTCGGAGGGCATCAAGTCCGGGGTGAACTGGATGCGGCTGAAGCTGAGGTTGAGCGAGTCGGCGAGAGCGCGGATCATGAGCGTCTTGGCCAGTCCGGGTACGCCGACGAGCAGGCAATGGCCGCGGGCGAAGATGGCGATCAGCAATTCTTCGATGACGCGTTTCTGGCCGACGATGATCTTGCTGAGTTCCTTGGTGATGCGTCGGTAACCGTCGTTGAGGCGCTCGATGGCGGACAGGTCGCCTTCGATCTTGGGCCATTGCCGCAGGTCCTCGGCCGGCTCGGCCATCTCGACCTCGACGACCTCCTCGCCGGCCAGCCAAGTGCCGCAGCCGCACAGCCGCCGGCCTCCCGACGGGACCTGCACGACCAGCCCGCACTTGGGGCATTTGACCGAGACCGCCTGATCGCTTGCTTTTTTCATGGAGCGGCTTCTCCCCGGTTGAAGGACCACCGATGCGTCCTGTTCATGGTAGCGGACGAGCGGCGATCGGTCACCTGCAATCGTGGCGCGTCCAGACAGTCCAGACAGTCCGGAGACGATTGCGATTTCCCCCTTGCGGACGGGCCGTCTAGCTCGCAGAATAGAAGCAGTCCCACCCGCCCGCTTGCCCGTTGCCGGCATACTGACCGGATTCTTCACTCTGGCACCTGGGGGTTTGCTCATGCGAAAGCCACTTGGATTGGTCGCGGTGTTGCTCGTGGTTCCGCTCGCGCTGGCGCAGTCGGGCGCGCGTGAGTTCAAGGGGCATGGCGGCCTGGTATTCGCCGTCGCCTTCAGCCCGGATGGCAAGACACTGGCCACCGGAAGCTTCGATAACACCGTCAAGCTCTGGGACTTTGCCAGCGGCAAGGAACTCCGCACCCTCAAGGGACATGCCAGTCCAGTCTATGGCGTCGCCTTCAGCCCGGATGGCAGCATGATTGCCACCGGCAGTCAGGACAAGACCATCCGCATCTGGAACCCCAACGACGGCAAGCTGATCAAGGAGCTCAAGGGGCACGGCGACATTGTCAGCGCCGTTGCCTTTTCGCCTGACAACAAGATCCTTGCCTCCGGCAGCGCCGACAAGACCGTTCGTCTCTGGAATCCGGGTGACGGCAAGGAACTCAAGAACATCGGCAGTCACAAGGAATCGGTTTACGGAGTGGCCTTCAGTCCCAATGGACAGCTGCTTGCGAGCTGTGGCAAGGACACCACCATCAAGCTCTTCGACGTCAAGGGCATGAAGGAGCTGCGCACCTTCCCGCCGCTGCCCGAGCCTAAGAAAGTCGATCCAAAGAAGAAGGATCCCAAGAAGAAGGAAGACAAGAAGGACAAAAAAGACAAGGACAAGAAGGAAGTGAAGAAGGAAGAGCCGAAAAAGACCGAGCCGCTGCCGTTGCCGGAGATTCGCGAAGCGATCACGGCCGTTCAGTTCATGCCGGATAGCCAGCAACTTTTGTCCGTTGGCTTCGACAAGCAGCTTCACTTGTGGAACGCTGCCGACGGCAAGGAAATCAAGAAGCTGGGCCCGACGCCGGACGACATCTTCGGGCTGGCAATCTCTCGTGATGGCAAGCAGATCGCCACCGCCGGCTACGGCGGCCACCTACGCGTCTGGAATCTGCAAACCGGCACGCCGTCGTTTGCGCACCACCTCAAGAAGATGGTAACCTACTGCGTTACCTTCACGCCGGACGGCAAGGCGCTGGTTACCGGACACGAGAAGGACAACGCCGCCGTGGTGACGCCGCTGAAGTAACTCCCCTAGGACGCTGCCAGCGTCGCCATGTCGCCGCTTAGTCGGCGACGCTGGCAGCGTCGTCTACGACAATGCGCCCCGGGTCATAGCACTTCGACGCCCAGCACCGTCAAGTCGTCGCTCTTCTTCGTTTGCGAGAACAGTTCGTGCGCCAGGCGCTCGACCAGGGCGTCGATGGGCAAATGGCGATAGCGCTCGGCGGCGGCAACCAGGCTCGCGGAGCCGACGGGATATGTTTCGAAGCCGGCCGCATCCATGCCGTCCGTGTACAGGATGACCTTATCACCGGGATTCAAGGCGTGTGTCCTCATCGGATACTTCGTCTCGAACACGCCCAGCAAGCTTCCTTCGATCTGCCACAGTTGCGGTGGTCCTTCCCTTGGAAGGTATAACGGATAGGGATGGCCGGAGCGCGAGAAGCGGAACTCGCGCTTGTCGTGGTCAAAGAGTACATAGACCATGGTGATGAATGGATTCTCGGAGAGCTTCTGATCGATCATGTCACGATTGAGCTTCTCCATCACCTCGTCGGGTTGGACCAGCCGATACTGGTTACCGAAAATCTCCTTGGTCTTGACGCCTTTCTTGACAACGATGGTGAGCAGGCTGGCAGGGACGCCGTGACCCATGGCATCAGCGACGTAGAAGCCAAGGTGCTTCTCATCGAGCCGAAAAATGTCGTAAAAATCACCGCCGACTCGCCCGCACGGCTGATAATGAACGGCAAACCTTACCTGGGTGAGTTGCGGCAGTGACTGAGGCAGAAAGCTCTGCTGAATACGGCGAGCCAGGTCGAGTTCCTGATCGATCTGCTGATAGGCGGATTTCAACCGTTTGTTGATGCGGTTGATCTCGGCGGCCTTTTCCGCGAAATGATCGTGCCGCTCCTTGAGGCGCAGGAATGCTTCAACCTGACCGAGCAACTCCGCCTCCTCAAAAGGTCGCAGAAGATAGCAATCGGCGCCTGCCTCGAGGTTGGCGAGCCGGGCCCGGGGACTGACATCGTCGCTGATTAGCAAGATGGGAACAAACGTCTGGGCGAGCTGGCCGCGAAGCTGCATGCACATGCGCCGGGCATCCTCGGCCTGCCCGCTTCCTTCGAGCACGATGAGATGATGCGTATCCGGGTTGTCCGGCTGGCCATCATTCAAGGGATGGAACTCGAAATGCCGCGGCACCGCCTCCAGAGCGCGGCGCACCGGTGCCGCCGCCTCAAGAGTAGTCGCACACACCAGAATCCGTGCCGCCGATCGCATCGCTCCACCTCCGGTCGCTTGCGCTTCCGGCTTTCCAGTTGAATTACTATAACCCACCATGTAGCCTCCTGAACAGGGGTCAAACAAGAGCAAGGGCATCCCATGCGTTCGACGGCTCTGGCAATTCTGTGCATCGGCATCCTGGGCCTGGGCGCCTATCTCACCGGCATGTCGCCGGACGATAATGCAGCCGTCCGCATCAAGCTGGTCGATGCCGCCAACGGCAAGGGCATTTCGGGCATCGTTCGGCTTCATCGTGAAGACGACGCAAGGCCGGCCAAGCTGCCTGGGCTATTCAATCGCTTGCTGGGTCTCAAGCTGCCTGACGATTCCAGCGGCTGGTGCGTCGTTCCCGCCGGTGGCGCGCTCGCCACATTGCCGCGCGCCCGGATCCAGCTGGAAGCGTTGTCCGGACTGGAAACCGAGCGTGTGCGGCTAAAGGTTGATTTGACTCGCAATGCACCCGAAGAAATCGTCGTCCGTGTGCCGTTTCTGTTCCGGCCCGATGAACGTGAACTGGTCGCCGGCAACACCCATCTGCACCTGATGAAGATCGGCAAGAAAGAGTCGGACGAGTATCTGCGCCTGGTTCCGGCCGCGGACGGCCTGCGCGTGATGTTCATCTCGTATCTGGAACGCTACAAGGACGACGCCGAGTACATCACCAATACCTATCCGGTGGGCGACCTGGCCTTCAAGGGGTCCGGCGTGCTCTACAACAACGGCGAGGAGTACCGGCATAACTTCAAGGCGCAAGGCCAGGGCTACGGCCATGTGATGTTCCTGGACATGCGCAAGCACATCCTGCCGGCCAGCCTGGGCCCGGGCATCACTGGCAAGGGCTTCGACGAGAAAGCCTTGGCCGCCGGTATCGATGCGGCTCGCAAGCAGGGGGCAACCATCATCTGGTGCCACAACTCCTTCGGCCACGAGGATGTGGTCAACGCCATCGCCGGCCGGCTACACGCCCTCAACGTCTTCGACGGCAGCCGGCTCGGCAATTATGAAGAAAGCTACTATCGCTATCTTAATGTCGGCTTGCATCTGCCCATTAGCACCGGGACTGACTGGTTTCTGTACGATTTTGCTCGCGTTTACGTCGAACTGCCGGGCGAGCCGACGATACGCGGCTGGCTCGACGCTCTCAAGGCAGGCCGAAATGTCATCAGCAATGGTCCCATACTCGCTTTGTCAGTCGATGGCCACAGGCCCGGTGCCACCCTGAAACTGGAGAAAGGCAAGAAGCTGGTCATCGAAGCCAGTGCCCTGGGCCGGCACGACTTCCAGAACTTGCAACTCGTCCACAATGGCAAGGTGATTCGCTCGCAGCGCTGCAGCGGCAAGGGACGCTTCACGGCAAGCATCAAAACCGAGGTTCGCGTTGACGAGCCGTCCTGGTTCGCCGCCCGGATTGATGGTACTGCCAAGAACGAATTAGATCGGCCGTTATACGCGCACTCGTCGCCGGTTCATGTCAACGTCGCCGGCCGTCGCCGTTTCGACGTGGAAGCCGCCCGCGGCCTGTTAAAGCTGATCGAAGAAGGCCAGGATGCTATTCGTTCCCAGGGGCATTTCAGTTCAGACCGCAGCCGTGACGCCGTACTCGCCCGGTACGAACAGGCGGCCAACGACTTGCGTGAACGGCTCAAACGGCGAGAATGAATTCGCGAGAATGCCGCCATTGCATGACAGGCACCGCAATCCAATCACTGCCTGCGCGTTCATTTCCCTTGTGGTTCGCTGACTTCGCCGGAGATGGCGAAAGTGATACGCCCGGTCTTGCGCTTCCGATTGATTCGGTTCTCGAGGCCTTGAAGCTCCTCGGTGATGCCCGTGATCGTCTCGATGGGTAGCGAACGGTCGGCACGGATGCGGATGCGGACCTCCCCTTCCGCGGGGCCAAGGGTTTGCTCGAACGCTTGCATGGCTTCCAGCGGATCGCGAACTGGTTGAAAGAGCTGGCTGTTCTCCTTGCCGAAAGAGTACCAGGGGATGGGATTGTCGCCGGCATCCTTCTCGATTGTTCCCTGGGGATTACGAACATCGACGCCGATCCAGTACATGTCCTGTGTGATGGCGGCAAGCTGGTGCCTGGCGCCAGGAGTCTGAATCAGAGAAATGAAACCGCTGCTGGTCACTGCTGTCATCATGAAAAAGATCAGCAGCACGAGGCTGATGTCGATGAGCGGGATCATGTCCACGTCCTCATCTTCCTCGTCGCCCGCAGCTTTCCAGTCGAGGCCAAGCTCAACAGGCTCCAGTGCCTCTGCCTGATCTTCGGCGCGGAACGGCTCGGCCCTCGGCAGGTATGGCTGAAAAGCCGGTACCTTGCCGATGCGCGCCCAGTTCTCGGTGCCGGACAGCCGGACCTTGTCCTCCGCCAGCAGTCGGCCTTCCTGCAGCCAGTCGGTCACCACCGAAAACGGAACCTCCCGGTAGACCGTGTTGACCTCCTTGAGCCAGACGTCGAGGAGCTTTCTCTTCTGAGCCATGCATTCATTATCTGCGCAAGCGCTGGTCCCGGCGAGGCTCGTCTCTTGTTTCCAGACTGCTCCGCAGACAGGTGTGTTCCGAACCCTACTTCTGGAAAATTCTCTGCCGCAGCAACTCCGCGGCATAGTCGCGCGCGAACTTGGCGCTGGCGTCACGCAGGGCTACGGGGTCCAGACGCGGCTTCTCGAGCGTGCCGGTCATCGGCACGCGGATCGTCGTCTTGGCCAGCGGTCCGGTCAGCTTGCGATTGCCGACCCACTTGGGCGGCACCGGGAATTCGACGGTCAAGCCCAGAGCGCCATCCAGTCCCACCCAGCCCTGCGTGCGGATCGTCATGTCGGGAAAGACGAGTGCCAGCTTGTCATGATGCACCTTGCCGTCAGCAACGCGAACGTTGACGATCGACTCCTTGGCCAGTCGCACCTCGCCCGGCGAGCGCAGCAGGATCGTGCTCAGTTCAGCCAGTAGGGGACTGGTGCCGAAGCGGGCATCGTGAAGGTGCAGCCGGCCCGAACTTCTGGCCCGCATTGGGTCGTCCAGCGGAAGGCGGAATTCATCGACGGCTACGGAAATCAAGCCATCGGCGTTGGCGACGCGCGCCAGGGCGGGGGCGGCATATCCCAGCGCGCCGGCGCACATCTCACGCGTGATCTTGGCGCGATGCACGAGCGTACCTTTCGCAAGCCGTACTTCGACCGGGACCGGATCCAGCCGCAGCGACGGCTCGATCCGCAATTTTCCGTCATTGATGGCACCGGCGATCGGTTGCAGCAAGATCCAACCGCCCTTCAACTTGCCGCGAACCTCGGCCGGCCCGATCTTGCAACCAGCAGCGTCGAGCCGCAACCAGTTGAAGCCCAGCTCGCCCTGTAGCTCGCGTGGAAAACCATGCTTCGGGCCAACGGCCAGTGGGCCGCTCAGCTTCACGGGCCGGGGGTCCTTGCCGGCAATCTTGAAGTCCTTGCCGAGATATGGTCGAAGCAATGGCTCCAGTCGCGCCAGGTCGTAATGCAACTGACCGTCGAGGCTCAGTTCTTGACCTGCTGAAAGGCGTGTAATCTTTCCGTGAGCGCGAACGCCGACCAAAGAACTGTCGATCTTGAGCTGCTCGAATTGCAGGTGATTCTCGTTCCAGTCGAGCGTGGCCTTGCCCTGGATTCGCGGATCCGGCTCCCGCCAGGACGGCGCTTTGACGGGACCGAGTGTCAGGTTCTTGCCTGCCAGATCCAGGTCCATGGCGACTTGCGAGCCACGCGATTGCAGGCGGAACGGGCCGGAGAGGGAACCACGCAGCGAATCATGCGATTGGCGCTGCGAGCCGCTGAACCAGCGCCCCAACCGCTCGAGGTCGGCCTGTACTGTCCCCTGGGCATCGACAAGCCAGCGATCACCGCACGTCATCTTCAATGCTGGAAGATCGACAGCCAGTGTCGGGCAAGTCACGCTCGCCTGACGTATCTCAAGAATCGAAGCGGAAGCGTTCCAGCTTCCCTGGCCCTTGACATCCAATGCCGGTTCTCGGAGGGCAATGCCGGGGCCGACGCACGCGAGGTTGCGCAGCAGGATGTTCAGATCGCGGCATTCCAGCCCAGGAGGATGAGCGTGAACCTGGGCTGTGATGTCGCCGTTGCCGGTCAATGTCCAGTCGGCCGTGTCGGGCAGGAGTGGTCCCAAGCGATCCTGCCAGCGCGCCAGGTCGCCGCGCACGCGCAGCCGGGCCTTGCCGCGAAGGCCGGCCTGGATGTCGGACACTGGTTCGAGAAGTCGAAATTCCAGCTCATCGTCGCCGGAGTGCATGCGCAGATCGGCGGCGTCGAGCGCGTGCCGCCCGGCCACGCCTAACTTGCCGGCCCCTTGCACGCGGAGCTTCAGATTGGCTTCCTTCCACGGTCGCGACAACATGCCGGCAACTTCGAACTGGTCGATCTGCGAGTCGCCTTCGACGGTGAACGCTTTGGCCTCGCCTCGCAAGATGGTCAGCCGCGCCGCGCCCCTGCCGGCCAGTCGCGTCCTGCCCAGATCGACGAAGCGGCCGAGCTCCGTTGACAGACGGTCCAGATCGAAACGCGCGTTGGCGTTCCAGCTTCGTGGCGAGCCGGTGACGTCTACTTTCAGAAAGCCGGAGTCGCAGCGCAACTCGTCTACAACAGGCAGTTCCTGGCCTTCCTGGTGCGCGCGAAAGCTGACGGCCAGCGGCGCTTGCCAGACAATCTTCGTCCCCTTCGCCGTTCCTTCCACGTCCGAGGTCTTCAGGTCGCCGCTCCAGACGATGGCATCCTTACCTTGCTGGCTGTTCAGCTTGACGGTCAAGCGGCCAGACTGAAGGCGTGTGTCCTGGTGCGTGCTAAGAGTCCTGGGCAACATGCTGACCAGGCGCGCCAGATCAAGATCGGCATGCAACGCCCAGCCCGGCGCAGCTAGCTCGCCTGCCAGCGGCCTGGATGGATCGATGGAGCCGCTCAGCGCGACCTGTCCGACATCGCACTTCAAGTCTGCTTGCTGAATCGAGATGCGACTGCCACGAACCGTAATCCGCCACGGGCAGTCCAGAGATTCCAGTTGCAAACGATCACCAGCGAGTGGGCCGGCCGTGACGTCGAGATTCCGGGCGCTTATCTTGCCGTCCATCTTGATATCGTCGTCGTCCGTCGCGCTTGTGCCCCAGTGCATGTTCAGTCGCGCGTCGAGCAGTCCCTGGCATTGCACATCCGTGCCCAGGCGAGCCAGTAGTGGCGTAAGCATGGCCAGCGGCGCGCGTACCAGCTCGGCTCGCATCTCGACATCCTTCTTCGGCTGATCCCTGTGAGTCGCCAGCGACAACGACAGTCGGCCCGCTGGATCGGGACTCTTCTCTGATGCTTCGATGGCGAGTTGCACGGGGGAAGAACGGTCGGCGGGGACTTCGTAATCGAGCCGCAGCGGTTCGAAGATTACGCTGTCCGGGGAGCCAGCACGGATGCTGGCCCGAGCTTCGTGGAATTCGACCTTGAGCGAGGTCCGCGGCCGGGGCGATTCGACGAGCGCCGCCTTTGGCTCGTCAGGCGCGAACCAGGCGGCGCAGACTTCTTCCAGATTGGACTGCTTGCTGGACAGGGTGATGTCCAGTACCGGCCGCTCGAAGCGAAAGCTGCCCAGGTCCGAGCGATCCAGCAGCAAGCCGAGCAGCGTACGGCTGCTTTCCATGTGCGGCGCTGTCAGGAGCGGACGGCCGGCAATGTCCGATACGACAACATCGCTCAGCTGCAAGGGCGAAAACCAGCCCAGCGACGCCCGGCCAACAGTGACATTGCCTTTCAAGTTGCTGAATATGCGCTGCGCGATGGTGTGTCGCAGGGGCGATAGCCCGACCAGCCAGGGAGCCAGCCACGCCAGTAACAGCACGATCATGCCACCGGCCAGGAACCGCAGCCTCCAGCGCGAGCGAGACGGCGAGACTTCCGGCGGCGTAGCAATCTGCGTGGCCATCGCTTGGTCCTCACGGTCATTGCTTTTTTCCCCATCCCAGAGCGTAAACAAATCAGCGGATTTAGGAAACCTCACCTTCCATGTCTCGAAGGACGGGAGACGTGCTTGTCCTGTGTCGAAAAAAAAACGGAAGCCAGCACGATGCCGGCTTCCGCTAAAGGACCTTGAGTTTTTGCGGTCGCTACTTCTTCTTGCTCTTCAACTCGGCGATCGGATCGGTATCGGAAGTAGTGACCTTGGAGGTTTGCTCCTGGGTCAGCGCGACCTTGGTCTTCATGCCGCCAATGTCGATGTTGAGATCCCCCTTCAAGGTCATGCTGAGGGAATAGTCCTCGAATCGTCCCTTGGCGGGATTGAAGAGCACGGTGCCCGTCCCCTGTTCGCCGACAAGCTTGCTATCCGACTCGATGATGAACGGCAGCTTGCTGCCCTTGTCGCTCGGCGGCACGTACTTCATCGTGGCCTTGACGGTGATCTTGTCCAGTTCCTTCTTCTTGTCGTCCTTGCCAGCATACTCGAAGGTGTAATCGTTGATGTACTTGCCAATCGGGCCAAGGTTCAGTTCGCTGTCCTTCTTCTCCCATTTGTCGCCCTTTTTGACCGGCTGCTTGGGCGGGAAGGCGTAGAGCGGCGGTTCCGCCATGCGCTTGAGCGCATCCGCACTCAGGATGCTCTTCAGAAGTGGCTCTATCTGAGGGTTGGTCTTGCCGAGGTTCTTGATGAGATCCTCGTTGCCCTCGATCTTCTCAACGGTCATCTTGGGATTGATGGTGAATTTGAGATCGAGCTTGAGCAAAGCATTGAAGAAATCGGTAAGCGGGTTCTGCTGCGGGTTGTCGGCGGTGGAATCATAGGAGATCTTGTTGCCGCCGATGTTGATGTCCATCTTGGCGCCAATGATCTTCATGCCAACAACCCAGTTTTCCTTGTCCTTCTTACCGGGGGTCCAGGTGGCGTAGAAGGTCTGTTCCTGGGTCTGGTTCACTGTCATACCCATGACGGTCATCTTCTGGTCGGTCTTCACGTACATGGTCTGATAGTACGGCTTGGTGTCGGGATCGAAGGCTGTCCACTTCAGCGTGGTTTCCTTGTCCTGGGCGAAGACCGGCAGGTTGGGGACCAATGACACCAACCCTGCCAGAACAAGCAACGAGCCCAACCAGCGGCACAGTTTCATGCGACTTTCCTCCCGGCGAACCGGTCTAGCAACCACGGATCCCTGATACTGAATACCTGTATCCCCAAGCGGGAAACCTTCTTTTTATGGCTCCCGCCCGCAGGAAACAAGAGGAGTCTCTAGCTCAATCAGGCTTTTTCAATATACCCCTCTACGCTTCCTGAAACCATGCAGTTCGCGCTTTTGGGAATATGCCATGAACTTGCTTAGCACCTTTCGCGGCTCGATGATGGAAGGTTTTCTCCCCGCCGGCTGGGACCTTGCGAAAATCGACCGCCTCGCCGAGGCCTCCGGTGTCGAGTTGTCCAAACGACAGGCGTGGTGGCATCCCCAGTTTGAGCCGCTGGCATGCGCCACGGTCGCCGATTTCGATACATACATGGGGCACGAGATCGCCCGCGAGATTCAGCTGACTCGCCAGGCAGGCCAGCCGCTCATTCTCATCCTGCCTGTCGGCCCCATGGGCATGTACCGCTGGACCGTGTACTTTTTGAAGGAATGGGGCGTTTCCTGCGAGCACGTGCATGGCTTCAACATGGATGAATGGTCCGACGCCGAGGGCAACACCTTGCCGCCGGAGAACAGCGGTTCCTTTCAGTATGCCATGCAACAAGCCTTCTATGGCCCGCTGACAACGCTCACCGTGCCGGCCAAGCAACGACACTTCGCCTGGAAGACGGAACTGCCCGGTTATGCCGAACAGATTCAAGCCCTGAAGAAGCAGGGCGGCAAGCTGGTGACGGTGTTCGGCATCGGCCGGGTTTGCCACATTGCCTTCTGGGAGCCGCACTTCGCGGCCGAGTTCAAGGGCGAGGCCGACTGGAAGACACAGACGCACCGTCTGGGCGCCCGACTCCATCCGCTGACGATCGAGCAGAACGCGCTGACTAGCTTCAAGAGCCGGACCACGCTGGTACCCGCGTTCGCCAACACCATTGGGCCGGCGCTGTTCTTGGCCGCCGACCGGATCATCGGCGGCGCCGATGGCGCCTTCAACCGCGGCATGCAATGGCAAGGACTATCGCTGCGCATGACGCTGCGGCACGAGCCCACGCCGTGGATTCCGAGCACGTACATGCCCACGCTGGCCGGCCGGCTCTTCTATCTGGCCGAACTGGCGGAACCGCTGATTGCCGAGTGCAACTGACGGTGCCGCTGGAACCCGGTCAATTCGTGGTTGAAAGCGGCTATGCAATCATCTCCCGATTCCTGAGGCACGGCCGATGGCCACGGCGGTCTCTTTGGAGCAACCTTCGATGTCGCGTTACATTCGTACCCTGCTCACTGCCGTTCTGGTTGTTTGTCTCGCCGGCGTATCGCCGGTCCTGGCACAGAAGTCGCCGCCGAAGCTGGTCGTCCCCGACGATGTCGTCTTCGAGCCGGGCATCACCTTTGCCGCACCGGACGGCCAGAAACTGGAACTCGATATGGCCAGACCGAAGGCCGCCAAGGGACCATTCCCCGCCGTCGTCTGCATACACGGCGGCGGCTTTCGGGCTGGGTCCAGACACACCTATGACGCGCTGTGCCTGCGCCTGGCCCACGAAGGTTATGTAGCCGTCACGGTCAGCTATCGCCTGGCGCCCAAGCATCCGTTTCCAGCAGCCGTCCACGATGTCAAGGAGGCCGTCCGCTGGTTGCGGGCCAACGCCAAGAAGTACCACATTGATCCGCACCGCATCGGCGCGATGGGTGGGTCGGCCGGCGGACACCTGGCGCAGTTTCTCGGCGTCACCGGCGACGTCCGGGACTTCGAGGGCGACGGCGGCCATCGAGAACAATCGAGCCGCGTGCAATGTGTCGTCAACTACTACGGTCCTAGCGACTTTACCAGGTCCTACGGCAAGAGCGTGGATGCCGCCGATGTGCTGCCTCTCTTTCTTGGAGGCAACCTGGAGCAAGCTCGCCGCCGGCACATCGTGGCCAGTCCGCTGTACTGGGTGACGCCGCGCGCCGCGCCGACGCTGTGTATCCACGGCACCAAGGACAACTACGTCGCCCACGAGCAAGCGGTCTGGCTGATCGAGCGACTGAAGGCCGCCGCCGTCGAGGCCGACTTGCTGACACTCGATGGCGCCGGTCACGGCTTTCGCGGACCGGACGCCGACAGAGCTGAAAAGGCCATGCTGGCATTCCTCGCCAAACACCTCAAGAAAGAGCCGATCTTCGAGGCAGGCGCAAAGCTCAAAGTCGAGGCCGGCAAGGGGTCGGGCGGCGAAGGCCCGGCGTGGCATCCAAAACTCGGCGTCCTCAGCAGCGGCGGCGGACACATCTTTCGGCTCGATCGCAACGGCAAGTCGGCCATCCATCGCAAGGACGCCGGCACCAATGGACTGTTGTTCGATGCCAAGGGCCGCCTGCTGGCCTGCGAGCCGGTCCAGCGACGCGTCACGCGCACCGAACTGGACGGCACGATCACCGTGCTCACGGACAGGTATGAGGACAAGCGTTACAACCAGCCCAACGACATCACCGTGGATTCCGCTGGCCGCATCTACTTTACCGATCCGCGCTACGGCGATCGCTCCGGCATGGAGATGCGCGACCAGCAAGGCCGGACCATCGAGGGCGTGTACCGCATCGATCCCAGCGGCAAGGTGACGCGAATCATCAACCGGGAGCTGGATCGGCCCAACGGCGCGCTCGTCTCCGCCGATGATCGCTATCTGTTCGTCGCCGATAACAATAACGACACGATCGGTGGCGCCCGCAAGCTCTGGCGCTTTCCGCTCCACGACGATGGCAGCGTTGATGTCCAGGCTCGCAAGCTGCTCTTTGACTGGGAGACGGGCCGCGGTCCGGACGGCATCAAGCAGGACCTTAAAGGCCGCCTCTACGTGGCGGCCGGTCTCAACAAGCCGGCGCCCCCCTTCGAGCCAGCCAGGAACAGGAAGGGCGGCATCTACGTCATCGATCCCGAGAATGGCACGCTCCTGGCGTTCCTGCCGGTGCCCACGGATGAAGTCACCAACTGCGCCTTCGGCGGCGACGACCTGCGAACCCTCTACATCACCGGCGGCGGCACGCTCTACAGCATCCGCACGACGACGCCGGGACGCGTTGTCTGGCCGCACCGCGATTGACGCGGCGAAAAACTTCACCAATCACCACCCCAGCAGGAACTGTAACACCCATCGTTGGGTTGCAAGGCCTGGTTCCAGGTCTGCGGCGTGACGTTTGGCGTGATGAGCCGCGCGCTGCCGTCAGCCATTGCGACGGTGAGGCCGCGCGAATCGTAACTCTGGGCCAGGAGCGGCCAGACCCGGCATTCGCCTTCCCTGGGCGCGAGCTGAAACGTCGTGGCGGGATCGGTGGTATGCGCCGTCGTCGTGGCGGCGTTTTCACCGAAGAAGGCCGCGTAAGGCGAAGTCGGATCGGCGGCATAATGGCTGCCGCCCGCGATGTCGCTGCCTCCGAGTGCGCCCTCCTGCGTGCAGTTCGCCAGCCTGGTCGCAAAGACGACGGTGTTCGACGTGCCGTCCGGAAAGCTCCGCGGCAAGCCGGCCGTGCCCGGCATCACGCGCGACAGAGGCACGGGCAGGTATTGTCCACGACCGCAATTGATTCCCACGTCTGAGAAGACGCGCAGGTTGGCTGCGAAATTCTGCACGCCCGCGCCGTCGCCCAGCGTGGCATCGCTGGGCGCGTGCAGCGCGACGGCCCGACCGGCCGTTCGCGCCGCCCCATCCCGAAAGCTCCCGTGCAAGTCGTCCTCTCCCAGGAAGCGCAGCAGGTGCACATGCACCGTTGCCGGCCGGGGAATGTCGGCGAAGCCGTCGCACGCCGGAGGCAGACGCTTGTAAGCGTCGTTGCAGGCATGCAGGGCCAGGGCGTGCCGCTTGATGCGCTCCAAGGTTTCCTGGCCATTTGCATGGGCGCGCAGTCGATGGACCGCCGGCATGAGCAGTGCGCTGGCCGCGGCGGCCATCATGAACAGTGCGATCCTGCCGGCGTTTTTCGTGGTCATGACAATCCCTCCTTCGACGACAACGTTGGTACGGACAATCTCACATCGGCATCGCTCCGCCGGGCAGGCCGGCGCCGGCTGCCGAGCAACAACCAGGTCGTAAGCATCAGGACAAGGCCGCCGACCAGGAGCCACGCCGTGATCCCCTGGTTCCCACGGCACAAGCCCTGCACGGCGAGCAGCGCGGCCCGGCGATATGGAGAGTCTTCCGCGCAACGGGCCAACGCGAAGTCAAGTGCTGTCGCCTGCTCCTCTGTGACGATGCGCCGGCGAACCAGGAAATCGAAACGCTGCATGACTGGCCAGGGGGCGGCATCAGTGACTCTCTGCAGCAGCGAGAAATCCTGCCGCAGGTAGATGATGTCGGCACGCACCGCGTTGCCAGTCCGTGCCGGCTCGAGATAAAGCGGCAGCGGCGAACCCGGGTCGGGCAAGTCGCGCGTCAGGGCATCCCGTGCTTCGAGATTCGGATTGCCCAGAGGCGGATGGCACAGCAGGCAGTTGCGCAGGTGGTTGATGCGCACCAGTTCGCGGACCACGGGCACCTCGACACCGTTGACCATTTGCCGCTCCGGGGAACGCGGATCGGGCGCGCTCACCATTCTCTCGAGGTCAGGCAATAGATCGACTCGCTTGAGCTGAACAATTGTCGTGGCGGCGTAGTGGGCCACGGCCGGCCACGGGTAACGCAAACCGTCCATGAGGATGCCCGTGGCGGGCCGCGTGTCGCGTCGTTGCAGCGCGGCACGTGCTGCGCTGCGCTGCCATTCTTCATCCGCGAAGATGGCCAGCCGGGCCAGGGCGCGAGTCGCTTCTTCGTTGTCGCAATCGGCCAGCTTCTCGATCAATCCGGGCCGGTATGCCGAGTCTGTCCAGAGCACTTGCGTCAGGGCTGTGACAGCCTGCGGATTGTCCGGCGGCAGCAACCCGGCCCAGAAGTCCAGGCGGCTCGCCCCGGCCCGCAAGGACTCATGGACCTTCTGAACCGCTTTCCCGAAACGCTGCCTTTCATCCGATCCTAGCCGGCCGTCCCGGCCTGTGCGAAAGGGCAGACCCGCCAGGTCGGGACGACGACGCTTCAGTTCCTCGATGAAATTGTCCGCTGCTCGCAGATTCAATCTGTTAATATTGACCACCAGGTCGGTGACGTGGGCAAATGCCGCATCCCGGTCCTGGAGGCGGATCTGCGGTACTTTTGCCAGATCGTTGCAATCGAGTGCCCGTAGAGGATCTGGCAGCGACGGCGTGGCCGAGAGCAGGTGCCGTAGGCGTATCGGCTCGTTGAGGACGCTGTGATCCTGCGCCCTGGCATGCTCGCAAGCCATCCAGATACAGACACACGCGAGCGCAGCGCTGCGGCACATGGCGGACTCCTTCGAGAGAGTGAATGGATCGGTCCGCGGATACCGCAGGATAGATGGGACAGATGAACTCAAAATGACGACGTGATTACGTTTTCGTCATCTTGCATGGGGAAACGTCAGCGTCACCGTGGTGCCTGATGCCGGCTCGCTCTGGATCGTAACCGAGCCGCCATGCAGTTCGGCGATTTTCTTGACGATGGCGAGGCCCAGCCCGACATGGGCGGCGTCGCGGTTGGCGTTCGCGCGGTAGAAACGCTCGAAAACATGTGGGAGATGGGCCGCGGCGATGCCGGCGCCGCTGTCCTTGACGGCAATGTCGAGCTTACCGCCATGCACCTGGACGGACAGCACGATCGCGCCGCCGGCCGGCGTGTGCCGCAGGGCGTTGGACACGAGGTTGCCGAGGGCGCGTTGCAAGAGCGCCCGCTCGAAGTCGCCCTCGATTCTCGCTGGACACTCGATCGCCAGGCTCACGCCGGCTTCGGCGGCCGCAGCCTCGTAGAACTCGCGGGTGCGCTCCAGCTCGTGCGCAAGCTCGACCGGCTCGCGCTGAATCGCATGGCCCGGGTCATCGGCGCGGGCCAGGAACAGTAAGCTGTCGATGAGCCGCGACAGTCGCCCATATTCCTCGAGCGCTGAACCGAGCAATTCCTGATATTCTTCCGGCGTACGGCTCTTGCCAAGGGCGACTTCGGCCTCGCCGCGCAGATTGCTGATCGGCGTTCGCAGCTCGTGGGCGATGTCGGCGGCGAACTCCGCCAGGCGGGCGAACGATCCCTCAAGCCGATCCAGCATGTGGTTGAAAGTCTCGGCGAGGCTGCGCAGCTCGGCGGGCAGCGGCGCGGCGGCGAGACGCTCGTTGAGCGTCGCCGTGTGAATGCGGTTTGCGGTCGCGGCAATGTCGTGCACCGGTTGGATGCCGCGCCGGGCAATGCGGTAGCCGCCCGCCACGCTTGCCAGCAAGGCGAAGGCCAGGACGATCACCAGATTGCGGCGATAATCCGCCAGCAACTCCTCGGCATGAGTTCGATCCATCGCAACCTGGATGGTGAACGACGGCCCAGCCGTGACCGCCATCATGCGGAATGGTCGATCGTCCGGCGTGCGATGATCCTGCCCGCGGACCGTGTTTCTGTCGAATGACTGCGGCGGCGGAAACTCCTCGCCTGGAATCGTCAGTCCCATGCTCGGCGTGTCGGCGACCGCTTGCTGCCGGTCGTCGAGTACGCGCAGGTAGATGTTCGGGTCCGGCCGCGCGGGCCAGGCCAGTTCGATCTGTCGCCGCAGGGACTCCCGATCCGTGTGTTCACGCAGCAGGTTAACCAGCGGCAACGCCTGGTCCGCCAGAAAACGATCGTCCTCCCAATCCAGGCTTGCCGCCAGCGCCCAGTATAGATAACCCGTAGCCGTCAGGATCAGCACGAATGACGCCAGCGCGTACCAGACCGTCAAGCGGCCGGCGAGCGACCAGCAACGCAGCCGCCGGGTGGGCGGATCCGTCGCGCTCTTCGAGGACATAGCCCATTCCCCGAACGGTATGGATCAGCTTCTTGTCGAAGGGATCGGCCACCTTGGCGCGCAGCCGGCGGACGTGCACGTCCACGACGTTGGTGTCGCTGTCGAAGTTCATGTCCCAGACCTGCTCGGCAATGAGCGTCCGCGATAGGACTTCGCCCGCCCGCCGGACCAGCAAGGCCAGCAGCAGGAACTCCTTGGGCGTGAGGTCGAGACGCTTTTCGCCCCGGCTGGCTCGATGCCTGACAAGGTCCATCTCCAGGTCGCTCACCCGCAGGACATCCGCTTGCCGGCCGCTGCCGCGCCGCAGGATCGTCCGCAACCGGGCCAGCAGTTCCGAGAAGGCGAACGGCTTGACGAGATAGTCGTCCGCCCCCAGTTCCAGACCCTTGACGCGATCCGGCACTGCATCGCGCGCGGTCAGGAACAGAACCGGTGTCAGCAGGCCGTGCCGCCGAAGTTCCTTGAGGATCGACCAGCCGTCCTGCCCCGGCAAGGTCACATCGAGAACGATCAGATCGTAAGCAGCTCCGAGCGCGGCGTGCAGACCGTCCACGCCGTCGCCGCAGACATCCACCGTGAAGCCGTTCTCGACCAGTCCTTTGCGGAGATAGGCCGACGTCTTGGGCTCGTCCTCGATGACCAGGATGTTCATCGCGGAATCACCAGTGGTAAATGGATGCTGATGATGGCTGCCGCGAGTAGATTCTAGCAGAGGCGGCGGCTTGGATGTAAGGATGACTGGCAATGACAGCCATTCCCGGCCCAGGTATAATAACCTGGCAAATTACGCACGATGCCTGGAATGAACGATGTCCAAGAACCTGACGATTTCACGGGCCGACCTCGAAGCGATGGACCGGTTTTACCGGGAAGGGGGGCTTCGCCGAATGGCCTCGCCGCACGTGCACTATCAGGAGGCGAGCTGCCCGCACCCGGGCTGCACGCACAAGATGGAATGGATTGATTTTCAGCTTGAGCTGCACGGCGACATGGATGCCGTTTACAAACCCCTCGTGAAGTCGTGGTGGGAGGGGACGGGATTCGCTGGCCGTTGCCCCGCTTGTCAGGGTTGGGTTCACTTCACGACGCTGGAAATGAAGGCCCTGTCCGAGGACGAAGCTCGGCACTTGCCGTGCTTGCCGGACCAATGGCACGCGCTTGCGCAGTTTGCGTAGACAATCGCCGTTTTCTTCTGAAAAGGCGTTGATGATCGACAGTCTTTGGCTGGTCCACCCTGACGAAGCAATGTGCGACGCATTCCGTGAGCGATTCGCCGGATTGCCGAATGTGCGAGTAATCCAAGGGCGGTTCGAGGACCTGGAACCGCACGATTGCTTTGTCACCGCCGGCAACGCCTTCGGTCTGATGACCGCCGGGATCGATGCCGCCGTGGTTCGTCGATTCGGCGACTCACTGATGGCAAAAGTGCAGCAACAAATCATGGATCGGTTCTTCGGCGAGCAGCCAGTCGGCACCGCCTTCGTGGTGCGAACCGATGACCCGCGGCTGCCTTTTCTTGTGCACGCGCCAACCATGCGCGTGCCCGGCAATATCGAGGGAACCGACAAGGTCTACGCAGCCACCTGGGCAGCTCTGCTTGCGATTCAGTCGCACAATCAAACTGACGACCGTCGCCTGCAAGTGGTCGCGTTCCCCGCAATGGGAACCGGTTTCGGCGGCGTGCCGTTCTGCGAGGCTGCCCGACAGATGGCCGTGGCATACCGGCATTTCCTGCAACCTCCTCACCGGCTCGGGGCATTCGTGGCGGAACGTCAACGCGCCATCTGCTACGATGGCCACCGTCAAGTCGTCCATTGATCGCTACAGCAATGATCGGGCGAGTATGAAGGACGAATCTGGAAAGCTCACGAGCGAGGCGCTGGCTGCGTTGATTGTCGATGCACTGCTTCAGGCAGGCATCGTGGCCTGCGAGAATCTTGACGAGGCCATTGCGATCGCGACTGAGGAAATTGACGTCCGAAAGGCCGCGGGCGATTATTAGCCTCGATCGGCGTCGCTGCCCGCCCTATGCAATTCCTCGAGCAGAATCTCCTGCACGAGCTCGGTCCTGGCCATGCCCTTGGTCTCGCGCATGACGGCGCCCTTGATGGCGTCGGCGGCCTTGGTCTTGCCCTTCTTGAAGTCGGCGACGGCCGTCGGATTGGCGGCGATGGCCCGGCGGACAATGTCGGCAAGCTGGTCGCGGTCGGCGATGACCTTGATGCCGAGCTTGTCCATCGCCTGTTTCGCGCTGGGGCAGCCGGCCAGCATCTCCGCGAAGACCTCGCGTGAGCGCTGCTTGTTGAGTCCGGTGGCCTTGATCTCCCCGATGAGGTCGGCCAGGCCGGCTGCCGAGATGGGAAAGTAACGGATCGCTTGCTTGCTCTCGTTGAGCGCTTGCAGCACGTCATTGGCGAGCCAGTTGGCCGTCTCCTTGGCGTCGCCGCAGAGGCGGGCCGCCTCCTCGAAGTAGGCGACGAATGCCCGGCCCTGGCGTGTGAGCACGCCGGCGTCGTACGCGGAAAGACCGTACTGCGCCGGCAAGCGGGCCCGCTGGGCGGCCGGCAGCTCTCCCAGTTCGGCGCGAACTTCATCGACGCGCGCTGCCGACACCGTGACCGGCACCAGGTCCGGCTCGGGGAAATAGCGATAGTCGGCCGCCTCCTCCTTGCGGCGCTGGATGCGTGTCGTGCGGCTGTTCTCGTCCCAGCCCGCTGTCGCCTTGTGTACGCCCGGCTCGCCCCATTTCTTGCCGTCCTTCTGGAACTGCTCGAATTGCCGTTGTGTCTCGTAGCGCATGGCCCGCTCGACGGCGGCGACGCTGTTGAGATTCTTGACCTCGACGATCGGCGTGGCGGCGACGCTGCCGTCGGCTTGCGGAATGTGCAGGTTTATGTTGGCGTCGCAGCGCAGGCTCCCCTCCTGCATCTCGCAATCGGACACTCCCAGCTCGCGGAGCAGCAGGCGGATTTCCTCGAGGTAGGCGCGGGTCTCCTCCGGGCTGGCGACCTCGGGCTTGCTGACGATCTCCAGGAGAGGAGTGCCGGCGCGATTGAGATCGACCCGGCTGGCCTGTCCGCCGCCATTCTCGTCGTGCAGCAGCTTTCCTGCGTCCTCCTCCAGGTGCACGCGAATCAGGCCGATGCGCCGCGGCCCCTGCCCGGCATCGATCTCCAGCCAGCCTTCCTCGCTGAACGGCAAATCATACTGGCTGATCTGATAGTTCTTCGGCAGATCGGGATAGAAGTAGTTCTTGCGATCCCACTTGGTGAATCCGGCCACGCGGCAGTTGAGCGCCAGCGCCGCCTTGACGGCAAGGTCGAACGCGCGCCGGTTCATCACCGGCAGCGCCCCCGGCAGGCCGAGACAAACCGGGCAGGTCGCCGAGTTCGGCGGCTGGCCAAACGTCGTGCTACAGCCGCAGAAAAGCTTTGTCCGCGTCAAGAGCTGAACGTGGACTTCCAGACCGATGACGGTGCGGTAGGAAATGCTCTCGCTCCAAGTCATGTCAGTGATGTGTAGCGGAACTCGCCAGAGTTCCGACAGCCAGCAACCTCATCGCTCGGTTATTAACATTCTGGCCGCACAGGATTGCCCAGCGAGGCGGCCCACCAATTCGCGTTTACTCGCGCCGCCAGTCGATCCGCGGCGCGTCGGCCCAGAGGTCTTCGAGCGCGTAGTAGCCGCGGGCGTCGGCGTCGAAGACGTGAACGACGATGTCGCCATAATCTTGCACGATCCAGCGTGAGACCTCGTAGCCCTCGATGGACAGCCGGCGGTCGCCGTCGGCACGCATGGCGGCGTCCACTTCCTCGGCGAGGGTGTGGATTTGCCGGCGGCTCGAGCCGGTGGCCAGCACCAGGTAATCGTAAAGCGGTGTCAGCCCGCGCATGTCCAGGACGGTGATGTCCTTGGCCTTGTTGTCCTCGGCCACGCGGGCACAAAGAACGGCACGGTTGAGGCCGGCACCTCGGTCGGCGGCCTTGCTATTGCCCTCGATATTCTTGTCGATGCTGAGGATAGTTGCGTTTGTCAATTGGCCCCCTTTCGCCCTATCTTCCCCGAACCTCCCGGCGCCGTCAAGTGCCCAGGCGATTTTCCGAGCCCGTTGCGATGTACGACGAGCCAGTCTTTTTTCGGTTCTCACCAAGGGGCAAGAATCTCTTCCCCCGCAGAACTCTCGACTTCGTAAGAATAAGCCCGCGGTTGCAGTTTTTTTCAGAATTTTTCGACCATCCTCCAAACCAAACGGGGATATATTGTGTTGTAATGGTAGCGCCCGCCACCTTCCCCGTTCGGCATTGGAGGCCGTCATGAAAATCGCGATCACCAAACCACTTTTCGCCTGGGACGCCCTGGAGGATTCGCCGTCGCTGCAATCGCTGCGTGT
>Ga0194131_10003097_pt1 | contig 26556 bp, 21 predicted proteins | sample TA2KigO120mmetaG_FD_148631 | JGI IMG/M metagenome (GOLD analysis project Ga0194131, IMG submission 148631) | Freshwater microbial communities from Lake Tanganyika, Tanzania - TA2015053 Kigoma Offshore 120m | ecosystem: Environmental > Aquatic > Freshwater > Lake | place: Tanzania: Lake... | reverse complement strand
TATTGAAGATCCCCGTCATCAGCGAGAGAAACCGCGCGTTCGCGCGCGGTTCAAGGATCACGGTGTAGCGACCGGGCTCGATGGCCTTCGCACCGCGACTCCTGAGCGCCTTTTGCGCCGCGACTTCCGTGAGGGCCTTCGCATCCACGGACTTCGCATCCTTGATGCCCATCGTGCCGCTCCAGCCCGAACCGCTGCCGTCCGGCATGCGGCAGGTCAGGATGAACCCGATGTCGGCCGTGCGGTAGTACGCGAACAGTCCCTTCGAGTTGGCGTTGCAGGTCGCGATGTCGTTCTTCGGGATGAACCCGGCGCCGAGTACGCCGCGGCGCTGCGCGGTATCAATGCTGTCGCGGACCAGGCGTGCGCGTTCGAGCGGCCCGAAGTTGATGCCTTCCGTCGTCGCGCCTTCGACCGGGATGTACTCCTGCGCGCCGAGCAAATCGGGCAACGACGTGGCATCGTTGGCCTTCTCGGCCTCGCCGCGCGCCTCGTCGCAGGCCTTCTGCAACCCGGCGTCGCTCCAATCGCGCGTCGTCGCGCTCCCGACCTTCATGCCGAGTCGGACGGTGATCGTGGCATTCCGGTCGTACTGTACGAGATTGGTCGTGATCGAGGAGTTGGCCCAGCGCGTGCCGCTGCGTTCGCCCGCCGTCAGGTTGACCTCGACCGCGTCGGCCTTCGCCATGTTGATGATCTTCTCGACCAACGCCTTCGCTTCGTCGCGGGTGATCATGAGGTCCGCAGGTGTATGGGTGTGATACGCGTGCGTGGATACGCTAGCCGCTGGGGCGTGACCGCGGCAACTACGGGTGTGCGGTTCAGCGTGCGCCTCGGTTGCGGCGCAGCCACCATTCCACGGCGAGCAACAGCGTAAACGGCACGATCCACCACGGTGACCGCATCGGATACACCGGCCTCGGTCGCCCGGCGTCGCCGTGCGCGTCCCGGATACGGCCCGGGAGATCCCGCAGTTGCCCCGCGGAAACTTCGCCGCCGCCGGTCGCGGCGGCGAGCATTTGCACGGCAGGACCGCCGCTGCCCTCGGCTACGCGCCGGCGGTCCACGACGGTCAATCGGCCCGCACCGGCGTTCCGCTGGACGCCGATCGAATAGGCGCCGACCGAAGCAGGGGCACGGAAGCGCCCGAAACGCGAACCCGGGCGTTGGCCGCTCGTGAGTGCGATTGAATCGCCGGTCGAAAGCACGGCCCAGGCAGGCGCGTCCGCCGCGTCTTCCTGTTCCATGGCATAGTGGACCTCGACGTCGCCGCCGACGTGGATGTACTGGGGTTCGACCTGCAGCTCGCCAACGCGCCGCGCGGAAGCCGCCGCGCCGGTAACGATGTCAATCCACACGTCCGCCCAATCAGGGCCGTCGACCTCCCGGAACTGCCAGGCGTCCAGCGCGCCGGTCACGATCAGGCGACCGCGACCGACAGGGGAATCCCACAGGGTGGCGGACGACGCTCGCGCCGGACCGAGTGGCGTTCCGCCCGGCGGAAGTGCGCGTGGCGCCGCCAGCGCAGTCGCGCGCAACGCGGGAGCCGCGCGGTCCGCGGTCAACGCGAGGCTCGTGGTGTCGCGGCGACGGTCCACGCGCCAATCCACCACACCCGTCAAGCGATTCGCGGGGCCCGAGACCACGGAATCGAGCACCATCACGACGCTGCCTCCACGCCTCCGCATGAACCGGTCGAGCGCCGCAACGTCCCCGGTGCCGAGCGCATCGGCGCCTCCGACAACGATGACCGCGTATCGGTCGAGCGCCGCGGGGTCGCCAGCCAACGAGGTTCGCGGAAGCGATCGCGCGGTGCCGGCGTCGCTGGACGCAGCCCGGCTGGTGTTCACGCGGCTCGCGAGGTCCAGTGTCGGGCTGGACTCAAGCGCGCGGCGAACGAAACGCGACATCCAGGACGGCCTGGCGTCATACACCAGCACCGGGATCGCCCTTGCGGTGACGCGCGTGTATGTGCCGGCCGCCGCGACCACCCGATTACCCCGCTCCAGCTCGACGGTCAGCCGTATCAGGCCCGTGTCGGGCGGCACCACCGCCAGCGTAGCCGTGCGTGTCACCACACCCGCCGAGGGGCGCGCGGAGCGCATCGCGACCTCCAGCGCATCGCCTTCCGGCAGGACCGCGCCGCCGTCCTGGCTCGCCACGAGGACGCCGCCGCTTCGCAACGCAATGCGAACCGGCGCCGAAGTGCGTTCGGGCTCGATCCACGTGATCCGCACGTTTGCGCTGCCGCCTGGGCCGATCTCGGGCTCCACGTCCATGTCGCGGATTCGCGCGTCGTCCGCGCCCAGGTCCGCGACCACGCGGAATACCGGGCCACCAGCGCGTTCGAACCCCAACGGAGCGCCTGCCCCGACCACTACCGTCGCACGCGCCGCATCGCTCGGCTCGGCGATGATCGTGAACTCCGCCGACAGCCGTGCGCGCACATCCTTCAGGAGCACGGAGTCCGCGGTCGCATCGCGCGCCACGACGCTCACCAGCGCACCGTCGGCGCGGGTGCGTATGAGCTCAGGATCCACGAGGGCCGCCACGGCGATGATCAGCGCGGCGATCCGGAACGCCTGTTCCAGCCGGAGCCAGTTCATCGCCCGCGCCCGCGCCAGCGATCCGTCACCGCACCGCGGAGCTCTGCGGACCGCGGATCCGTGCGGAACCGGCCGGTCCCGGCGCGTCCGGCGGCCAGCGCCGCGCTCAATCGCACCGTAGCGCTGTCCAGCCACTGCCGACGTTCCCGCGGCTGCGCTCGAGCCGACTCGACCAACGCAGCGCCAATGGCGTTTCTCGCCGCCCCGAGCGCCTTGATCTGGAGCGCGCGCGCGGACCAACCGAGCAGGGCCGCCGGCGACGGTTCGGCGACGTTCGGCGCGGCATTCGCGCGGCTGATGTCGCGCAACAGTTGAATGGCGGCGTTGCGATCGCTTTCCGCGTCCGGACGTCGGCTGTCGCGGAGCGCACGGGTCGCATCCGAGAGGTCGCCGGTCAGTCGGCGCGCGGGGTCGAGCGCTTCGCGATCCCCGAGCGCCCGGAGGATGATGCGGCCGCGCGCGAACGCCCGTTCGATCTCCACGACGGCCGCGCGTTCCATGGGCAGCGCCGCGGCGAGATCACCGTCGTCGAGCGCCCGCGCCGCGCGACTCATGGCACGAATGGCCCGCGTGAGCGCCTGGCGACCACTGTTCACGTCCCGCCCCGCCAGCAGGTCCTCGTCGGCTTCCGCATGCGCTTGCTCATCGAGGTCCGTCATGCTCGACGTGTCGGTGAGCACTTCCGTCATTTCACCGCCCAGCATGAACACGAACTCGGCCCGCACGCGACGCTGCTCGGCCGCGATGTTCGCGGCCTCCGCCGCCGCGCTGTCGGCGGACACGGTCGCGCGCCGGGCGATCAACCGCTCGGTCTTCTGCACGATCATCTGCTGGCTGAGCGCATAGCGATCCTCGTCCGGATCGAGCGCAAACCCGCCAAGTGCGATGCCTCCCGGAGCAGCGACCTCGATGATCGCGGCGTCGGATTCGACCGGAGGCGCATTGGGCCTGGTGTCGGCCGCCACGGCGCGATAGACGACCATGTCGCCCGGCTCGAGGTTCAGCGCGCCGAGCGCCCAGCGCACATCGCCGCGCCACGTCGCCGCGTCTTCGGCCTGCACGGTGAGCGGCAGTTCGCCATCGTCGAAACTGAAGCGCTCGCCCGACCCTCGCACGCGCGTATAGCGCAGCGTGAGTGACGCCAGCCCGATATCGTCGGTGGCGCGGATGCGGACCGGCAGTGTCCGTGCGCCGTCCGCAACGATGAGGTCGCGTCCCGGGGCTTCGATCGTGACGCGCGGCGGCGCGTCCGGCGCGACGGTGAGCGCGACGAACGCTGCGGCATCGCGATACTGGATCATGACCGCCCCGTCACCAGGCCGGTCGGCGGTCACTGCACCGCGAGCCGTCGCCTGCGCGATGGGCAGGCGCGTGGTGTCGCCGCCGTGCACGATGCGCACCGAGTCGCCCGTCGCCCCGCCGCTCACGCTGACCGCGAACTCGATTCGACTACCCTCGATCACCTCGATGCGTGCGGGGTCTCGGCTCGTCGCCTGCGCGCGGCCGGTGTATGCGGGCGGCGCCGTGGTGACCTGGATCGCAAGGATCCGTGCGTCTCCTGAACCCGCCACGACGGTGGCTTCCACGCGGCCCGCACGCGCAGCCATGACGATCGCGGCGAGCACGGACGTCGCGGCGAGCAGTGAGGCGCGCGTGAGCGGTACGATCGCTCCGGGCAGCGTGCCCGCGACCGCCAGGTCGGCCCGACGCGCGACTTCGCCGGCGACGTAGTCGCGCAGCGCGCCGACCGAACCGGCGGCCGGCGACTCGACCGCGGTGAGCACGAGATTTCGCGACGTGGGCACAGCGGCCTCGACGGCGAGGGCCGCGGCGACGCGGTCCACGCGGTGACGCGCCGCGATGGCCGCCGCGACAGCGGCCGCGGCGCCGACCACGAGGGCGGCAACGATGATCAGCGAGCGCGACGCATCGGCGGACAGTCCCAGCGCAGCGTGCTCCGGCCCAACCCAGGCCGCGAGCGCACCGCTCGCGACGAACGCGGCGGCCAACCCCGCGCCGATCGCCACGCCGAACAGCGCACGCCGTATTCGCATGCGCGCGGCGGTGGCGTCCACGAGCGAGGCTGCGCGGGACATCATGCCTGCACCTGCATTGGCGCGCGACGGCGCACGATCCATTCAAGGGCAAGGACCGCAAGCACCGCGCCCCAGAGCCAGCGTGAAAGGCGCGACGGATCGCCATGTGAGGCGACCGTTGAGCCGCCGGGGGAGTCCCTCGCCGCCCCGACCGAAGCCGCATTCCCGCGGGCCGGACCGGTTCCGCTCGTGTCCTCGGTGAGCGCGCGCGCGATCTGCGCGGCGCTCCAGCGTCGCGGGTCGGCCTCGGCGTCGGCCACATGCGCGTCCCCGCCGCGATACAGTGCGGCCGCAAGCGACACCGCCGACCAGGACGTCGCCACCACGGGCGCGAAGATGAACGGTGCGCCGGTTGCCGCATTGCCGACGACGATCGGCGGGAGCTGACTCGGCCAATCTTCCAGGAAGGTCGAGTCGGAGAGCGCCGCTGCAACCCGTCGCGCGAGGAACACGTCCGTGAGCGGCCGGCGATCGCGGATCCATGTGTCGCGCTCCGGGGTGTCGGCGAACACCAGCGTCAGCGATGGCGCCGAATCCGGGCTCTCGGTCCGCGTGGTGGTCGGGGTGAACATCGTTTCCGCGACATTCAGGGCCGCGAGCGCTCGATCCCGTTGCGGCGTGCCCTCAGCAACACGCATGGTGAGGTGCGCGAGCCCAGGCAGCGCCAACCCAGCACCACCGCGCGTCGCAACGCGACTGGCCTGCGGCAGGAGCCGAACCGTGACACCCGGCGGCAGCGCGCGGAGATCGGCCGGCGCAAGCGACGTGAACTGGAAGTCCGAGAGGACGACGAGTTCACCGACGCCACCGCGCTCAGCCAGCCAGGCCGCCGCGATCCGCACACCCGCGCGCGGCAATCCGGTTTCCAACACGAGCCCATCTTCGCGTGCAGCACCGAGAGCAACACCGATCGCTTCGCGGCGTACGCGGGCCACGCTATCCGCCGTGGCACGCAACTCGACCACGGTTCGCCGGACGCTCGCGCTGGTGTCAATCACGATGGCCAGCGGTCGAGCCGGCTGAGCATCGCGCTCACCAATGCGTGTCGGCCTGGCGAGCGCGAGGGCGGCGAGCACGAACGCCGCGGCGCGCAGGGCGAGCAGCAGCGCGTCCTCGAGGCGCGCCGTGCGTCGCGGTGGCGTGAGCGCCGGGCGCACGAATCGGAGCGAGGGCACCGTCACACGACGGGTGTGGCGCCGCGTGAACAGGTGGATCAGGATCGGCAGCGCGACGGCGGCCACGCCCAACAGCGCGAAGGGGGCGCCCCAGGTCATCGTGACAGTGGCCGGTGCGGATGGTCCACCACGCGCGTGCCGCCGCGACGGTGCAGCCAGCTGCGTAAGGCAGCCGCCGGCGGCGTGCTCGTCAGCATCAGCGCCGAGTCGATTCCCTCGGCCGTCGCCTGCCGACGCACGCCCTCCACGAACGCCGAGACCGTACGCGCATACTCGGCGGCGACATCGGCGCCGAACGCCACGCGCGCACCCGATTCCGCATCCACGAGTTCCGCGGCACCGGTGGTGCGAAGGTCGAGCTCCGAAGGCGTCATGAGCTGCAGCACGGTCGCGTCGTGTCCGTGGCGAACCGCCCGCCGCAACGCCTGCCAGGTTCCCGGCTCGTCATCGTAGAAATCGCTGATCACGATGAGCATCCCGCGCCGCCCAAGCAGCTGGGATGAGCGGTCGATCGCCCGCCCCGGGTCCCACCGGCCCTCCGGTCGCAACCGGTCAATCTCGGCGATCAGCGCGCGGCGATGCGGGACACCGCCGCGCGCGGCGATGTAGCGCAAATCGTCTTGCTGCAGCGTCATGATGCCGACGGCATTGCCCTGGTCGCAGGCGACGTGTACCAACGCCGCCGCGACCACTTGCGCGTAGCGGAACTTGGCCTCGCCGGCCGCACCGACGCGCATGGACGCGCTGGTATCGAGCACCAGCATCAGGGGCAGGTTCGTGGACTCGCGAAACTGGCGGGTGAAGAGTCGTCCGCTTCGGGCGAACAGCTTCCAGTCCAGGTACTTGAGGTCGTCACCGGCACGGTAGGCCCGGTGTTGGCGGAACTCACTGCTGAAGCCGTGAAACGGACTGCGGTTGCCGCCCGTTCGCAGCCCCTCGACGACGAACCGTGCGGCCAGTTCGAGGTCGTCAATGGCGGCGACGACGTCCGCGCGAAGGGACGATCCTGCGTTCGCGCCTTCGTGCAGCGCGGCCTGTTCCCAGGTGGCCTGGCCCGCCATGCGCAGCGTCCGCGCGCTACGCCGAGACCATCGAGGACACCGCGGCCACCAGTCGCCGCACGACGTCATCGGGCGTCACGCCGTCCGCCTCCGCCTGGAAGTTCACGAGCAGGCGATGCCGCAGCACCGGCAGTGCGACGCGCGTGACATCAGCCGGTTCCGGCGCCGGACGACCGTCGAGCAACGCCCAGGCCTTCGCGCCAAGCAGCAGCGACTGGCCGGCCCGCGGGCCCGCACCCCACCGGACGAACCGGCGCACGACTTCCGGCGCCGCGGGATCACCAGGGCGCGATGCGCGACTCAACCGCAGTGCGTAATCCACGACGTTCGACGCCGCCGGCATTGCGCGCACGAGGGCACGCGCGGCCTCCAGTTGCTCGCCCGTCGCGACCGGCCGCGCCGGCGCGGCCGCCTCGCCCGTTGTCTCGGCGAGGACGCGCCGCTCCTCCTCGAGTTCCGGGTAGGAGATGACGACGTTGAACATGAAACGGTCGAGTTGTGCCTCCGGAAGCGGATACGTGCCTTCCTGCTCGATCGGATTTTCCGTGGCCAGGACGAAGAGCGGTCGGTCCAGCGCGTGGCGTACCCCGCCGATCGTGACCTGGTATTCCTGCATGGCCTCGAGCAGCGCCGACTGCGTGCGTGGCGGTGTCCGGTTGATCTCATCCGCGAGGATCACGTTCGCGAAGACGGGACCGGGGATAAATCGCACGGACCGCTTGCCGGTCGCGAGGTCCTCCTCGATCACCTCGGTCCCGACAATGTCGGACGGCATCAGGTCAGGCGTGAACTGGATGCGACTGAACCGCAGGTGCATCGCGTCGGCGAGCGACTTGATCAACAGCGTCTTGGCGAGGCCGGGCACGCCGCGAAGCAGGCAGTGCCCGCCGGCCAGCACGCAGGCCATGATCTCGCGGCGCACCTCGTGCTGCCCGATGATCTGCGCACCGATCTGCTCGTCGAGCGCGCGCGCGAGCGCCGCGGCGGCATCGAAGGTCAGCGGAGGTGCGGTGGGACTCGCGGCGGGACTCGCGGCGGGCGCGCGTGGAGTTTCGGCGACGGACGTCACCCGGGGATTCTACGCGCGGCGCGCGACCGTCACCACCCTCGGACGCCGCCCGTCAGCGGCGCGGCAGCTTGACGGTGAAGTCGAAGTCCACGCCGAGGACGTGATAGGTCCGGTTGTAGGACTTCGCGTAATCGGGCCGGTAGATGTAGAACACGTCCAGCTTGCGGCCCTTGGCATACTCGAACTTCAGCCCGACTGTATTGCGCCAGTTGTCGATCAGGTAGTCCGCCCCGAACGCGATGTAGGGCTCGACCGACGCGTAGGCGTCGAGCCGGCCGGCCAGCTCACGCTTGGCCTGCGCGCGGATCCGCACGAACCGTTTCGCGTCGGAGGCGATCTCGTCGTCATCGGACCCGTTGGCCAGCTGGTTCGCAAGCAGCGCACGCAACGACAGGTCGAAGTCCATGACCGACGCGTCGCGCTCCGCACCGACGGCGATGCGGTGATACGTGCCGCCGTCCACCGACGAACGCCGATACGACGCCAGCAGTGTCGCGCCCGCCCACCCGTTCCACGATCCTTCGGCCGTGACGTAGGCACCCTTGTACAGGCGCGCGTTCCCCTCGTAGCGCTGCCGGTATCGCAACGAGGCCTCCCACTTTCGCGGAAGGTCCAACGTCAGGCCCGCGCTGTACCACGCCTGCGTGTCCGACGGGTCGCTGCGGGACGCCTGGGCGCCCAGCACCTGCGCCGACACGGCGACGCACGAGACGCAGATGATGGCGGCCCGGTATGTCACGAGTCGTAGTACGCCGTCAGGTGCACCGAGTCCTGCACCAGGTCCACGTCCCAAATGTGAACGCGGGTAACCGCGAGGCCCGTTCGCTTCCGGAGATCGGCGATCAGTTCGTCGCGTCGCGAAGGATCCACCAGGTCCACGCGGTCATACCGGATGTGCTGTGATGACTGCGGCTTGCCGAGGACGCCGTGCTCGAGCACCGTCGCGGTCAGGATCAGGCCTGCCGCCACCGCCGCGAGCCCGGGCACGGGGAGCGTGCCGACCGCCATGAGCAGGCCCAGGCCGATGGACAGGAAGAGATAGGTCATGTCGATCGCCGAGATGCCTTCGGTGCGATACCGCAGCATGGAAAACACGGCAAACATGCCGAACGCGGCGCCCATGGTCAGCTCCACGCGCCCCATCAGGAACGCGATGAGGAAGATGACCACGTTGCACGCGACGAAGGTGAACAGCGGGTCCACGTGCTTGTGGCGCCGGAAATACACGAGGCGAACGAGTGCCCAGAGTGCGAGCAGGTCGAGCGCGACGCGCGTCAGGAAGTCGAGCGCGAATGGAGAAATGAACGTCATGTTGCCGCCGATATCGTGCGATAGGGGGCCAGTCGCGCAAGCGCGGCGCGAAACCGGTTCTGCCGGAGCGTGGGGCGGAGGGCCGCCATGCCGACACAATACTTGCTGATCATCGCCCGCGTGCCGTGGATCGAGCGCAGGTGTTCGATCACCGGCGACGGTGCGCGCTGGTCCTGCTTCACCTCGATCACGGCGAGCGACGGAAAAGCCGCCGTTTCGCCGTTCACCGAGAACCGCACCCCGACGTCTATCGTCACGCGCTCATGTGCGTCAGCGCGCACCAGCGTCAGGCGGTGAAACGTGGTCCGCAGTGACTCGTGCAGTTCGGCCGGCAAGGGGAGATGCAGGCCCGGCACCTCACGTCCTGCCGGCAAGGCGTCCGACTCGGTGAACGGGACCCGCGATTTCACCGTACGGCGGCCGCCCGTCTTCTGCTTGACCTCGAGGAACGACTCGCCGCTGTCGGCGTACGAGCGCAGCCGCACCTTCAGGCGCGGGAGCACCCCGTTGTGATGCGCCGTGTAGAACCCGAAGGCAGGCGTGTCGAAGTATGTGGTGCGGTACTCGCGGAGCCGGGAGCCGCCGACATCGAGGGCGCGGTAGTGTCCCGTCAGCGTGCCGACCAGCGCCACGGCGTCCGCCACCGTCGCGACATACCGGTAATCCACGCGGTCCGCCTGCGCGGCTGTGGAGGCTTCGGCGATCCCGGTCGCGCCGAAGCCCGCGGCGGCCAGCCCGATGTCACGGCCCGCCGCCGGAAGATCAACGTCGAGCTCGGTCATTGCAGGAACGTGTTGGCCACCGTTCGCCGCGCCGTGATGTGCGCCTTGAGCGTCGCCGCCGCGTTGAGGAACGCGTTCGGCGAGGCCAGGTACGTGTACCCCGGCTGTTCGCCGTTGGCGCCGACGACGAACGGCGAGATCAGCGCCGTGTACTGGTCGATCAGCGGCGTGAGCCGGGCGTCCGTGAGGACGCCGTCCACAAATGCGCGCACGTGCGCCTTGTACCGCGCGAAGTACACCGAGTCATTGGCGAGGTAGCGCAGCAACGGCCAGCTATTGGCGACTTCATTCATGGTCATCGAGAGGCCGCGCGTGTTCGGCCCGGTATTGCCGGCGGGCAGCGCCGTCCCCGTCACACCGGGCGTCCCGGTCATGGCCTGATTATGGTCCCAGGGAATCCAGGTCAGCTTGTTGGTCGGGTGATTGTAGAGGTAATAGTTGTGCGCGATCGCCCCATAGCTGTCCCAGTTCACGACCGTGTTGTTGATCGCAAGCCACCGGAGAAAGTGGTCCACGTTGAACGTGGCCTCGAGCGCGGTGCGCCACTGCGCCGCATTGGTCGTCCGGAGCGGCGACTGCAGGGCGGTGATCGCCGCGCGCACGTCCGACCAGTCGGCGGCGGCCTCGTTGTTCTTCTTCTCGAACTGGGCCTGCACGAAGGTGTCGAACCGGGACTCCGGCTTGTAGATGTTTCCCGCATCGCTGCCGAACTGCGTTTGCACCATGGAGTCGTCAATCACCTCGACCGCCGTGTACACGCCGCAGTACTTGAGTCCAGCGCCGAAATCAATGAACACACGGTAGAACGCGGTCTGGGCAGAGGGGATCCCGGCCATGCGGAAGATGTCAGCGGTCAGCTTCTCGCGAATCAGCGAGTTGTCAGCCCATGCCGGCGACATGGAGAGTTCCTTGAACCCGTTGAAGTGCTGGTTGGTCGTCGCCGGAAACTGATCCTCGAACTTGTCGAAGTTCAGCCGGAACGGGAGCTTGTAGTTCCCTTGCCGCCAGGCGGTGGAGAGACTGGAGTTTCCCTTGAGGCGAAACCCGACGTTCTTCCACGCCTTGCCATTGAAGCGAAGCGTGACGCCCTGGTAGTCCGGGTCGGTGGACGGAAACCCGCCGCCGCCTGGCCCCATGCCACCCACCCCGAAGTCAAACCCCCACAGCGCGCGCATGTTGGTGCGGATCGCGGTCCACTGCGCCGCGGTCATCGTGATTTCGATCGTGTTGACCGACGACTGCGGGAACACCGCGGCGTAGTTCGGCGGCACGTTGCCGTGCGTCGCGTCGGTCCAATCGGGGTTGTATTGCTGCGCCGTCTGCACGGACGGAGTGTCCCGGTCCGGATCCGCCGTGGGCGACGTCGGCTCCTTCCGGCATGCGGAGAGCAGCGCGCAGAGCGCCACGGCGCCGAACGCGGATACGCGACTCATACGCTGATGGACGGAAAGCCCGCGCATTCGTTAATAATGCGTATCGGGGCGCCGTAGCGCCCTTGGCGTACGCCAGTAAACTTTGCCTCCATGTGTCGCGACCGGACTTCGAACACGCGCCTGACCGTCGGGTCGCCGCGGCAATCCGCATCCGCGCTCGCGCCCGGCTGCATCGGGAACTTCGGTCCGGGGCTCGACGTGCTCGGCGTCGCCGTCGCCGGCCCGGGCGACCGCGTCACGGTGACGCGCGATGGTTCGTCGGGCGTGGTAATTGATGACCCGGGACACCCGGAGCTGCCAACCGACCCGACCGCGAACACGGCGGGCATCGCCGCGGCTCACGTGCTCCAGCGCGCCGGCGTTGACGTCGGCGTGCGCATCAGGGTGCACAAGGGACTCCCGCTCAGCGGCGGCCAGGGTGGCAGCGCGGCATCGGCCGTCGCCGCCGCGGTGGCGACCAACCGGCTGCTCGGCGAGCCACTCGACATCGCCCCGCTCCTGGAGTGCGCCGTCGAAGCTGAATCGGTCGTCAGCGGTCGGCATGCCGACAACGTCGCGCCGCAGTTGCTCGGCGGCGTGGTGCTCGTGCGCTCGATCGAGCCGATGGATGTCGTGCAGCTCGCGAGCCCGTCGGCGCTGCGCATCGTGATGGTGCACCCGGACCAGCGGTTGCGCACGGCGGACGCCCGGGCGGCACTCCCGCAGTTCATCGCGCGCTCGATGCTGGTTCGCCAGATGGGCAACGTCGCGGCGATCGTCGCGGCGCTGGAGTCGGACGACTTCGCACTGCTCAGCCGAGCCATGGATGACCAGATCGCCGAGCCCGCGCGCACGCCGCTCTTGCCGGGCTTCGCCGAGGCGCGCGAGGCCGCGATGGCCGCCGGCGCACTGGGCGGTTCGATCTCAGGCGCGGGACCCAGCAGCTTCTGGCTCGCCGGTGACGACGTGACGGCACGGCGCGTGATTGACGCCGTGCGGGCAAGCTACGGCGCGCTGCAGATCGGCTGCACGGCGCGGGTCACGCATATCGCGCAATCGGGCGCCATGGACCTGCCGGAAGACGCGACAAGTGCATAGCCGCGGCGGCCGCGCGTGACGCCGGCCGGCGAGATGCCGTTGGGCATGCTGCCGTTCGGCGAGACACCGTTCGCCGCCTGCGACGACTGCGGGGCGAGGCGCGACGCGATCGGCGATGTGAACGCGGTACCGAATCACGCCACGTGTGTCGCGTGCGGCGGGCTGCTGGCGATAGTACCGCAACGACCGGGCTGCACCGGCCGCGAACTGGCGGATTCGCTCGACACGGCCGCGGCCCGGGCGGCTGGAGGCGTGTGGCGCTTCGGAGCGCTCGTGCACCCGAGCCGCACGCCCGTCTCGTGGCCCGAGGGTGACACGCCGTTGGTGACCTCGCCGGCACTCTCGGCGTTCGCCGGCCTGGACAATCTCTCGCTGAAGCACGAAGGCATGAACCCGACCGGAAGCTTCAAGGACCGCGGCATGACCGTGGCGATTACGGACGCCGTGGCCCGCCGCGCGCGGGGCAGCGTGCGTGCCGTTGCCTGCGCGAGCACGGGCAACACCGCCGCTTCGCTCGCGGCCTATGCGGCACGGGCCGGGCTCCCGGCCCTCGTGTTCGTGCCGGCCGGGAATGTCGCGTCAGGGAAGCTCGCGCAGGCGACCGCGTACGGCGCGCGCACCCTCCTGGTGCGCGCCGACTTCGACGCGTGCCTCGCGCTCGCGCGCGAAGCGAGCCACTCGCTCGGCGTGTACCTCGCCAACTCGGTCAATCCATGGCGACTCGAGGGGCAAAAGACGATCGCATGGGAACTGCTTGCACAGCGAGACTGGCGCGCACCGGACTGGATTGCATTGCCTGGTGGCGCTCTTGGCAACACGTCGGCATTCGGCAAGGCGCTGTCCGAAGCGCGCGCGCTCGGATTGATTGACCGCGTACCTCGCCTGCTGGTCGTCCAGGCGGCCGGAGCGGCGCCATTTGCCGCGGCGTTCGCGAACGGCTTCCGCGAGCGCGTGACCGTGCGCGCGGAAACCGTCGCCACCGCGATTCGCATCGGCGCGCCAGCGAGCTGGGATCGCGCCGTCCGCGCGATTCGCGACACGAACGGCGTCGTGCTCGCCGTGGACGACGCCGCCATCCTCGACGCGAAGGCGGCAGTGGACGCGGCCGGAATCGGCTGCGAGCCCGCGAGCGCGGCGAGCGTCGCCGGCGTGCGGGCCGCGCGCGCGCGCGGACTGATCGCCGCCGACGACTCCGTGGTCGCGGTCCTCACCGGACACCTGCTCAAGGATCCCGACACCGTGATGGCGTACCACGCCGGCGGCAGTGCGCGCGCGAACGCGCCCATCGCGATCGAGCCGACCATCGCCGCCGTGGATGCGATCCTGTCATCGCTGTAAATCCGCCCGGCCCCCTTGCGTCAGGTTCCCGATGGCGGCAGCGTCATGTGGTTAATCCCCAATCATAAGGAGGTCGCATGGTCGGTCTCTCCGGTCTCTGGATGCCCATCCTGCTCGCCGGCGTGCTCGTGTTCTTCATGAGCTCCATCATCCACATGGCCCTTGGTTGGCACAACAGCGAAAACCCGGCACCCCCCCAGCAGGATGCGCTTGCCGATGCGATCCGGCCGTTCAACATCCCCCCCGGCGACTACATGATGCCGCGCGCGGGTTCAATGAAGGAAATGGGCGAGCCCGCGTACCTGGAGAAAGTCAAGAAGGGTCCGGTGATCTTCATGACCGTGCGCCCGAACGAGATGAACTTCATGGGCAAGCAGCTCGGCCTCTGGTTCGTCTACTGCCTGGTCGTAAGCGTGTTCACGGCCTACGTCACCGGCCGCGCGCTCGGCCAAGGCGCGGAGTACATGGCGGTATTCCGCATTGCGGGCACGGTGGCGTTCGCCAGTTACGTCCTGGCGCTGTGGCAGGGTTGGATCTGGTGGGGGAAGTCGCTGCGCTACATGCTGACCTCGTCCGCTGACGGACTCATCTATGCGTTGCTCACGGCCGGCGCGTTCGGCTGGCTCTGGCCCCGCTAAGGGCGCAGGTTTGACGCAACGGTTACACTGACCTCGCATGACCCACGCATCGGCTGACGTCGCGGGACCCCCTCCCGTCGCACAAGCGACGTTCCGCGACGTCACGCCGGCGCAGTGGCGCACCCTCGCCGCTGCAATGATGGGCTGGATGTTCGATTCGATGGACTTCCTGCTTTACGTCATGGCGATCGGGAAGCTTCAGGCATACTTCGGGTTCGGCGCTGCCACGGCCGGGCTGCTCGCGACCGTTACGCTCGTCACCGCCGCCGCGGGCGGGCTGGCCTTCGGCGTCATAGCGGACAAGATCGGCCGCGTCCGTGCGCTTTCGCTGACGATCATCGTGTACTCGGTGTGCTCCGTCGGCGCCGCAACGTCGCAGGATGTCGTGCAGCTTGCGATCTGGCGGGCGTTGCTCGGTTTCGGCATGGGTGGCGAATGGGCGGCCGGCGCCGTGCTCGTCGCGGAAACGTGGCCGCCGTCGCTCCGGAACCGGGCGACCAGCCTCATGCAGTCAACATGGGCGCTGGGCGCGATCCTCGCCGCAGGACTGGCCGCGCTATTCCTCGACGTGCTTCCGTTGGGAGACGAAGGCTGGCGTTGGCTCTTCGCGATGGGCGCCTTGCCGGGTATCCTCGCTTGGTGGGTGCGCCGCCGTGTGCACGAGCCGGAGGTGTGGAAGCAGAACCACGCCGCCGGACGCCTGGCCGGCAACCCGTACCGCGTGTTGTTCGGGAAGGAGCTGCGGGCGCGTACGCTCCTCGCGTGTACGCTCAGTTCCCTGCTCCTCTTCGCCTATTGGGGACTCTTCACCTGGCTTCCCAACCTGCTGGCCTCGCCCGTCGAATCGGGCGGCGCCGGAATGACCATCGTCAAAAGCATGGGCTACATCATCCCGATGCAGATCGGGGCGTTCATCGGTTATCTGTCGTTCGGCCCGCTTGCGGATCGCTTCGGCCGGCGGCGCACATTCGCGGGATTCACTGTAACGGCCGCAGTCATCGTGCCGCTGTACCTTCAGATGATGACGACCCCCGTGGCCCTCTTGGTCCTGGGTCCGATCCTCGGATTCGTCGGGCACGGATACTGGTCCATGCTCGGTCCGCTGCTCTCGGAGTTGTTCCCGACAGCCGTGCGCGCATCGGGACAGGGGCTTGGCTACAACTCCGGCCGCCTCGCGGGCGCCGCCGCGCCGTACGTCATGGGCGTCCTGGCGGGAGTCCCCGGCGTGGGGATCGTGGCGGCGCTCGGCCTGACATCGGCATTCTTCCTGGCTGCGGCTGTGGTCGTGTTTCGGTTACCCGACTCCAGCACACAGGCCCTGGCGACCTAACTTTCGCTTGCCGTGATGACCACCACCGCCGAGATGCTCGCACACAACCCGCGTCCTGAGCTGGGCGAGGTGGACGTGTTTGGGCTCACCCATCCCGGCAAGGTGCGCAAGGTCAACGCCGACCACTTCCTGGTTGCCAGCTTCCACCGGGCGATCCAGGTACACCACACGAGCATCGCCGAAGACATCGGGCCGACGCAAACGCAGAACCGCGGGTTCATGATGGTCGTCGCGGATGGCGTGGGTGGCGCGACCACGGCCGGCGAAGGCAGTGCCGAGGCGGTCAAGGCGATGGTGCAACACCTGCTCCACGCCACGGAGTTGACGTCCACGCTGGTCCTGATGAGCGAGGACGACGCCGTGACCCAGCTTCGCGACGCCGTCATGGAGGCGCACGCCAAGCTGGTCGCGAAGGGCACCGCCGAGGGCCGGAAACCGGCCACGACGATCACGATGTTCGCGGGGTTCTGGCCGCGCGTCTTTATCGTGAATGCGGGCGACAGCCGCTACTACCGGCTTCGGAACAACCGGCTCGAGCGGCTGACCAAGGACCAGACGATGGCCGAGGCGATGATCGAAAGCGGCGCGCTCACGCGCGAACGCGCGGAGCAGTCGCGGCTCAAGCATGTCCTGTGGAGCGCCGTCGGGAACGAGGAGCTGAAGCCCGACGTGACCCCGCTCGATATCGTGCGGGAAGACCGGCACCTGCTCTGCACGGACGGGCTCACGAAGCATGTCAGCGACGAAGAGATCGGCGACCGGCTCCGCCGCGACGAATCGGCGGAAGAAACCGTGCGCGCACTGGTGGACCTCGCGCTGGAGCGCGGCGGCAGCGACAACGTGACCGTCGTGGTCTGCCGGATCGCCGCACGAAAGGCGCCAGCCGGCCCCTAGGGGCTGAGCCGCCGGCTTCGCGCCGGTCAGTGCCGGACCGCGGGGCTCGATTCCCTGTGTCGCTACGCGATCACGCCGTTCACCAGGCGCACTACGCGGTCGGCCGCAGCGCGCGCGAACTCCTCGTCGTGCGTGGAGATCAGCACGGCGCGCCCCGCGCCCGCGAGGTCGCGCACCGTCGTGGCCAGCGCCGTGCGCCGCGCCGGATCCAGCGCCGCCGTCGGTTCGTCCATCAGCAACAGCATCGGGTCAGGCGCCAGGGCGCGCGCGATTGCCACGCGTTGCGCTTCGCCGCCCGACAGCTGGCCCGGGCGCGCGTCGGCGCGATGCGCCACGCCGAGTTGCTCGAGCAACTCGGCCGCGCGCGCGGCCGAGCGGGACGGCTCCCAGCCCAGCACGTGGGTCGTGGCCAGCGTCACGTTGTCGGTGGCCGAGAGATGCTCGAATAAGGCGTGCGACTGGAACACCATCCCGACGGTGGAACGGAGCGCGCGGAGTTGGGACTGAGGCGGCAACGGGCCCGGCGCGAGCCGCGCCTCGCCCGCCGTCACAATGCCGGCCGCGAACGGTTCCAGTGCCGCCACGACGCGCAGGATGGTCGTCTTCCCTGCGCCGGACTCGCCCATCAGCACGCACACCTCGCCGCGCGCCACGTCGAGGTCCACGCCGCGCACCATCTGGCGCCCGGCACGCTCCACCACGAGGCCGCGGACCGCAAGGTCGGCCATCACCGAACTTCCAGCCGCCGCTCGAGCCGGCGCGCGAGTCGCGAGAGCGGCAGCGACATGGCGAGGTACACAACCGCGCAGAGGATCCCCGGCACGAGCCAGCTCCCGATATTCGCGGCGTAGATCGCCGTTTGTTTCGTGAGCTCCACGACCGTGATGACGGACACCAGCGAAGAATCCTTGAGGAGCGCGACGAAATCATTGGTCATCGGCGCAAGGGCAAAACGCACCGCCTGCGGACCCCGCACGAGCCGGAACGCCTGCCACTCACTGAAGCCGAGCGTGCGCGCCGCCTCGAGCTGGAGGCGCGGCACCGCTTGCAGCGCGCCGCGATAGATCTCCGACTCGTAGGCAGCGTAGTTCAGGCCAAGGCCGATGATGGCCGCCGCGAGCGCGGGAAGGCGCACCACTTCCGCCAGGCCGTAGTAGATCACGAAGAGCTGCAGCAGGATCGGGGTGCCGCGCATCACCTCGACGTACACGGCGAGTGCCGAACGCCACACCGCGCCGCCGTACACGCGGCCCGCGGCGATCGCGATGCCCAACCCGATGGCGATCAGCATCGACGCAACCGAGATGACGAGCGTGATCGCGGCCGCTTGCAGCAACGCAGGCACGTACGATCCCACCGTGGTCGGGCCCTGCGGCGCGGATGCGCCACCGACGACAGGCACCGTGCGGCTCGCGCTGTCGGCCCCGACCACCTGTGCAAAGAGCGAGCGTTGGCCCTCGTCCCAGATATTCCAGCGGCGATAGGCCGCTTCGAGCGATCCATCCGCCATCCGTGCGCGCAGCACGGCGTCCACCGAATCGCGGAGCAAGGTGTCGCGGCGCGCGAACATCACGACGTAGTGCGACGTGGCGGCGGGAACCGGCTGGATGACGAATCCGCCGACTCGCCGCAGCGACCGCTCGGCGACGATATGATCGAGCAGGACGGCATCCACGCGTCCCGCCAGCATGTCGGAATACGGGTGGTTGTCGTTCTCATACGACACCGGCACGAGACCCGTGCGCTGCTGCTCGTCGAGCAGCATCTGGTACGCCAGCGTCGCGCCCAAGGTGCCCACGCGCCGGCCCGCGAGGTCGGCCAAGGTGCGAAAGCGCGCCGTGTCCGCCTTGCGAACGGCGAGCACCTCGCGAAACTCGTAGTACGGGACTGAGAGCGCGCGGCGCGCGCGCAACTCGGGGCGGTCCTCCACGCCGGACAGCCCCATGTCGAAGTCGCCCCGCTCGACGGATGGCTCGATGCTCGACCACTGCACCTGCACGAACCGCGGTTCGCGCCCGAGCCCGGTGGCAATCATCTCGGCGACTTCGACATCGAAGCCCCGGACTCGCGTCGGGTCAGCGGGATCGGCCTCGACGAACGGGGCTCCGCCTTCGGCATCACCCCCCCAACGGAGGGGCGGCCGGGCACCCTCGGGCGGCGAACCGGTGCACCCGAGTGCGACGAGAAGCGCGAGGGCTGCGAGCCGCGGCGGCGTCAGGTCGCTCCTGTCAGGCGACGCAGCACTTGACCGGCGCGCCGCGCGGCCTCGGCGATCCGCGCGGGGCTCGTGATGAACGACACGCGGAAGAAGCCCTCGCCCCCAGCGCCCAGTCCCGCGCCGGGAAGGGTCACCACCCCCGCGTCCATCAGGGCATCGCTGAACGCCCCGCTGGCCACGCCGGCAGGCAACGGGATCCACAGGTACATGGTCGCCCTGGGGGTTTCCGTGGCGAAGCCGGCCTCACGAAACGCGGCGACGGCCGCGTCGCGTCGCTCGCGAAACACATCGAGGTTTCCCGGCAGCCATTCGCGCGATGTTTCCAACGCCGCGATGGCGGCGCGCTGCACGGCCTGGAACTGGCCCGTGTCGGTGAACGACTTCACCTTGGCCAGCGCCGCGCAGACCGACGCATTGCCCACCGCAAACGCGCAGCGCCAGCCCGTCATGTTGAACGTCTTCGAGAACGAATGGAACTCGATCGCCACGTCGCGGGCGCCGTCGATCTCGAAGATGCTCGGCGCCACGTAGCCGTCGAAGGTCATTTCCGAGTACGCATTGTCGTACACGAGCACGATGTCCCGCTCGCGGCAGAAGCGCACCATGCGTTCGAGGTACTCGCGCGGCGCGATGGCGGCCGTCGGGTTGTTCGGGTAGTTGAGGTACAGGATGCGCGCCCGCCGGATCACGTCGGGCGGGATCTCGTCCGGCTCGACGAGAAACTGCGTGCGCGGTGTGACGGCGTAGAGATGCGGCTCGGCGTCCGCGAGCTGCGTGCCGCCGCGGTACGCGTTATAGCCGGGGTCCGGGATGATCGTCGTGTCGCCGGGCCCCACGTAGGCGAGCGCGAGGTGCGACAACCCCTCCTTCGACCCGATGAGCGGCACGACCTCGTTCAGCGGGTCGAACGCCTGGCCGAAACGCCGCTGCATGAACGCCGCCACGGCTTCGCGAAACGGCGGGTAGCCGAGTCCGAACCCGTAGCGGCTCATGGCGGGCTCACGGGCCGCCGCAGCCAAGGCTTCGATCGCCGCGGGCGGGGGCGGCAGGTCGGCGTCGCCGGCGCCCAGGTCAATGACATCGACGCCGCGCGCGAGCAACTCGCGCTTCCGCTGGGGGATATGCGCGAGCGGATACGGCGGCAGCGCCGCCAGGCGCGGAGCGGTTTTCGGCATGCGTGGCCTACGACGTCGGCGGCGCGAACCCGTCGCCCGATTCCAGCCACGAGAACTGGTACTTCTCGTCCTCGTATTCGAGGAACTCGCGCGCGACCTTCATCGGCCGGAACGAGTCCATCATGACCGCGAGTTCATTCGTCGCCTTGGCGCCAATCGAGGCCTCCATACGGCCCGGGTGCGGGCCGTGCGGAATGCCGTCCGGATGCAGCGTGATCGATCCGTACTCGATGCCCTTCCGGCTCATGAACTCGCTCGAGGCGTAGAATAGGACCTCATCGGAATCCACGTTCGAGTGGTTGTACGGCGCGGGAATCGCTTCCGGATGGAAGTCGTACGGCCGCGGGCAGAATGAACAGATCACGAACCCGTCGCCCTGGAATGTCTGGTGCACCGGCGGCGGCTGGTGCACCTTGCCGACGATCGGCTCGAAGTCGTGGATGTTGAACGCCCACGGGTAGAACATGCCGTCCCAGCCGACGACGTCGAGCGGGTGATGGTCGAGCACGAGCTCATTGAGCCCGTTGAACTGCTTGACGATCAGCTGGAAGTCGCCACGCTCGTCGTGCGTGCGCAGCTCGCGGGGTACGCGCATGTCGCGCTCTGAGTATGGCGCACCCTCCACGACCTGGCCGTAGAAGTTCAGGTAGCGGCTCGGGGGCCGCACGTAGCCGCGGCTCTCGAAGACCAGCAGTCGGGCGGGCTTGGTGAACCGATAGCGGTGCAGGATGCCGCGGTGGATCACCAGGTAATCGCCGGGGATGATCGGCAGGTCGCCGAACTGCGTCTCCAGCGTCCCCTCGCCCTCGGCGACGTACACCACTTCGTCACCTTGGGCGTTCCGGTAGAAATGCTCGTCCTGGCGGTCCGGCACGGCATAGAGCATCGCGACGTCGTCGTTATACATGACGAGCTTGCGGTCGAGCGTCGGGCTTCCGCCGCGCGCGACGGGCTTCGTGCGGAAGTGGCGGTGCTTCAACAGCCGATGTGGCTCGCCCTCGTACTTCCACTCCCGCAGCCGCTTCACGCTCTTGACGGTCGTCGGCGGGTGGAGGTGATACAGCAGCGACGATGGACCCGTGAAGCCCTCGTTTCCGACGAGATGCTCATGGTGCAGTCCGCCGTCCGGCTTGCGGAACGCGATATGCCGCTTGCGTGGGATCTTTCCGAGCGTGTGGTAGAATGGCATGGAAGTCGAGGTGTGGCGAATCGCCGACTAGAGGTTTCCGCGCGCCGCTTGTTCGCGCTCGATCGCCTCGAACAGCGCCTTGAAGTTGCCCTTCCCGAAACTCTTCGCGCCTTTGCGCTGGATGATCTCAAAGAACAGCGTCGGTCGGTCTTCCACGGGCTTCGTGAAGAGCTGCAGCAGGTAGCCCTCGTCATCGCGATCCACGAGGATCCCAAGCTCGCGCAGCGGCTCCATCGGCTCGTCGATCGTGCCGACGCGGCCCGCGAGTTCCTCGTAGTACGACGGCGGCGTCATCAGGAACTCGACGCCGCGTGACTTGAGCGCGCGGACCGTGCTGATGATATCGTCGGTCGCGATCGCGATGTGCTGCACGCCGGGACCGCGATAGAAATCGAGGTACTCGTCAATCTGCGACTTCTTCTTGCCGGTCGCCGGCTCGTTGATCGGGAACTTGATCCGGCCGTTGCCGTTGGACATCACCTTCGACATCAGCGCCGAGTATTCGGTGGAGATGTCCTTGTCGTCGAAGCTGAGCAGGTTGAAGAACCCGAGTACGCGCGAGTAGAAGCCGACCCACTCGTTCATCTTGCCGAGCTCGACGTTGCCCACGCAGTGATCCACGTACTTGAGGCCGACGGGCTGCTCCTTGAACGGTGACTGCGACGCCCGGAAGCCCGGCAGGAAGAGGCCGCGGTAGTTCCGGCGCTCGACGATCGAATGGATGGTGTCGCCGTAGGTGCGGATCGCCGCGATCACCACTTCGCCGTCGGGGTCGCTGAGCACCGTGGGCTCCTGCACCGACACCGCGCCACGCTCGATAGCCTTTGCGTAGGCGTCTCGAGCGTCGTCCACCCAGAAGGCGATGTCGCGGACGCCGTCACCGTGGCGCTTCACATGCTCGGCGATCTCGTGGTCCGGAGCGAGCGCCGTGGTGAGGACGAACCGCAGCTTGCCCTGCGTGAGCAGGTAGCTCGCACGATCGCGCACGCCCGTCTCAGGGCCGCGGTACGCCTCCAGCGTGAAGCCCCAGGCGGTGCGGTAGTACATCGCGGACTGCTTCGCGTTCCCGACCCAGAACTCGATGTAGTCCGTGCCGTTGATCGGGAAGGTGTCGTGTGCGGCCTCGGCGGCCGGGGCGGTCATGGTTGCCATGGGGATCGTGAGGTGGCGGTTGTGAGTGGAATCGCCTGCGCGCTGCGGCGCAGACCGGCAAGCGCAACGTGGCTCGGCGCCCAACGGCGCGCCGGAGCCAGCCACCGCAAGTCAGGCCCCGCGCGCACCCGTGCGTGCGCTGGTCCACCAGCGCCCCCACACGGTGTTGTCCCGCCAGATTGTCCCGTTCCGCATCACGCCCCTCGGGGGTCGGAAACCGCCTTCAATATATGCCCTCAGGCCAGCGCCTTGAGGCGCGCGCGGTCCACGTTGCCCCCGGAGACCACGATCGCGACGCTGGAGCCGGGTTCAATAGCCGGCTGGGCGCAGCCCGCGATCAGTGCGGCGATTCCGGCCGCGGCGGCAGGCTCCGTCACAACCTTGCATCGCTCCATCATGAGCCACATCGCCTCGACGAACAGCGCGTCGGGGAGCACATACACCTCGGCGGCGAGGTCGCGCACATGTTCAAACGTGAGCGCACCGGCGAACGGCGCGCCGAGCGCATCCACGACGGCCGTTCGGGGCGGCGGGTCCAGGTACACCGCTTTCCCGCTGTCCAGGCTCTGCCGCATCGCGCAGGCGCCATCCGGCTCGATGCCGATCACCCGCGTGGCCTTGCGACGCGCGCGCGCGACCACCGCCGTCCCGGCCGCAAGGCCCCCGCCGCCGATCCCGAACAGGATCGCGTCCACGTTGGGCAGGTCATCGAAGATTTCGTTCGCCACGGTCCCGGCGCCGGCGATCACATGCGGATCGTCGAACGGGTGCACGAGCGCGAGCCCGCGTTCGGCTTGCAGCTGCTTCACGACGGACATCAGGTCCCCGGCGGTCTGGATCACTTCGCCGCCATAGTTCCGCGTGGCCTCGACCTTCGACTGTACGGCGTTCGCCGGCATGACGAACGTGGACTTGACGCCCGCGTTCGTCGCCGCCCACGCCACGCCCTGCGCGTGGTTGCCGGCCGACAGTGCGACCACACCACGCTTCCGTTCGTCGTCCGTCAACGAGTTGATGCGATTGATGCCGCCCCGAACCTTGAACGAGCCGGTCTTCTGCATCGCCTCGAGCTTCAGGTATACCTCGACGCCGAACCGCGCGCTGAGGTTCTTCGAGTGCACCATCGGCGTGCGGTACACACGACCCTGGATGAGCTGGCTCGCGGCGCGGACGGCGTCGATCGTGACGAGTGTCATGCCGGAAGCTAGCTGTGGAGCAAACGGCGAGGGGTGGGTGCTCAGTGGTCGGTGGTCAGTTGTGGTCACCAACACTGATGACCGACCACCGACCACCCATCACTTGTCGTAGTCGTTGGCAACCCGCAGTTCCTCCCGCCCCCGGAACTCCTCCAGCGCCTCAGGGTTCGCCATCGCCTCCGTGTTCTTCACGGGGCGGCCATGAATGACCTCGCGGATTGCGATCTCGGTGATCTTGCCGCTGATCGTCCGCGGGATATCCCGCACCTGCGCAATCACGCGCGGCACATGGTGCGGGCTCGCGTTCGCGCGCAGGCGCGCGCGAATCGCCTCGCGTAACGCGTCGTCGAGGACGCGGCCGTCGGCGAGCCGCACGAACAACACGATCCGCACGTCGGTTGCGCCGCGTGAATCGGGCATCTCCTGCCCCACCACCACGCTTTCGACCACGCCGTCCACCTGCTCGACCTCGCGGTAGATCTCGGCGGTGCCGATCCGCACGCCGCCCGGATTCAGCGTCGCATCGCTGCGCCCGTGCACGACGTACCCGCCGCTCGCGGTGATCTCGACCCAGTCGCCGTGACGCCATGTACCGGGGAATCGGGAGAAGTACGCGTCGTGGTACTTCGACCCGTCGGGGTCGTTCCAGAACGCCACCGGCATGGACGGGAACGGCGCCGTGCAGACGAGTTCGCCCGGTCCGTCGCCTGGGCCCAGCGGCCGGCCCTGGTCGTCCCACACCTCGACCGCCATGGCCAGCCCGGCGCACTGCAGCTCGCCGCGGCGTACCGGCAGGGTGGGATGCCCCAGCATGAAGCACGAGATCAGGTCCGTGCCGCCCGAGATGCTCGCGATTCGCACGCCGGGCTTCACCTCGCGCCAGACGTAGTCGAAGCTGTAGTCCGCCAGCGGGCTGCCGGTGCTGAGGATGAGGCGCAGGGACCCCGACGCGCCCGGCGCGAGCCCTGCTTTCTCGGACGCCGCGAGGAACTTCGCGCTCGTGCCGAAGACATTGACGCGCTCCTCGGCGGCCATGCGCCAGAGCAAGCCGGGCTCCGCCGGTGGCAACGGCGCACCGTCGTACAACACGATCGTCCCCCCGGACGCGAGCGCGGTGACAAGCCAGTTCCACATCATCCAGCCGCAGGTCGTGAAGTAGAACACGCGCTCGCCGGGCGTGATGTCGCAGTGCAGCCGATGCTCCTTGAGGTGCTGGAGCAGCGTACCGCCGGCGCCGTGGACCATGCACTTCGGAAGCCCGGTCGTACCGGACGAATACATGACATAGAGCGGGTGGTCGAACACGAGGCGCTCGAACGCGGGCTCGGCTTGGCCGGCTCCGGCGACCACCGACCCCCACGGCACGGCGCCACGGATTCCCGCCAGCTCGGCATCGCCGATTACGTCACGAAGGAACGGCACCACCACGACCCGCTCGACCGACGGCAGCCCAGCAACGACCGCCTTCACCCGCGGCAGGATGTCTATGGACTTGCCCGCGTACTGATACCCATCCGCACACACCAGCACCCGCGGGCCGACCTGGCCAAACCGATCGAGGACTCCCTGCACGCCGAAGTCGGGCGAACACGAGGTCCACACCGCGCCAACCCACGCGGTACCGAGCATCGCGACCACGGTTTCCGGGATGTTGGGCAGGTAGCCGGCGACGCGATCGCCGGGCTGTACGCCCAGGTCGAGCAACATCCGCGCGAACGCGGCCGCCGACGCACGAAGTTCGCCGCGAGCCAACTCACGGCGCCGTCCGCGTTCATCCCGCGCGATCATCACGCGATCCGCGTCGGCCCCGGCAAGCAGGTTTTCGGCGAAGTTGAGGCGCACCCCTGGAAACCAGCGCGGGCCACCGCGCTGAACCGGCGCCATCGCGTGCCCCCCTGTTGCCACCGGGCGGGCGGCGCCTTCCCACTGGACCGCCGCGTACGCGAGCCAAGCCCCCCAGAACTCCTCGCGTTGGTCACCGGACCAACGGTGCCAGGCCGTATACGGAGCCGCGGCGTCCGGCGCGCCCGTCCCGCTCTCCGCCAGGTGCGCCACGAACCGAGACAGCTGGGTGTGTCCCCCACTGTCACGAATCGCGTCAGTTGCCGCGATCTGTGATGCCGGTCTCTTTTCCGTCGTCACTGAACTTGGTAGAATTCAGGGTTAGCCATTCCCTCTCTCTTACTATCAAAAAGGCACTCCTTACCCTCGCACTGTGCGCTATCGCCAGTGCACCAGCAAACGCCCAGCGCGGCGTCGCGTACGAAGCCGGTGTTTTCGGCCATTTCACTAAGTTCGACGCTGTGACCAAGCTCGACAACGGGCTCGGCATCGGCGGGCACGTTGACGTGTACCTCCTGCGTCGGCTGTCGGTGCAGTACTCGCTCGATGTGGCGTCAAGCCACAGCGGCATTGACGGCTCGGACCTCACCGTACTAAACAACCGGTTCGACCTCATCTACAATCATCCGCTCAACACGAAGTGGCGCGCGATGCTCGGCGCCGGTTGGACCGGGTCGCAGTTCCGCGGCGACATTGACAAGGACGAATACGACTCCGGTCTCAACGGGTTGCTCGGCCTCCGGTACTGCGTGAATGACTACTGGTCGTGGTTTGGCGCAGCGCTGGCGGATTTCAAGGACCCGTCCGACCAGGCGCCGGCATTCAGCCGCACGACCACGTGGAGTCTCCGCGTCGGCCTGACGCATTTCTTCGGCGGGCAGGCGAAGAATGGCCCGTGCCTCGACAGCACGCCGGCCCCGCTGCCGCCTCCGCCGCCGCCGGCACAGACGCAGGCCCCTGCGCCGCCGCCGCCA
>Ga0194131_10003096_pt1 | contig 26556 bp, 28 predicted proteins | sample TA2KigO120mmetaG_FD_148631 | JGI IMG/M metagenome (GOLD analysis project Ga0194131, IMG submission 148631) | Freshwater microbial communities from Lake Tanganyika, Tanzania - TA2015053 Kigoma Offshore 120m | ecosystem: Environmental > Aquatic > Freshwater > Lake | place: Tanzania: Lake... | reverse complement strand
CCCAGCCGCAGATGGAGGGCTTCGCAGTCACGTGCCCGCTCGCCCCGGACGCACCACGCCTCATATCCGGTTTTTGTTCATCGCCCCGCAGCTTCGGGTTCGGCTTCCTTCAGACCCCACCTCGCGGCGACGCCCTTGCCGTTTCCCTAGCCTTCGGCTCTGCGAAAACCTGGCTGTCGGACTCCCACCGACATAGTTACGTGCCATGCCCGGCACACACGCTCACGTTCTCCGCGATGCGGGTTTCGCACACTTCCGCCCCGAAGCGCTCGCGCAGCTGCCGGTCGATGTCCCACGACATTTTCCGCCGCGCGTCGAAGCGCGTGATCACGAAGCGCCGCTCGAGCCGTTTCTTGAGCACCGGCTCGAGCGCGCGCAGCGTGCGCTCCATCTGCAACGCCCCCTTCATCGCCAGATAATCGCTCGAGATCGGCACCAGTATCCGGTCCGCCGCGAAGATGCTGTTGAGCGAGAGCGTGCCCAGCATCGGGCAGGCGTCCATGAAGATCGGGCGGTCGGTATTGAGGTTCTCCCGGACGATTCCCTGATGGAGCCGGAAGAGCACGTTCGGGCCCTTGCCGAACTGCGTGTCCACCTTCGAGAGATCGAGGTGCGAGGGGATGATCTTCCAGCCGGTCGGGGAAAAGCGGATCAGGCCGGCAAGCGTCGCCCCGTTCGAATAGTATCCGTAGAGGCTGCGTTCGGATGAGCCGACCGTAGCCCCGAGTATCGACGTGAGATGCGCCTGCGGATCGAGGTCAATGACCAGCGGATCGGCGCCACGCTTGGCTAGCAACGCCGCCAGATTGAGCGTCGTCGTCGTCTTGCCGACGCCGCCTTTCTGGTTGAAGACCGCGATTTTGGCCACGGCTGCGCTTCTCCAAAACAGGGAGGGTAAGCCTAATATACGAATCAGGCACTTGGCAAGGTATATTCCTCCTACTGTTTAAAGTCCGCGCAAAACGCTCTGGGAGGACAAGCTATGCTGCTGAAAGGCTCGTGCCATTGTGGTGCAGTAGGGTTTTCAGTGGAGTCCCGCACCCCCTACCCCTACATGCGATGTTACTGCTCGATCTGCCGCAAGACCCAGGGCGGCGGCGGTTTCGCCATTAATATCATGGGAGAATCGAACACTCTTCGAGTACGGGGTAAGCATCATCTCGCGGTCTATCGCGCCCGCATCCAGGAAGGCCCTAAAGTGGTGCGGAGCCCCGGTCGGCGCTACTTCTGCAAGAAATGCGGCTCGTGCCTGTGGGTTCACGACCCCCGCTGGGGCCAATGGGTGTATCCGTTCGCCTCGGCTATCGATACCCCCTTACCGCGGTCGCGCGAGATCCAGCACATCCTGCTCCACTATGCGCCCACCTGGGTGGAAGTGCCCAAGCGCAAGCGCGACCGCTATTTCCGTGAATTCCCGCGCGAGGCCATCATCGACTGGCACAGGAGGCGCGGCCTGCTCGAATAGAAAGCGTGATGGGTGATGAGTAACGGCTGACGGCCAGGTAGACGTCCCTCTTTTTTTCGCCTTTCGCCTTTCGCCTTTCGCCTTTCGCCTTTACTTCTCCGCCCAGTCCTTCGCGCGTTCGACCGCCCTGCGCCATCCGGCGAGCAGACCCTCCACGTTGGCACGGTCCGCGTGCGGCCCGAATATCCGGTCCGCCTGCCACTGGCCGCGGAGCTCTGCGGTGTCCTTCCAGAACCCGACCGCGAGCCCCGCAAGATACGCGGCGCCGAGCGCGGTCGTCTCGTGGATGCGCGGGCGCACGACCGGAACGCCGAGTAAATCGGCCTGGAACTGCATGAGCAGGTCGTTGCGCGCGGCGCCTCCATCCACCCGCAGCTCCTTGAGCTTCATTCCGGTGTCGCTCTCCATCGCGTGCAGCACGTCGGCGCTCTGGTAGGCGATCGCCTCGAGCGCGGCGCGCGCGATGTGGCCGGCCGAACTCCCGCGAGTGAGGCCCACGATCGTGCCGCGTGCATACGGGTCCCAGTGGGGGCTGCCCAGACCTGCGAAGGCCGGTACGAGATAGACGCCCCCGTTGTCCGGCACGCTCTCCGCGAGCGCCTCGACCTCGGCCGAAGACTGGATGATGCCCAGCCCGTCGCGCAGCCACTGCACGACGGCGCCCGCGATGAACACGCTGCCTTCGAGCGCGTACTCGCGACGGCCGGCGAGCTGGGCCGCCGCGGTAGTGACGAGCTTCGCGCGCGAGCGGATCGGCTTCTCACCCGTATGCATCAGCATGAAGCAGCCGGTCCCGTAAGTGTTCTTGGCCATCCCCGGGGCGACGCACCCCTGGCCGAACAATGCCGCCTGCTGATCGCCCGCGATGCCCGCGATCGGGATGCGCGCGCCGAAGAGCTTTTCCGCCGTCTCCGCCACCACGCCGCTCGATGGTCGCACATCCGGCAGCAGGCTCAAGGGGACATTGAGCAGCCGGGCGAGCTCAACGTCCCAGGCACCGGTGTGGATGTTGTAGATCAGCGTGCGCGACGCGTTGGTGAGATCGGTCGCGTGCACCGCTCCGCCCGAGAGCTTCCAGACGAGCCAGGCATCCACGGTGCCAAAGGCGAGGGATCCCTCGAGCGCGCGGCTGCGCGCGCCGGTGACGTGGTCGAGGATCCATTCGATCTTCGTGCCGGAAAAATAGGCGTCGAGCACTAGACCCGTCTTCTCGGTGAAGCGCGGCTCGAGCCCGCGCGCTTTCAACTCGTCGCAGCGCGCCGCCGTGCGCCGATCCTGCCAGACAATCGCGTTCGCGACCGGCTCGCCGGTCGCCCGGTCCCACACCAGCGTCGTCTCGCGCTGATTCGTGATGCCGATCGCCGCGATGTCCGCCGCGCGCAGCTTCGCGCGCGCGATGGCCTCGGAAGCGACCGCGAGCTGGCTCTCCCAGATCTCGTGCGGGTCGTGCTCCACCCACCCGGGCCGAGGAAAGATCTGCCTGAATTCCTTCTGCGCCACGGCCTTGATCGCCCCGCCATGGTCGAACACCATGGCGCGCGAGCTGGTGGTGCCCTGGTCGAGCGCGAGGATGAAACTCTTTCGCGACGATGCGCCGCTCATACTACCGGCTGCAGCGGAATGCGCGCGGCGCGCACGACCGGTCGCGCGCTCGTGGGAGGTGACAAATATCGCTGTTGCAAAGGGCCCATTTTGGTTTATTCTTATACGCGGCCGGCCGATAACGGGGAGCGTACATGCTTTTCTACGCGTTTTATGTCGTTGCGATCATCGTCTTGATCCTGCATTTCTCCGGCTGGCTGAAGAGATACAACCTCGAATGGCTGGTCCTGGTGCTGGCGGTGGCCACCTTTCCGGCCGTCATCTTCCTCAAATAGCCTTCCCTCCGCGGCCGCGTGCGCCGCGCCCCGGCCGCGCTCACTTTAGCAGCAAAGTCGTTCCCGTAAAAAACAGCAGTGCTGCAACGAGCCTGGTGAACGCCGCCTGGCTGATGCGGTTTCCGATCCGCTCGCCCACCCGGGTACCCGCCCATACCAGCGGCAACAGGATCACGCATAGCAGCAGCGCGTCGCCCGTGTAGAGCCCCGCGACCGCGTAGCCCAGTATGCGCGCGACCATCTCCACGAACCACAACGCCGCTACCGTGGCGCGAAACTCCGCGCGCCCCACCCGGCGCAGGTGCATGTAGATCACGACGGGGGTACCCCCTCCCCCGCCGAAGATGGTGTCGACCAGACCGCCGATGAAGCCGGCCGGGTATGCCCAGCGCTCCGAGCAGCTCACTTCGGGCAGGCCGAAATAGTGCACGGCCACGGAGTAGACCGCGTAGCCCATGATGAAGAGGGCGAGCAGCTGCAGCAGCAGCGCGCTCGCGAGGGTAGCGAAGAGCAATGCGCCGGCGACGACTCCCAGCAGCGCTGCAGGCACAAGGCGCTTGAGCTCTTCCCGGACGACGTGCTCCCAGTCCCGGAACATCAGGAACAGGAAGAGCACGAACACCAGCACGCTCACCACGGGAACCGCGGTGCGGATCGGCATCACGAACACGAGCAGCGGGATCGCGACCATGCCGGCGCCGAAGCCGGTCATGCCGCGCACGATAAATGCACCGAACACCACCAGCGCCGCGAACGCCAGTTGCAACGCTCCCAACCCATCGATCATCATCGCACCGCGTGGCCGTCCGGGCTCTGCGCACGCGCCGCCCGCCGAGCAAGCCGCAGCGCCAGCAGCCCCGCGCCGCCCGCCAGCGTGAGCGTGCCGATCGTGGCGGCGTAGCTTCCGACGAGCTGATACGCAGTCGCGAACACCGCCGGGCCCGCCAGCACGCCGGCGTAATTCCACGCCATCGCTCCTCCGGTGCCCACGCTGACGCGCCCGTGCGGGCTGTGCCGCGCGGCTTCCGCGAAGAAAATTCCGTTCCAGCCCACCGCGCTCGCCCCGAAGACGGCGAAGAGCACGGTCACCAGCCATGCCGGCCATGCGGGGGACAGGAAAGCCAGCGTTCCGCAGCAGGCGATCATCGTCCAGGCGAGCCCGACGAGCACGCGCAGGCCATCGTCGATCGCGTCCGCCACCCAGCCCCAGAAGATGCGCCCGGCCGCGCCCACCGCGTGCATGAGGGAAAGCAGGAAGCCGGCAGCGACCAGCTGGTAGCCCATCTCCTCCACCAGCATGGTGACGGCGAACGTCGCCACGCTCATCTGCAGAAACGAGAAGAAAAACGACGTCACCGAAATCCAGCGCAGCGGCGCATGCCGCCAGACCGTGCCGACCGCTGCCGCGAATCCGCCACCATGGGGGGTCACCCGTCCCCGGTCATCGTCCCATGCATCACGCCACCGCTGCATCGCCGCGGCGGTCGCAAGCGTCGCGACGAGCACCACGGCAAGCGCCCATCTCCAGCCGAATCCGAGAGCGATCGGCGGCGCCACGACCGCCATGACGACCCAGGCAATCGGGATGCCGGTCTGCTTGAGGCCGAAGATGAAGTTGCGGTTCGCGGGCGGGCTGAACCTGAACAACAGGTGCGACGAGGCTGCCGGCATTACGCTCAGCCCCACGCCGAGCAACACGGATGCACCGACCAGCGCCGCGACGTTCGAAGTCATGGCAAGCAGCATTGCCGCCGCACCGAGCGCGAGCCCGACCTGCGTCGTGCGGCACGCGCCCCAGCGCTGCACCGGAATGCCCGCGAACACCGTTGCCGCCATCCCGACGCCGTAGATGAGGCTCACCTGGTAGCCGACGAGGGATGCGTCGAGATCGAGGCTCGCCGCGAGCTCGGGCGCGATCACCGGGAAAACGGTGGTCCCCAGGACCGAAGCTACCTGGGCGGCGGTCGTCGCGGCGACGACGGCAACGACCGTCGTGCGCGGCGAATCGGGCAGCCCCGGATTCGCGTTCATGCTGCAGCCCGCCTTGTGGCCCGCACCGCGAGCGCCAACAGGGCGAGCGACAAGGCGGAGACGACGGCCATGAGGCTGAAGGTCACGCTGTAGCTTCCGATCACCTGATACGCGGCGGCAAACAGCGCGGGGCCGAGCAGCACGCCCGCGAAGACGAAGAAGGTGGTGCCACCGGCGACGAGGCTTGTCATTCCGGGCGGGCTGAGGCGAGCGCACTCCGCGTGGAACACGCCATTCCAGCCCAATGTACCCATCCCGAGCAGGAAGAACAGGAAATAGACCACCGGCCTCGGCCAGCTTCCATCGAGCGCGACGAGCGCCGTCATGGACGCGGTCGTGATGACGCAGATCATGGTGAGCACCGCAAGGCTGCTGCGCATGCGGTCGGCGAGCCAGCCCCAGGCGACGCGGGAAACCGAGCCCGCAATCTGCGCCACGGAGAGCATCACGCCGGCCTCGACCAGCCCGTAGCCGCCTTCGACCACCAGATAGATCACAGTGAAGGTCAGGAGCGAGCGCTGGACAATGGAGAAGACCAGCGCGACGAGCGAGATCCAGCGCAATGTGCCCTCGCGCCAGACCATCGCCACGCCACTGAACGGCCGCTGTGTAACGATTCTGCCCGGATCGCGGTCGCTGTTCCACGCCGTCTGGTACCGCCGTCCGAGGACGAAAAGCACGAGGGTGTACGCGGTGATCATCGCGAGCGACCAGCGCCAACCCACCGTGACGGCGAGCGCCGGGGCTGTCAATGCCGTCACCACCCCGCCCAGAGGCACCCCGGTCTGCTTGACCGAAAAGATCAGATTGCGCCGTTCCGGGGCCGTATAGCGCACCAGCAGGTGCGCCGCGGCAGGATTGGCGAGTCCCATGCCGGCGCCCACCGCGACGGATCCGATCGCAATGAACGCGAGGTGCGGAAGCGCGAAGAGCATCAGGCCGAGTGCACACGCGAGCACGCTCATTTGCGACGCGCGTCCGGCGCCCCAACGCAGTACGGCCGCGCCGCCGAACACCGTGCTCAACGTCGCCGCCCCAAACAGGAGGCTCACCTGGTAGCCGACCCAGGCGGGATCGACGCCCAGGTCCTGCGCGACCGCAGGCGCGATCGTCGCCAGCACGATGTTCGCCATCGCGACCGCCATCTGTACTCCGGTGGTGATGAGCACCACCGAGACCGCATGGTGTCGCGGACCGAATTCGGGCAATCTGGGCGCTCCTGCAAAAAACTGAATCTTAGCAGCCGCACTCTCCGGCTACTCTGCCGGCGCGAGGTTTTTGACATGTCATCCGGGCGTTCCTAGAATGTCATGGGAATTCCACCCTCGCCCGCGAATGGCCGCGTCCGCAAACAGCAGGAATGGCTCGGTCGTGCAAACGATGCCGCTGCTCTCCGACCGCGCATACGAACGCATACGGCACGACATCATCGCTTGCGCGTTTGCCCCGGGCGCGGATATCTCGGAGGCGCAGCTCTGCGCCCACTACAAGCTCGGCAAGGCCCCGGTGAGAATGGCGTTGAACCGCCTCGCGCACGACGGCCTGGTGCGCGCGATCCCGCGCCGCGGATACATGGTTGCACCGGTCACGCTCAAGGACATCCACGACGTGTTCGAGCTGCGGCTGATGCTCGAGCCCGCCGCGGCGCGCATGGCGGCGGGACGCGTCGATACGCAACGGCTGAAGGCGATCGACGAAGCCTCGCGCGCCGGCTACCAGCCGGGAGATCCCAGGAGCACGGCGCGCTTCCTCGAGGCGAACAAGGCATTCCGCGTGGCAATCGCGCGCGCGACCGGCAACGCGCGGCTCGCCGACACCATTGAGCGGCTGCTCGACGAGATGACCCGGCTGCTGCACCTCGGGCTCGGCCTGCGCAACCGCTCCCAGGAGATGCAGCGCGAGCATCGCGTGCTCGCCAAGGTGCTCGCCCGGAGCGACGCCGCCGCGGCCGAGCGCGTCTCGCGCGAGCAGATCGAAGCCGAGCGCAACATGGTGCTCTCCGCTATTCTCACATCGAGCTCCGTGGTGACCATCGCCTTGGGCGCGGACAGCCCAAAATGACCACGTGCCCGGCGGCGCACGCGGGGTAATACCGGAGAACCGGATGAGAGCGGTCGTACTGCAGGACCACGGCACGCTGGATCAGCTCCGGTACATGACCGGCTTTCCCGATCCGGTCGTGCGGGACGATCACGTCGTGATCCGGGTCAGGGCCACCTCGTTCAACTACCATGACGTATTCACGGTGCGGGGCATGCCGGGCATCAAGGTGCCGTTGCCGATGATCATCGGCCTCGACATGGCGGGCGAGATCCTGGAAGCCGGTGCGGGCGTCAGCGACTGGAAGCCCGGCGACCGGGTGCTCGTGAATCCGCTGAACCGGCAGAAAGGCCTCATGGGCGAGATGATGCATGGCGGGCTCGCCGAGAAGTGCCTGGTCGCGCAGCATCAGCTGATCCGCATGCCCGACGGCGTCACTTTCGAGCAGGCGGCAGCACTGCCGGTCGCCTACGGCACGGCGCACCGCATGCTGATCACCCACAAGACGGTAAACTCCGGAGACAAGGTTCTGATTCTCGGCGCAAGCGGCGGCGTCGGCACCGGGTGCGTCATCCTCGCCAAGATGCTGGGCGCGGAGGTCATCGCCTGCGCCAGCAGCGCGGACAAGGTCGAGCGCTTGAAGCAGCTCGGCGCGGACCACGTGATCAACTACAAGGAGACGGACTTCTCGAAGTGGGTGGTCGAGAAGTACGGCAAGCCGCAGCGCCGCTCCTACGAGGGAGGTGTGGACGCCGTCGTGAACTTCACCGGAGGCGATACGTGGGCGCCGACCCTGAGATGCGTGAAGCGCGGGGGCAGGATCCTGGTGTGCGGCGCGACCGCCGGCTACGACCCGAAGGAAGACCTGCGCTACATCTGGAGCTTTGAGCTGCAGGTAATCGGCTCGAACAGCTTCTACGACGACAATCTGCAGGCGCTGATGGGCCTCATCCAGGAGGGCACGATGAGGCCGGTGATCGACGTGGTGCTGCCGCTCGAGCGCGCGGCGGACGGGCTGCGCATGATCGAGAACCGCGAAGTCTTCGGCAAAGTCGTCGTCACTCCGTGACGACCACGAATCGCGAATGGTGAATCGTGATTGGTAGAAGCTCGCGCGCCCGCCACGCCGCCCGACGCATCGCCTGCGATTTACGATTCGCGGTTTACGAATCGAGAAAAACACGATGAGCGTTTCCCGTCCAGAACCGCGCGGCTACCCGGGCAACCTCGGGCTGCTCCTTGCCGAGCACGCGGGGAGCGACCGGCCCGCGATCATCGATCTTCGCGATGCCTCGCGCCCCCGCGCGGTGAGCTTCCGCGAGCTCGACGTTGCGTGCGATGCGCTCGCGCGCGCGCTCGTCCGCGAGGGGATCAAGCCGGGAGACCGTATCGGCATCCTGTCGCTCAACCGCGCCGAGTTCGCGATCACGCTGCTTGGCGCGATGCGCGCGGGCATCGTTCCGGTCCCGATCAACGTCAAGCTTGCCGCGGACATGGTCGCATACATTCTTTCGGATGCGGACGCGAAACTCGTCTTCTCCGAAGCGGCACAGAAAGGGCTCGTTCCCGCCGGCATGCGGACGATCGAGTTCGGCGGCACGGGACACAATTCCTTCGACCGTTTTCTCGATCCCGGGCCATTCGAGGCGTTCGAGCCGGAGGCAGATTCGATCGCGATCCAGCCGTATACCTCGGGCTCGACCGGCCGCCCCAAGGGCGTGCTGCTCACCCATTACGGGCAGAACTGGAGCCGGCGCATCCTGGCGCACACGCGCGGCACCACGGAGCGCGACGTGATCCTGGTCGCCGCGCCCCTCTACCACAAGAACGCGCTCAACGCGATCAAGCAGGGGCTCACCGCGGGCGCGACGCTGCCGCTGCTGCCGCGGTTTTCGGTAGAACGCTACATCGACGCGATCGGGCGCTATCGCTGCACCGTGATCTCGGGAGTGCCGACGATGGTGGCGATGCTGCTGACGCGCAGGGATCTGCTCGCAAAGATCGACACGACATCGGTGCGCACGGTGATGATGGGCTCGGCAACTTCCTCGCCGCAGTTGTTGACCGAGCTCAAGACGAGCTTTCCGAACGCCGAGCCGCTGGTGGTGTACGGCGTCACCGAGGGCGGGCCGGTCCCGCTCGGCCCGCATCCCGAAGGCAAGCCGCGCCCACCCGGGTCGATCGGAGTGCCCTACGCCGGCACCGGGGCAAGGCTCGTCGGCGGACCGAGCGCCGACGAGGGAGAACTCGCGGTGAGAAACCCCGGCGTCCTGCTCGCCTATCACAACCTGCCCGAAGAGACCGCGAAGCGCCTGCGCGACGGCTGGTACTACACCGGCGACATCTGCCGCCGCGACGGCGACGGCTTTTACTACTTTGTCGGCCGCACCGACGACATGTTCGTCTCCGGCGGCGAGAACATCTTCCCGGTGGAGGTCGAAAACCTGCTCGAGCGCCATCCCGCCGTCCACCAGGCGCTGGTCATGCCATTCGCCCACGAATTGAAGGGTCAGGTACCCTACGCGTTCGTCGTACTGCGCGCGGGCGCCGCCGCAAGCGAGAGGGAACTCAAGCAATTCGCCCTCGCGAACGGCCCGGCATATCAGCACCCGCGGCGTGTCTTCCTGCTGCCCGAGCTGCCGCTCGCAGGCACCAACAAGGTGGACCGCGAACTGCTGAGGCAATGGGCGGCCGACGGGACGCTGGAAGCAAACCACGCAACAACCGGAGCCGGAAATGCCTGAACAACCGCTGTCCGTTGAACAGCTGCAGCAGCTCATCTCGCGTGGGCCCTTCAACCGCTGGCTCAACTTCACCGTGCTGAAGATCGATGCCGGAGGGATCGAGGTGCGGGCGGCCTGGCGCGAGGACTGGGTGGTGAACCCCGACCGGCGCTATACCCACGGCGGCATCCTGGCCGCGATCGTGGACGTCGCCGCCGACTACGCGATCGCCGCCCAGTATGGCCGCCCGGTTCCGACCATCGATCTGCGCGTGGACTATCACCGGGCAGCGATGCCCGGCGACCTCACCGCTAAGGCGCGCGTGGTGCGCATGGGCAGCCAGTACTCGACGGCGGAAGCGTCGCTCTACGACAAGGAAGGCGAACTCGTGGCAAGCGGGCGCGGAACGTATCTCACGGCTCCGTCGAAATAGATAACGCGTGACATGATGAGGCGTGACGTGCTGGAGCGTGACATGATCATGCGTGACGTGACACTCCGTGACCGTGACGGGTCGGAGCGGCTGCGCCGCCCCTCCTTTTTCCGCGCGCCGCTCGCCATTCGATTCGCCACCTTGATAGGATACGGCCTGGATGACATATGAAATCCCCTAAAAAGACATCCAGCGCGCGGAAAAAGCGCCTCATCGTAGCGATCACCGGCGCCACCGGCTCGATCTACGGCGTGCGCATACTCGAGATGCTGCGGACCATCGGCGGCTGGGAGACGCATCTCGTCGTGTCGGATGCCGGCGCGCTCAATGCGTGGCAGGACCTGGGACTCGCGCGCAAGAGCCTGGAGCGGCTCGCCGACGTGATGCACAACGTGCGCGACGTCGGCGCCTCGATCGCGAGCGGCTCCTTCATCACCGAGGGCATGGTGATCGCGCCGTGCTCGATGAAGACGCTGGCGGCGGTGGCGCACGGCTTTTCCGACAACCTGGTCAGCCGCGCCGCGGATGTCGTCCTCAAGGAGCGGCGGCGCCTGGTGCTGCTGGTACGGGAGGCGCCTCTCAACCTCGCGCACCTGCGCAACATGGTCGCGGTGACCGAGATGGGCAGCATCGTGTTTCCGCCGGTGCCGGCCTTCTACAGCCACGCGCAGAGCGTGGACGAGCTCGTCAACCACACGGCCGGGCGCGTGCTCGACGTGCTCGGCGTGCCCCATGAACGCATCATGCGCTGGCGCGGCATGAAGGACCGCCTGGCTCCCGATGCGGCAGCTCCGGCAGGACCGGGCCCGCGCGCCAAGGGGAAATAGGCGGCCCCGGAGCAGTACCTCCGCCGGTTCCGACATCCTCCCGCCATGACCGCGCCGAAAATCCGCGTGCACGTCGAGAACGCGCGCAGCAAGGCGGCCCTGCATCAGATCACACCAGCGCAGTGGGATGCCGCCTGCGCACGCCACCCGGAACTCGCGCGACGGCTCGAAGCAAGCCTCGGATGGGACGGCGACGTGCTGGAGGGCGCGCTCAGGAACGCCGAGATCGTGATCGGCGTGCCGGCGCTCCGCGAGCGTCTCTCCGAGCGCGCCCCGCGGCTCAAATGGCTGCACGCGACCTCGGCCGGCGTGGACCGCGTGCTCCCGCTCGACTGGCTGCCGAAGGGCGTCGCGTTCACGAACAATCGCGGCGCGCACGGAGCGAAGGCCGAGCAGTTCATGCGCATGGCCTACAGCCTGCTCCACATGCGCATGCCGGAAATCGTCGCCAACCAGCACGCTCGCCGCTGGCAGCAACTGTTCTCTCCGGGCATCGCCGGCAAGACCGCGCTCGTGATCGGGCTGGGCGATCTCGGCATGGGAGCCGTCCGCGCCGCGAAGCAGCTCGGCCTCAAGGTAATTGGCGTGAGCCGCGGCGGGAAGAAAGTGCGCCACGCCGACGCGGTTCATGCAATCCCGGCGCTCGACGGGCTGCTGCCCGAGGCCGACTTCGTCGTGCTTGCGGTGCCGCTCACGCCCGGAACGCGACACCTGCTCGATCGCTCGCGCCTCGATCTCATGAAGCCGACTGCAGGCGTTATCAACATCGCCCGCGCCGCGGTGGCCGACTACACCGCGCTTGCGGAGAAGCTCGAGCGCGGAGAGCTCGCCGGCGCGGTGCTCGACGTGGTCGAGCCCGAGCCCCTGCCGCAGGACTCGCCGCTGTGGGGAACGCGCAATCTCATCATCACGCCGCACATCTCGTGCGACGACGGCGATCACTACATGGACATCACGCTCGATCTGTGGTTTGCGAACCTCGCGCGCTACGTGAAAGGGCAAACGCTCAGGAACCGGGTCGATCCACGGCGCGGTTACTAGAACCTATTTCATATATAGGCGCGTGATGCGTTGCCTATATGAAATAGGTTCTAGGAACGGCGTGACCGGTGACTCGTGACTGGTGACTCATGACCAACGTGGCGCGAGAGCAGGTTCCCGCAGCCGGCGAACTCAGCCTCGATCACGTCGCGCATTTCGTGCCGCACGTGGAAGCCGCGAGTGCTTCGCTCGAGAAGCTGGGCTTTACGGCGACGCCGTTCTCGGCGCACTCGCACCGGCTGGAACCCGGCGGGCCGCTCACGCCCGCGGGCGCCGGCAATGTCTGCGTGATGCTCGAACGCGGATACCTCGAAATCGTCACGCCGACCGCGGACACCCCGTTGGCCACACAGTTGCGCACCGCAATCAGGCGCCATGTCGGCGTGCACATGATCGCTTTCGGGACCGCTGCGCCGGAAGCCGATCATGCGCGGCTCGAGAAAGCGGGCTACGCGCCGCTGCCTCCGGTTGCCCTGCAGCGCGAAATCGGGACCGTCAACGGCACCGGGCTGGTGCGATTCACCGTGGTGCGCACCGCACCGGGCTCGATGCCGGAGGGCCGCATCCAGTTTTGCCTCCACCACACGCCGGAGCTTTTGTGGCAGGCGCGCTGGATCGAGCACGCGAACCGGGCCACTGGCCTCACTGCGGTAATCCTGTGCGTGGAAGACCCGCAGGAAGCGGCGCAACGCTACGCCCGCTACACGGGGCTGCTGGCACAGCGTTCGGGAAGCGTTTGGCGCCTGACGACCGCGCGCGGCTGCCTGCTGTTCATCGACGAGAAGACCCTGCTGCGCCGGCTCGACTTGGCGCCCCCTGCGTTGCCGTGGATCGCCGGCTACGTGCTGGAGAGCGCGGATATCGACGCCACCGGTGACTACCTGCGCCGTTGCGACGCCGGGGTCCGGCTGCTCGGCGGCCGGCGCCTGCTCGTCAATCTCCCCGCGGCACTCGGTGGCATCGTGGTATTCGAACCACAGCGCGCAAGTGTCCTCGACTTCAACTGAGAGACTTCAGGATTCAACGTTCAAGGTTCGACGTTCCAAGCCCGGACTAGAGCTGGGCTGCGATTCCTGCCGTCTTCACGATCTTCGCGAACTTGGAGATGTCGTTGCGGATGATCTCGGCGAACTGCTCGGCGCCCGCTCCGATCGGCTCGTAGCCGAGATTGTCGAGGCGTTGGACGACGTCGGGTGACTTGAGGCTCGCGACGATCGCGGCACTCAGCCTGGAGACAATTTCCGCCGGCACCCCGGCGGGCGCGACCACGCCGAACCACGGCTCGATCACGTAACCCTTGAGGCCGGTTTCCGAGATGGTCGGGACCTCCGGCGCGGCCGGCGCACGCTTCGAGCCGGTCACCGCGATAATCTTCAATTGCTGCGCCTGCGCATGGCGCTTGATGAGCGCGAGATCGGCAAACATCATGTCCACCTGGCCGCTCACGACCTCGGTCAAGGCCGGGACCGTGCCTTTGTATGGCACGTGGATGATGTCGGTGCGCGACATGGCCTTGAACAGCTCCGCGGAAAGCGCTGACATGCTGCCGGTCCCGGAGGACGCGTAGCTCAGGTACTTCGGCTTCTTGCGCGCGATCGCGATCAGCTCCTTCACGCTCCTGACCGGCACCACCGGATTCACCCCGAGCGCGTACGGCACGTGCGCAACGCTTGCAATCGCCACGAAATCCTTCAACGGATCGTAGGCGAGCTTCTGATAGAGACTCACCGCCACCGCCAGGTTGCTCGAGCCGCCCATGGAAAGCGTATATCCGTCCCCGGGCTGCTTCGCCGCATAACCGAGGCCCACGGTGCCGCCTGCCCCGCCGCGATTTTCCACCACCACCGGCCGGCCCCATTGCTCGTTCAGCTTCTGGGCGACCAGCCGTCCCAGGATGTCGTTTGGGCCGCCCGGCGCGAAGGGAACAATCAGCCGGATCGGCTTGGTCGGATAGGCCGCCTGGGCGTGCGCCGCCAGCGGCAGCACCGCCAGCACCGCGCCGCACACGGCGTTCCGCAACAGACTGTTCATGTCGTCCCCCGATGACGTTGGTACCGGCGGGCTGCCACCGTGGCCCTACTCGCCCCCACAGCGCGCATTCTACCCCGCTCCCGCGCGCGGTCAGGCCGTGGTGTCGTGCGGTTGATCTTCCAAGGCTTCCTGGCGCTTCTTGCGCACCGCCGGCACGACCATGATCAGCAACAGCGCGAGCGTGGCGACCAGGAACCCGGCGCTGATCGGGCGGGTCATGAACACGGTCGGGTCCCCGCGCGAAATCAGCAGCGCCCGCCTCAGGTTCTCCTCCATCAGGGGCCCGAGCACGAAGGCGAGAATCAGCGGCGCCGGCTCGCACTTGAGCTTCACGAATACGTACCCCAGCACCCCGAACATCAGGGTGATGTAAATGTCGAGCGACTGGTTGTTGACGCTGTAGACGCCGATCGCCATGAACATCATGATCGCGGGGAACAGCATCCGGTACGGTACCGTCAGCAGCTTCACCCACAGGCCGATCAGCGGCAGGTTGAGCAGCACCAGCATGCCGTTGCCGATCCACATGCTGGCAATCAGCCCCCAGAACAGCTCGGGGCGCTGCGTCATTACCTGCAGCCCGGGCGCGATGCCCTGTATGGTGAGCGCGCCCAGCATCAGCGCCATGGTTCCGCTGCCCGCGATGCCGAGCGTGAGCGTGGGGATGAACGCGCACTGGGCGGCGGCGTTGTTGGCCGACTCGGGCCCGGCAACGCCCTCGATCGCGCCGCTGCCGAAGCGCGACGGATCCTTCGCCACCTTTTTCTCCAGCGCGTAGCTCGAAAACGCGGCAATCGTCGGCCCCGCTCCCGGCAGCGTGCCGAAGAACGCGCCGATCGCGGTGCCGCGGATCGCCGGCTTCCACGAGCGCCTGAAGTCGTCCAGCGTCGGCCACAGGTGCTTGATCCTGCCGAAGAGAAGATCGCGCTTGGCGCCGCCCCGCTCGAGGTTGGACACGATCTCGGCGAACCCGAAGAGCCCCATCGCGATCACCACGAAGCTGATGCCGTCGGTGAGGCCGGTAACACCGAAGGCAAAGCGCGACATGCCGGAGTTGACGTCGGTGCCCACGATGCCGAAGAGCAGTCCCAGCAGGATCATTCCCAGCGCCTTGATCAGCGAGCCGTGGGCGAGCACGGCCGAGGCGATGAGCCCCATCACCACGAGCGAGAAGTACTCGGCCGAGCCGAACTTGAGCGCCAGCTCCGCGATCGGCGGGCCGAAGAGCGCGATCAGGACCACGCCCACGGTGCCCGCGAAGAACGAGCCGAGGGCGGCGACCGCCAGCGCGGGCCCCGCGCGGCCCTTCTTCGCCATCTCGTAGCCGTCCATGCACGTCACCACGGAGGCCGATTCGCGGGGGAGCTTCACCAGGATCGCGGTGGTCGAGCCCGCGTACTGCGCGCCGTAATAGATGCCCGCCAGCATGATGAGCGCACCGACCGGCGGCAGATTGAACGTGAGCGGCAGCAGCATCGCGATCGCCGCGAGCGGCCCGATGCCCGGCAGCACGCCGATGAGCGTGCCGACGAATACCCCGGCGAAGCAGTAGAAAAGATTGGCGGGCGATACCGCCGTGCTGAACCCCAGGGTCAGGTTCGGGAACAGGAGGGCCAGTTCTTCCATGTCACCGCCACCAGAACAGCGGGAACGGCAGCTCGAGCCCGTAGCTGAAGATCCCGACCGCGCCCGCCACCAGTGCGACGGTGAGGATCGTGAGCTCGACCGGCTTGAATTCCCGCCTCGATAGGGAGCTCAGCACGATGAGCGCGACGAGCGCCGGTACGAACCCGAGGCCCCTGTCTTCCATCAGAAAGCCATAGACGAGGAAAGCCACACTGAGCATGATCAGCGGCCGCCAGGCCCAGCCGACAATGCGCTCGCCTTCGCGCCGCAGCGAGCGCACGCAGATCACGGCGCCCAGTCCGGCAAGCAGCGCCCCGACGTAGGTGGGGAAATATCCGGGCCCCATGCGCATCGCCGCTCCCATCGGATAGTCGCGCGCCACGATGATGGCGAGCACGCCGAAGTTGATGAACATCAAGCCCGACCAGAAGTCTTCCTGGTTCTTGATCCGAAACCGCATGGTTGCCTCCTTGTCTTGAGCCCGCGGTCGGCACGCGCTCTCCGCCAGCCGCGCGGAGGCACCCGCGGGGCGCCACCGCCCTGCACCGGCGCATTCGGGCGATACCGTCCGCCCGGGGATACCTATTCGACCTGCACCGCGCCGATCTTGATGAGCTTCGCCAGTCGCTCGGATTCGTTCTTGATGAACGCGTTGAACTGCTCCGGCGTGCCCCCGCCCACGACGAGCCCGAGCGCGTCGAGCCGCTGCCGGACGTCGGCCGTCCCGAGCGCCTTGTTGACCTCGCGGTTCAACTTGTCGATGATCGGGCGCGGCGTCTTCGCCGGCGCGGACATGCCGAACCAGACCTTGGCCTCCGCGCCCTTGATGCCGAGCTCGGCGAGCGTGGGCACGTCGGGCAGCACCGGCTGCCGTTTCTCGTCCGCGACCGCGAGCACCTTCACGCGTCCCGCCTTGATCTGGGCCTCGCCCGTGACGCTCGTCGTGTACATCAGATTGATCTGGCCGCCCACCACGTCGCTCAACGCCGGCGCCGCGCCCTTGTACGGCACGTGCACCACGCTGACGCCGGTCGCCGACTGGAACAGCGCGAGCCCGATGTGCAGGCTGCTGCCGGTGCCGGAGGAGCCCCAGTTCACTCTTCCCGGGTTGATTTTCGCGTACTCCACGAGCTCGCGCGCATTCCTCGGCGGGAACCCCGGGTGTGCAACGATGATGAGGGGCGCATAGCCGATGAAAACGACCGGGGAAAAATCGGTGATGAGATAGGACGGCTTCTTGCGCATGAGCACGTTGTTGATGCTGGGCCCGGGATTCGAGACGATCAGCGTGTAGCCGTCGGGCGCCGCACGCGCCACCGTCTCGGCACCGACCGTGCCGCCGGCGCCCGGCCGGTTGTCCACGACGAATGGCTGGCCCCAGGCCTCCGAGAGCTTCTGGCCGATCAGGCGCGCGATGATGTCGTTCGACGCGCCCGGCGGGAATGGCACCACCCAGCGCACCGACTTGCCGGGATACGCGGAGGCTTTCTCCTGGGCATGCGCGAATCCGGCCGCCGCGGCGGCGAGCACCAGCCCGGCCGCGAGATGTCGCACGTGTCGCTCAATATGCATCGTGTTGTCACTCCTCGTGCAGTGCTCGGGTAAGGCTTCTTACAGCCCGTAACAAAAACAAGAAATATTGGCCACAAATAAACGCCGATACAGGCCGACGAAAAATGGACAGGATTTACAAGATTTCACAAGATTAACAGGATTAGACCTGATCGAATAATCATGTAAATCCTGTTTTCATCCTGTTAATCCCGTCTATTTTTGGCTTTGGTCTTGTCCGCGCTCATCTGCGTTCATCCGCAGTTTCACGCTCCTCGGATTTTTGTGATACGGGTTCTTAGTTTACCGTGTCTGCACGGCCTCGGGATTGATCACATTGATCGGCGTGCCGGCCGCATACGCGAGGATCTGCTCGAAGATCACGCCGAAGATCCGCTCATAATTGTCGCGCTCGACGTAGCCCAGGTGCGGGGTACACAGCGCGTTCTCCAGCTGGAGCAGCGGGTACTCGCCGTTCAATACGGGCTCTTCCTCGTAGACATCCACCGCGGCCATCCCGGGCCGCCCGGCTTTGAGCGCAGAGGCGAGCGCGCCCGGCTCGATCAGGCCCGCGCGGCTGGTGTTGACGAGGAGCGCGGTGGGCTTCATCCGCGCGAGATCGACGGACGTCACCAGGCCGCGGGTCGCGGGGTTGAGCCGCACGTGCAGCGAGAGCACGTCGGAGCGCTCGAACAGCGCTTCCTTGTGCTGCGCGATCTCCACGCCGTCGGCGCGTGCACGCGCCGCCGATTTCTCCCGGCCCCATGCGATCACGTGCATGCCGAAGGCCTTGCCGTAGCCCGCCACCACGGCCCCGATGCGCCCGTAGCCGAAGATGCCCAGCGTGCGCCCGCGCAAGGCGATGCCGATCGTGGACTGCCAGCGCCCGCTTTTCAGCGCCGCGGCTTCGCTCGGGATGCGGCGCACCGCCGCGAGGATGAGGCCCCAGGTCAGTTCCGCAGTCGCGTACGACGGCTCGCCCGGGTGCAGGTCGGAGGACACCACGATGCCGCGCCGCGTGCAGGCGTCGACGTCTATGTGCGGGTAGACGCTGGTCTGGCTGATCAGCCGGAGCTTCGACAGGCGCTCGATCAACGGCGCCCGGATCGGGGTGCGCTCACGGATGAGCACGAGCGCCTCTGTGTCCGCTAAACGCCGCGCGAGCTCATCGGTGTCCTTGGTGTGGTCATTCCAGATCGCGACTTCGTGCCCTTGCAGCCTGCTGAAACAGGCAAGCTGCCGCACGCAGTCCTGGTAGTCGTCGAGGATCGTGATCTTCATGCCCCGGGAAATAGGAAATCGGAAATGGGAAATCGTGGAACAGCACGGGCACCGGATCGCGTCACGCGTTTACCATCGATTGTAACCTCGTGACCCGTGACTTGTGACTGGTGACTCGTGAACCATCCCGGAGAATGGACGGGACTCGCACGATACGCTGGATCGAATCCATATTTGCTTTTCCTCCGCGCCTTGGCGGTGCGATCCCGTTCTTGCTTTGGCCGCACGACCTCCGCGGCTGGACGTTCCTCATCCATACCCGCGGGCGCTCGAGCAAGTCGAGCGCTGATTATGGCGCACTCGTATCCCGCCCGGAACCGGCATCATATCGTGGACTTCGATGCCGGAGGAGGCATTGGCCCGCTCGGGGATTGTTGATTTTGAGCGAGCCAAGCGATAGGCTCACTGCCTGCTTCGGAGCGGCGGCGCGGGAGGCGCGACTTGGAAATCGGATTCGTCGGTCTGGGTGCGATGGGCGCGGGAATCGTGCGCCGGCTCCTCGCGGCGGGTCATGTGGTCACCGGCTGGAACCGCACGCGCGTCAGGGCGGAGCCCCTGATCAAGGCCGGGATGCGCTGGGCCGAAAGCCCGCGCGCGGCGGCTGGCTCTTCCGAGATCGTGTTCTCGATCCTCACCGATGCCACCGCGGTCCGCGCGGTCGCGCTCGGCCCCGATGGCGTCATCGCGGGCCTGAAGCCGGGCGGAATTTTCATTGACATGAGCACGATCTCCCCCGACGCGAGCCGGGCGATTGCCGCCGAATTTGCCAGCGCGGACCGCACGATGCTCGACGCGCCGATCTCGGGCAGCCCCGTGACGCTGGAACAGGGCAAGGCCTCGATCATGGTGGGCGGTGAGCGGGCCGCATTCGAACGGGTCAAGCCCGTGCTGCTCGCGATCGGGCAGCGGGCAACGTATATCGGCGCGAGCGGGCTTGCCGCGCAGATGAAGCTCGCGATCAACCTCGTGCTCATGGTGGAGGTGATCGCGTTCTGCGAAGGCGTCGCGCTCGCGGAGAAAGGCGGCATCGCGCGCGAGGTCGCGGTCGACGCCATGCTGAGCAGCGTGGTCGCCTCGCCGGTGCTCGGCTACCGCGGGCCGTTCATACTCGAGGGGAAAATGCCCGCGGTGCCGCTCGCCGATGTCAACCTGCAACAGAAGGACATGACGCTGGTGCTCGATCTTGCGCGCGGAATCAGCGTCCCGGTGCCGCTCGCGGCGGCGGCCAACCAGATCATGAATGTCTGCCGCGGCATGGGGCTCGACCATCACGATTTCGTGATCGCTCACGAGGCTTACCGCCGTTTAGGAGGAATGTCGAAATGAAACCCGATTCCAGAACCGCGCTGACGCCCTTCCGCACCAATCTGAAGGACGTGCCCAAGGTCGGCGGGCTGAAGGAGAAAGACGGGTGGATCAACATGCAGGTGCAGTTCCTGATCGGCGAGAGAGCCTGCAACTCCGACCAGCTGCTGGTGGGCTGGACGGTGCTGCCCCCGGGCGCGCAACACGACCGGCACCGTCATTTCAACTGCGACGAGTTCTGGATCGTCATCAAGGGACACGGCGTGATGTACACCGACGAAGGAGAAAAGCCTTCGGGCGAAGGTGACATTGTGTTCACGCCGCGCGGGCACTGGCACGGCTTCAAGAATACTTCCAGCGCGGACGTGGTACTGGTCTGGGGCTGGAGCGGAGCAGGCTCGCTCGAGGAAGCCGGCTACGAATCGGTGGAAGGCGGACGCACGCACTGAGCCCGGGGCGGTGCGCACGACCATGGAGGCCGTCGGGAACGATGCGCGCATCGCGCGCGGCATGGCCCGGCAGATGGCGCTGCGGCGCACGCGCCTCGGCGTCGGCGAGAAGTCCCTCGGATGGAAAGTCGCCTTCGGCGCTCCGGCGGCGATGCAGAGGCTCTCGCTGGCCGCGCCGCTCGTTGGATTCCTCACGGACCGCGCGCTGCTCGCCTCGGGCGCCACCGTCCCGCTCGCCCACTGGGCAAAACCCGCCGCCGAGGCCGAGATCGCGGTACACATGGGCCGCGACCTCCCGGGCGGCGCCGACCGCGACCGGGTGAAGGCGGCGATCGCGGGGCTCGGGCCCGCGATCGAGATCGCGGACGTGGACATCGCGCCCGATGACGTGGAGGAAATCCTCGCGGGAAACATCTACCAGCGCCACGTGATCGTGGGGCCGTGCGACACGGAGCGCGCCGGCTGCGCGCTCGACGGCCTCACCTGCAGCGTCGCGCGGCGCGGGACGGAGATCGCCCGCACCTCCGATCCGCAGGCGCTCACCGGGGAGATCATCGGCATCGTGCGCCACGTCGCGACCGTGCTCGCCGCCTGCGGCGAGCGGCTGCGCGCCGGCGAGATCATCATCACCGGTTCGATCATCCCGCCGCTGTGGGTGGAAGCGGGCGACGATATTTCGTTCGCGCTGGAGCCGGTCGGCTCGCTCTCGGTCCGCTTCGCAGGGTGAGCGCGGGATTCCCCGCGGCGTCCGCTCCTAGCTGCCGGGGATGATGCCCGGCTTCATCGCGTGGCAGTAGTCGGCCACGTCGCCCGGCTTGCACTTCCACACGCGGTCCATGTACTTGCTCGAGAAGCAGTGCTTGAGCGCCGCGCGCAGCGGGCGCAGCCGGAACGGGTAGCCGAATACGTAGGGGTGGATCGAGATATTGCACACCAGCGGGTGCTTCTCGCACTGTTCGACCATCTCCTCGAACTGGTCCACCAGCATGTCGCAGAACTCGCGCCCGTTATGCTGGCGGTGGATGATCTGCGGTGAATCGTTGAGCTCGGCGGGATACGGCACCGACAGGATCGGTCCCGCACGCGTGCGCATCCAGATCGGCTGGTCGTCATGCGGCCAGTCCATGAGATACGTGTAGCCGGCCTCCTTCAGGAGATCCGGGGTCCAGGCGTTCTCGTACGTGCCGGCGCCCATCCATCCTTTCGGCGGCCTGCCCTCGTGCCGCGCGAAGGTGTCCGTCACCTCCTTGATCACGCGCGCCTCGTCGGCCTCCCAGCGGAAGTCGTGCAGGTTCTCCGAGTTGGTGCGCCCGTGGCCCACGATCTCGTCGCCGCGGCTGCGGATGCGGGCCATCACCTGGGGCGCGTGCTCGTAGAGCAGGCTGTTGGCATTGTGCGCGAGCGGTATTTGCAGCTCCTCCGCGAGGTCGAACAGGCGCCAGATGCCGACGCGGTTGCCGTAGTCGCGCCAGGAGTAGTTGCGCTGCGTCTGCGGCTCGCCGTGCTTGGCGTTGTCGTGCCCCCTGCCCTTGCCGAAAGCGAAGACCTCGACGTTGGTCGTGATGCAGAACGCGAGGCGCTTGCCGCCCGGCCAGCTGTAGTCCTTGCGTTCAACCAGTGGGACGTAGTCGTAACGCGAATGCTGGGGAACGAGCAAAGACATCGGTCCGGTCTTGCGTGGAAATAACCCGACTGGTCCGGCGCGTGGTCAGTCCACGCGCGCGCCGGAGAGCTCCACCAGCTTGCCCAGCTTCACCAGTTCGGCGCGGATGTGCGCGGCAAACTCCTCCGGCGTGTTGGTGATGGGCGCCGCGCCGACGCTGACGTAGATCTTCTGGACCTCGGGCAGCCGCACGGCCTTGGCGAACTCCGCGTTGAGCCGGTCCACGACGGGACGCGGCACGTCGCGCGGCGCGAGGATGCCACTGTAGAGCACCAGCTCGAAATCCTTGAGGCCCGCCTCCTTCATGGTGGGCACATTGGGCGCCGCGCTGGTTCGGCTCGGCGTGGTCACGCCCAGCGCGCGCAGCTTGCCCGCCGCGACGTTCGGCAATGCGGGAGGCATCGTCGAAAACGAGACCGCCACCTCGCCGCTCAGCAGGCCGACGACCGCCTGCGGGCTGCCCTTGTAGGGCACGTGGATCATCCTGATTCCCGCCATCGCCTTGAGCATCTCGGCCGCGAGATGCACGATGGTGCCGTTGCCCGAAGATCCGTGAGCGATCTCGTTGGGATGTTTCTTCGCGAGCGCGATGAGCTCCTTCACCGATTTCGCCGGCAGCGAGGGATGAACCAGCAGCATCAATGGTGTCGCGGCGATCAGCGTGATCGGCGTGAAATCGCGCACCGAATCGTACGGCAGGCGCCGGTAGAGGCTCGCGTTGATGGCATGGGTGGTGATGTCCTGCAGGAACAGCGTATAGCCGTCGCCGGGCGACTTCGCGATGTGATCGGAGGCGATCGTGGTGCCCGCGCCGGGACGCGGCTCGACCAGGATCTGCTGGCCCAGGCTCGTCGCGAGCTGCGCGCCGAGAGAGCGCGCGAGGAGGTCGGAAATCCCGCCCGGAGTGAAGCCGTGCACGATGCGCACCGGCTTGTTCGGAAAACCGGATTGGGCCGCCGCGACCGAGGTCGTCAATGCCAGGGTCCATACCACGGGCTGCAGGCGGAGCCACTGTCGTTTCATGACGCTCTCCTGTTCATGCGAATCCCAGCGTGATCCATGCTACCACAGGAACCGCGGGCCTCGAGGCGCCGCGCGGCCTGCTCCCGGCCCTCGCGTGCTAGTATAAAAACACCATGAAAAATGCCATGCGCTTCGGGCCGTGTGGCGGCGCCGGGTCCGCCTTTCCGGGCGCAGCGCGCTCGCGCGGGCACCGCGGCGGGTGAAGCGCGCACCATGAGCGAGGAACTGGTCCGGCGGCACGAAGGCCACGTCACGCACCTGACGCTGAACCGCCCGCAGAAGGCGAACGCGCTCTCCGCGCCGCTCGTGGAATCCATGCTCAACGCCGTCGAGTACGCCTACAGCGACGGCACGCGCCTGCTCGTCCTCGAGGGAGCAGGCGCCCATTTCTGCGCCGGCTTCGACTTCAGCGGCTATCTGGAAGCGGACGAAGGCGAGCTCGCGCTGCGCTTCATCCGCATCGAGACATTACTGCAAAGTCTCCATCATGCGCCGTTCGAGACCCTCGCGCTGGCGCATGGACGCAACTTCGGCGCCGGGGCCGACCTCGTGTGCGCGTGCAGCGTGCGCATTGCCGCGCCCGGGGCCACGTTCCAGATGCCCGGGCTCAAGTTCGGCGTCGTGCTCGGAACGCGCCGTCTCGCGAACCGCATCGGCGCGGACGCCGCGCGCGAGATCCTTTCCGCCTCGCGCGCCTTCGACGCCGAGGAGGCGCTGCGGATCCGCTTCCTCACGCGCCTCGCACCGCAAGCGGAATGGCCGGCGATCGCGGCGGAAGCGCGCGCCCGGTGCACTCAATTGAGCCCCATCGCAGTCGCCGGCCTGCGACGCCAGACCGTGCTGGACACCCGCGACGAGGACATGGCCGCGCTCGCGCGCTCGGTCAGCGTACCGGGGCTCAAGGAACGCATCCGCCTGTTCCGGGAAACCAGCAGGTAACTGCAGAGGAGACCGATGGCAAGCAGCCCGCCCGCAATGATGAAGGTGATCGAGATGAGCGCCCCCGGCGGTCCCGAGGTGCTCAGGTCCGCAGAGCGCCCGGTGCCGAAGCCCCAGGCCGGCGAAGTGCTGGTCCGCGTCGCCGCCAGCGGTGTCAACGGCCCGGACCTGATGCAACGCAAGGGGCTCTATCCGCCCCCGGCCGGTGCAACGGACTTGCTGGGGCTCGAGATCGCGGGAGAGATCGTGTCCGCGGGCAAGGACGTCCAGCGCTGGAGCGCCGGCGACAAGGTGACCGCCCTCACCAATGGCGGCGGATACGCCGAATACTGCGCCGTGGACGCGCGGCACTGCCTGCCGATCCCGAAAGCGATGAGCCTCGCCGACGCGGCGAGCCTGCCCGAGACTTTCTTCACCGTCTGGAGCAATGTCTTCATGGGCGCGGGTCTCGCGGCCGGGGAGACTTTCCTCGTGCACGGCGGCGCCGGAGGCATCGGCGCAACGGCGATCCAGCTCGGGAAAGCGTTCGGCGCCAGGGTCATAGTTACCGACAGCCCCGGCGAGCGCTGCAAGTTCTGCCGCGAGCTCGGTGCCGAGCGCGCGATCGACTACCGGCAGGAAGACTTCGTGGAGATCGTGCGCGGCGCCGGCGGGGCCAACGTCATACTCGACATCGTCGGCGGCCCGAACATCGAGCGCAACTTCAAGGCGGCCGCCCACGATGCGCGCATCATCCAGCTCGCCTTCGCGCTCGGCTCCAAGATGGAGGTGAACCTCATGCCCGTGATGCTGAAGCGGCTCACCTATACGGGCTCGACCCTGCGCACGCGTGCGCCTGCGTTCAAGGCGAGGATCGCGCAGGAGCTCGAGGCCAGGGTGTGGCCGCTGATCGAGGCAGGCACGATCAAGCCGGTGGTCCACGCCACTTTCCCGCTCGCCGAAGCCGGCCGCGCGCACGCCCTCATGGAGTCGAGCCAGCACATCGGCAAGATCATGCTGCTAGTCGGGGGAGCGTAACGGAAAACGGGCGATGTGTGACACCTGACGGGAACGGGCGCCGGGCGATTCGCCCATCACCCTTTTACGCGTCACCCATCACGGAATTCAGATCAGCTGCTTCTGCTCGGGCTCGTCCGGCTCGCCGGAATCCGGCGGGCGCCGTCTCAGCAGTGAGATATCGCCTTCGACCGCGATCGAGCGCGCATGCTCGATGTTCTTCTCGAGCTCGTCGAAGTACAAGTTCTGGCCGCCGAAGTACCGTTCCACGTACTCGCAGCAGCCGTCGAGCTCCTGCTTCAGGCGCCGTGTCGCCTTCTGGTAGAACTGCGGCGTCTTGAAGATGAGATCCGCGGCCGAGGCGAACAGGACGTCCTCGGTCCCGTCCTCGTTGCGCTTGCGCGCGATCCCGCCCTGCACGAATTCCGGATAGAGCCGGTCGTAGCACTTCTCGAGATAGCACCGGTCGGCCATCTGCGCGAGGATGTCGGCGCTGCCCAGGAGGTTCCCGATCAGGCGGAATTCCGGGCCCGGAAGCCGTATCTTTTCCACCGGAATCTCGTAGCCGGTGAAATGGATGGTGCGCGCCGCCGCCTCCGCCAGGTCGCCCATGCCGATCTTGGGCAGGTATTCCTCGAGAAAGCGCCCGCCCCGCGACACGTGCACGGCGGTGTACTCGGCACCGTGCTGGTGCTTGGTGTCCTTGCGGTGCCGGATGTAGCCGCAATCGTGGTAGAGCGCGGTGATGACACCGAAGCGGAAGAGGCGTTCGTTGATGGTCTCGGCGCTGCCCGCGCGCACGCAGCCGTCCAGCAGGCGCGCCATCGCCAGCGTGACGTCCAGCACGTGCTGAATATTGTGATAACCGGTCTCGCACTCGTGAAAACCGGGATACTCGCCGCGATAGAGGCGTGCGAGATCCACGAAAGCCTGGCGAAGGCTCTCCGGCGCGGGCCGCTGGTACAGCGCCTGGTAGAGGCCGGAGACTTCCCGCGCGACCTCCTCCGGATCGGTCGTCTTGACCCGGTCGGTGACGTCATACTCGTTGCGGCGCACGCTCATTACGGTCACTTTACTCGCACAATCGAGGGGCGTTCGGGTGGTTTTGGCTGCATATTCAACTATAATTCTTAGGCAATGTCCTACTTAATGGGTAAAACGCTCGCTGCTACGGTGGAGCCCTGGGAGGTCTTCTCATGGGGCTCTACGACTACCGGCATGTCATTGCTAACGAGCGAACCTGCTTCTGGTTTAT
>Ga0194131_10003092_pt1 | contig 26568 bp, 28 predicted proteins | sample TA2KigO120mmetaG_FD_148631 | JGI IMG/M metagenome (GOLD analysis project Ga0194131, IMG submission 148631) | Freshwater microbial communities from Lake Tanganyika, Tanzania - TA2015053 Kigoma Offshore 120m | ecosystem: Environmental > Aquatic > Freshwater > Lake | place: Tanzania: Lake... | reverse complement strand
CCGCCGAGGGCACGCCGGGCACGTCGCCGGGCGAGACGGCAGAGCGCCCCGCGGGACCTGCCACGGAAATCTCCGCGGAAACGCCGCCGCCCGCGCGACGAGCGGACCAGCGGCAGCACCACGAGCCGCCGCCGGCGCTGTCGCGCGCCGACGCGCTGGTCGCCGTCGCGGAGTCGTGGCTCGCCTCGGTCGCCGCCGACGAGAACGGTCACGACACGGTGGGACTGCCGGTCGAGCTGGTCGTGCACGTCGACCGCGCCGCGCTCGCGGCGCGCACGGAGGGCACGGACGACCGACGCGACGACCCGCACGCCCCCGACGCAGCGAAGCTCGCACCGCACGCCACGCTCGCCGACGGCACGCAGCTCGCGCTCGCGACCGCGCAGCGGCTCGCCTGTGACGCGACCGTCGTGCTCGTCGGCGACACCCGCGCCGGCGCCGCGGTCGCCACCGCCGCTCGTGATACGGACGGCGCCCGCGAGGCTCACGCAGACGCCCACGACGCTCGATGCGGCACCCACGACGCTCGCGCCGGCGCCCGCGACGTTCACGCCGACGCTCGTGCGGCGTCCGCCGCGGCGGGCCTCCCGTCACGCCGCACACGCCGCATCTCGCCCCGCCTGCGCCGCGCGCTCCGCCTGCGCGACGACGGCTGCCGCTTCCCCGGCTGCACGAACCGCGTCACCGACGCGCACCACGTCGTCGCCTGGATCGACGGCGGGACAACCGGCCTCTCGAACCTGCTCTCGCTGTGCCGCAGGCACCACCGCTTCGTGCACGAGCACGGCTACCGTGTGCTGATCGCGCACGACGGCGGGCCGCGATTCTTCCGTCACGACGGTCAGCCCGTGCCGCTCGCGGACGAGCCGCTGCGGTCACCGCTCGCGAGCGAGGTGCACGCCGGCGGCGACAGCGGCGCCGCGGGTGCCGCCGCAGCCCCGGACGCACTCGCTGCACTGCGCGCGGCGCACGCGGCGCGCGGCCTCGCGATCGACGCGACCACCGCCTTCCCGCGCTGGGACGGCACGCCGCTCGACGCCCACCTCGCGGTGCAGGCGCTGCTCGGTGCATCGGGCTCTGCCACGACGCACCAGTCGTGAGCCGATCGCTTGCACGCACGCGCCCAACATCGCCGCGGGCAGCGCGATTACGGTCGGCGTCCCCCCACACGAACCCACGAAGAGCCGCTTTGCCTTGGCTCTTGCGAGTGGTTCCGCGGCCTGACACGCGACATGCGTGAGGTCGTCGTTCCGCTGTCTGCCCTGCCGGAGTCCGTCTCGTCCTTCACCGTCCCAGACAGCGCGATCGCGATGGGCTTTCTTCCACGTTTCGACATCCCGTACGAACGCCGGCCCTACCACGCCCAGGTCTTTCGAATGTCGCAGCTGAGCAAGGTGATGCGCGAGCATGGTCTTCCGGTCGGCGATACCGAGGACGGCTACGCCGGGTACCACCGCCGAGCGCTCGAGAAGTACGTGGAGATCCAGGTCTGGTCGGATGAAACGCCGTGCCGATGCCATCGCTCGTAGTCGGCGAAGCCGGTACGGACGTCAGATGGACTGACGAGTCGGGAGGCAAGGTGAGACGTCTGGATGTCGCGTTCTTCGTGACCGCATGGGCCTTCGTGAGCGCGCTCAGCGGGCTCGCCCGGATCGTTCTACCGAACGCAGCCGTCTGGGCGGGCGGCGTTCACTCCCGCCCGATCGCGGAGACTCGAGCATGATCCACGGTAGTTGCCTCTGCGGAGTCGTACGCTTCGCGATCGAACGCGCGGTGGGCCCCTTCGAGCTCTGCCACTGCCCGCGGTGCCGGAAGGCTTCGGGGTCTGCCTTCGTCGCAGGGCTGGGAGCTCGCGTCGAGGACTTCCACCTCCTGTCCGGAGCGGAGCTCATCCGCACGTACGAGGCGCCGGTCCGGGAGCGTCCGCCAGCGTACCGCGTCGCGTTCTGTGCGCGCTGCGGATCCCCCGTCCCCGACCCCGTACCGGGAGCCACGTGGTTCGAGATCCCGGCGGGTCTCCTCGACGACGAGCCCGGAACGTGCCCCGACAAGCACATCTTCGTCGAGTGCAAGAGTCCCTGGTTCCGGATCGCGGACGACCTGCCGCAGCTCACCAGGCGCCAGATCATCGAGTCCCGGCGATCCCAGAGCGGGGGACCGGCGTGAGCCAGCGAGCGTCGTCGGACGCGGCGGTGGACCGCCAATGGTGTCCGGAACGTCCGGAGGCACCGAAAGAGGGGAGATGGCACTGCGACTGATCGGCGCCGGGCTGGGGCGCACCGGAACGCTCTCGCTCAAGAAGGCGCTCGAGCGGCTAGGGTTCGGGCCCTGCTACCACATGATCGAGGTCCTGACTGCGCCCGAGCGGGCGCGGCCCTGGCTCGACCGCACGGCAGACGGCTCCCGCGACTGGACGGCGATCTTCGACGGCTATCGCGCCACCGTCGACTGGCCAGCCGCCGCCTTCTGGCGCGAGCTGGTCGAGCGTTACCCCGATGCGAAGGCTCTGCTCTCGCGGCGCGATCCCGACCGCTGGCACGAGAGCGTCATGAACACGATCCATCCCGCGATGATCCAGGGCCGCAGCGGGATGCCCCGGAGATTCTCCGCGAGTTCCACGCGATGGTGTACGCGCTGATCTTCGAGCAGACCTTCGGCGGGCGACTCGCAGACCGCGGCCATGCCAGGCGTGTGTTCGATGTGCACAACCAGGCCGTCATCGACGCGATTCCGGCCCCGAGGCTGCTGATCTACGAGCCCGGTGACGGCTGGGAGCCCCTCTGCCGCTTCCTCGACGTGCCCGTGCCGGGCGAGTCCTTCCCGCATCTGAACGACACGGCGTGGTACCGTGCACGCACCGGGCTCACGACAGGGGGGTGACGGCGGCAGCAGGCATCCGGCGCGCGGTCTCCCCGTACCGTTGCGTCAACGCACCGGAAGCGCCACCGCGAGCTTCGGGAAGGACCTCAGGATCTTCGTGTCCATCGTGACGAGCCTCACACCGAGCTGCATCGCTAGCGCCACGAACTCGCAGTCGTAGGCGGTGCACCTGCTGTCGCGCACCAGCTCGAGGACGCGCCGCGAGGCGACCTCGTACTCGTTCCCGGCCACGAGGGCCTCGGCTTCGTCCTGGATGTTGACGACATCGTCGAAGGTCAGTGCCTCGCGGCGCAGGTAGCCGGCCAGGACGTTGCGAAACTCGCTGCGCCAGAAGACCGGTACGGCCCACTCGGGATCCTTCGCCCAGAGCGCGTCGGCCCGCGAGCTGACCTCGCACGGCAGAAGCAGGTACGCGATCACGTTGGTATCGACGACGATCACGCCCGCCCTTCCCGCTTCAGCCGGTCGATGTCCTTGGCGCGGAAGCGTCCCTTGGGGAGCGTGGCACGGAGTGCGCGGGCGCGAGCGAGTCGCTCGGACGGCGACATCCTCCCCGGCAGGAGGACGGTTTCGAGGCAGACGATCGCCTCGCTGTTCAGGCTGCGGCGGTGAGCCTCCGCGGACGCCTTCAAGCGCTCGTAGACTTCATCGGGAATGCTCTTCAACGTGAGCGTCGTCGGCATGGTGGCCTCCAAAGAGACACCATTCTGGTTCCACACGGCTGCTGCGTCAAGGCGACCCGTGCCGAGCCCGACCCCCTCCTGCAGCCCCCGCTACCGCCGCGCGACCTGCGCGAGCTTCACCACCTGCGCCTGCGGCGTCTCGACCTCTCCCTCGACGAGGAAGAACCGCCAGAACACGAGCCCGAACGGCTTCCCCTCGGTGTCGATCCAGTTCGCCACGCCCGGGTCCTCGTGCGCGAGCACGATGCGGAACCTGCCGTCCGCCTCGAGCTTCGTCTGCGCTCGGTTCCGCGACACCGGACGGTTCGCGTAGTCGAGCGTCTGCATGAAGCGGTTCCACAGCGACACGTTGCCCATGCGGCATGTGGGCCAGCGGCCGGTCATCACCAGCGCCTCGTCGGGAGCGAGGAAGTACGGCGCCATCGAGTACGTCGCGTCGAACGCGGCGAGGCCGAAGTCGGCGGGCGGCACGGGCTTCGGGAACTGGTTCGGGATCAGCGACACGAACGCGGGCTGGTTCGGGTTCTTCGCCATCGGCGGCATGCCGAGCGTGCGGCTCCTGACGAACTGCGCGACACGGCGGATGCCGCTCGCGATCGACGCATCCGAGGGCGGCGGCGGTGGTGGCGTGGCAGGCTCCACGACCTCGATCTCGAGCGCTGCGTGACGCTTCGGATCGGCCGACGCCGAGGTCTCGTTCTCGTAGTAGTGCCGCGTGGTGATGCGCGTCGCGTGCGGCTCGAGCGCGAGCCAGTTGCGCGGCGCCGCCGGGCCGCCGAAGCGGATCTCGAAGCGGCCGTCCGCGTCCACGTCGAACTGCGTGTCGTTGATCACGCCGCCGGTGCGCGTCGCCATGCTGCCATCGGCGGTATCGCACTCGACGGTGAAGGAGCAGTACACCGCGCCGTCCATCCGTCCGCGCACGCGGTACACGTAGCGGGGATCGACCGGCGCGTCGTAGTAGATCGCGTCGGCGTTGTCGCCGGTGAACTTGCGCGTCGGGCCGACGATCCGCTGGAAGCGCGGCCGCGTCGCGTCCGTCTCGAAGAACGTCTTGATGCCGCCCTCGACCATGTGCAGGAGCGCGCGGTGCGCGTCGGCGACGTCCGACGGCCCGAGCAGGTTCCACTCGGCGCTCGCCCAGCGACGGTCGATCTCCTGCAGCGTGTCGATCAGCTCGCGGAACGCCTCGCGGCTCTCGGTCCGGATCTCGTCGCTCATGCGGCCACCGTCCTCTCGAGCGCGCGCCCGCGGGCTGCGATCAGTCCTCCAGGGCCACGCCGAAGTGATCGATGTACGGCTTCAGATCGGCGCGCAAGCCCTCCGCCGTGAAGCCCCAGTCCTCGGGTGCGTACCGGTGCGTGCCGAACTTGCCCTTCGGCTTGTCGCGCAGATACGCGCGGATGCGCTCCGCGTGCTCGGCCGTCAGCTCGCGCCCCATCGCCGCGTACGCCTGGCAGACCTCCGCCACGGGGTCGCGCATCAGGCGGTCGAAGCGCACGTCGACGAAGCGATCGCCGAACGGACCGCCCGTGCGCAGCTCGACCGAGTGGTTGAGGCCGTAGGCGAAGCCCGCGAGGATCGCCTGCGCGAGCGTCGCCGCGTCCACCTGCTCGGTCCGCATCCAGTGCACCATCGCGGTGGTGCTCACCGTCGACGGGATGGTCTTCGCGGGGTCGCGGTGCGTCTGGACGATCCAGGCGTCGGGGAACGCCGCGAACAGGTCCTCCATCGTCAGCAGGTGTGCGGGGGTCTTGAGCAGCCAGGTCGTGCGCGGCTCGCCGTGCTGCAGCACCTGCAGGATGCGCCGCTCGAAGTCGTAATTGACGCCGACGTCCATGCTCCAGCCCTCGCCCGGCGCCGCGATCAGCATCCAGTGCGAGCCCGCGAACGACGGCAGGGTGAGGGTCACGCACTCGACGGGCAGGTCCGAGCGCAGCTCGTGGATCGCCGCGAACTCCGGCTGCACGTCGGCCCACATCTCCTGCTCGCACTCGCTCCACGCGAAGCGCTCGCCGCTCGCATCGCCCGGCGCGCGGCGCGGCAGCGGGTGCAGCGCCTCGCAGGCGAGCGGCGCGCGCAGCGCCGGGTCGAGCGACAGCAGCTCGAAGAGGATCGTCGTGCCCGAGCGCGCGGGGCCGGTCACGATCATCGGCGCCCCGACCCTCTCCCGTTCGATCTCCGGATGCGCGTCGATCTCGCGCGTGAGCAGCAGCCGCGTGCGCAGGCCGCGCAGCAGCTCCTGGCGCGTCATGAGGCGCCCGACGACGGTGAGCGGGGCCGCGTCGAGCGCGCGCACGAGGCTCGTGATGCGGTGGCGCCACGCGGGGTCGCCGAAGTCGCCCCGCGGCAGCGCTCCGTCCAGCGAGCGCTCGGCGGCCGCGAGCAGCTCCGGGCCATCGAGCGCCACCAGCCGGCGCGGGTCGCCGCCGACCGGACCCCGCCATCGCGTTCAGCCGTCGCACCCAGTCCGGACGCCGGTAGCGCTCCGCCATCGACAGGATCCCGTTCGCCATCGGTCGAGAATATGTCAGCGCGTGGCCCTCTCGACCAGGAGACTCCTCCATCGCCGGCGCACTCCGGGAGACGTTCGTCGTCGGCGTCGTACGCCCGTGCCCGACCCTCTCGGCGACGGGCGAACGCGGGCCGGTGGCGCGGCGGAACCGAAGCCGCCGGTGTGACGTCCTCGGATGAATCCACGAGCTTGCCCCGTGCCGTAGCCTCCATCATCCTCACGGAGCGCCGCACGGCGCGGAGGGAGCGAGGCCATGCAGGACCATGCGGATTTCTTCTCGGCGGTGACGGCGCTCGGCTCGATCCAGGAGCTCGACGTCGAGTCGGCGCGCCTCCTGTACCGCGTCGAGTGCTCCGGCGAGGACTTCTACAACCTGATCGCGGACCGGATCGGCAACGCGGAAGCGGCCGACCTGCTGCGCAAGAACGCGCGCGAGGAGCGCGGCCACGCCGAGCGCGTGGGCAAGGTGCTGGCGATCAAGCTCGGGCAGGCGAAGTACGAGCCGACCGCCGAGGACACCGCGAAGTACGCGATCCCGCTGCCCGACGAGATCCCCGTCGAGCTCCTGCCGGTGATCGTGCAGGGCGAGATCGACGGCGACCGGGGCTACCAGCAGTGGGCGGACCGCGAGAGCGATCCCGAGGTCCAGCGCCTGCTGCGCCTCAACGGACGCGAGGAGACGCTGCACGGCGAGCGCGTCAGCGCCGTGATGCAGATCCTGACCGCCGCCAAGGCGGTGGGCTGACCGAGCACGACACCGACCTCCCGGGCGCACGCGGCGCGCCGCCCGGGCGATCGGTGTCCGCCATCTCCGAGCGAGCCCGCGAGCTCAGGCCGGGGTGCAGCTGCCGTAGTCGATCTCGCAGTCGCAGTATCCCTCGTCGTCCGGCGTCGACGGCTGGCAGGTCGTGTCGCAGTTGAGGATCGCGTTGCTGCCCTCCTGCGCCATCTGGATGTCGAAGTGGCCGAGGGCGTTGCTCGAGCAGCTCAGCGACACCACCGACAAGCACTGGAACGTGCCGCCGATCACGCCGCAGAGTGGCGGCGCCGCGACGCCGGTCGCCGGGACGCGGGGGCCGAGCGGCTGTGCGGTGGTGCCGCCGCTCGGCGTCACGGCGAGCTCCTTGACGGTCTGGTTGCTCTTCAGCGCCTTGGCGATGCTGCGCCACTTGTTCGCATTGAGCGCCAGCGCCGGCGTGGCGAGCGCCACGGCGGCGAGGATCAGCAGCGCGGTACGCAGGTGGCGGCGGGGGTGGAATTCGGCTTCATCACGAGGTCCTCCTGGAACGGGCCGGAAACGGACTCTTGGTTGCTACTTGGGATGATGGTTAGGCCGCGGATGTAAAGCAGACAAGACACGATTTCCCGCCTCACGGCGGGCACGGGCGGGCGACCGGCGGGATCCCCGTCCCGGGGCACCCCGAATCGAACGTCCCGCCCTGGTCGATCAGCACCGGAACGCTCGCGTCGCGCACCCAGTCCCATAGCGTGTCGTTCAGGTTGCGGCGGCTGGCGAGGTTGTCCGGGTCGGCGACTTGGATGCCGAAGAAGTCGGGGTTTTCCAGCGTCACGTGGTGACAGCAGCGCGGCGCGAACATCCCGACTGAGGCCTGCGAGGTCGCCTCGGTTCCGCCATAGAGCAGCGAACCCGCGGCGATCCCCTCGAGCAGCGGCCGCGTGCCCAGGCCGAACAGCGCGAAAGTCTCGTAGAGCCACGGACCGATGGTGTTGTCCTCGATGTCCATCTGCACGAACGCCGGCACCGTCATGTGGTGCGCGAGCAGGTGCGACGGCCAGCGGCAGACGCCTTCGGGGTCGCCCCCATGCGCGGCGACGCAGTCGTCGTCCGGCACGCCGCCGAACATCGCCCATCCCGCGGTCATCGCCGCCCGCGCCCCGTCGACCTCCGTCTGGTCCACCCCTCCCGCCACGTCGGTCTCGTAGGGCCCGGTGGCGGCATCGCTCACGAGACGGACCCGCGGCGGCGCACCGGCGGCGCCGACGACGATCAGATCGGCCGCCGCCTTGACGTTCAGCGTCGCACCGAACGCCCCCGCCGAGGTTCCGGCGAACAGCACCTCGGTCGCGTCGGCGAGCGATGGCATGGGATCGGTCAAGCAGTCGTCGTCCGGAACGACCCCGCCCGGCTCCTGCAGCGCGCGGATCGCCGCCTCGACGATGTGCGCGCCATGAAACGCGGCGCGGTAGCGCGGGTAGTGCTGCCCGGAGCCCAACGGTAGCGCCGGGGCATCCGACTCCGGCTGGTCGACGGTACGGCGCCCGACCCACAGGTCCGAGCTGCAGTACTTGACCATCACCATGTTGTAGTCGGTGAAGTGGTTGCTCGGGTTGTTGCCGAAGATGCCGACCTTGCCGATCGCCCAGTCCTCCCAGACCGAGCTCATCTTGCGCGCGTCGTACGGCCCCGCCTGCAGGTCGCACCAGCGATCCGCGCACTCTCCCGGGTCGCGGCACACGCCACCGCCCTCGAGCCAGATGATCCACTCGTTGCGCCGCGGATTGATCGTGCCGGGCGAGGTCTCGGGCGGCGCCGGGCGAACGAACAGGACCGCCGGGCTGCCGTCGTTGCAGACCGCGAGTGGATCGGTGAGGCGTACGCGGTGCAGCTCGGAGCCGGAGAAGCTCGCGCACGACGGCGGCGTCGACGACGGCAGCACGAACTGGTCGTCGTGGCACGTCGTCGGCGGCGCGAAGATGCCCTGCCTGAGAAGCGAGGCGGTGTTCAGCGCGGCGTCGGAGCAGTCGGCCGGCGCCACGGACGCCACGCGCCCGACCGCGTAGACCGGGCTGGCCGAGCCGGTGACCACGTCGCGCGCGCCCGGGCCGGCGTCCGCGGGGTCGAACTGCGCGCACATGCGGTTGCCCGCCGCGTCGGTGATGCGGATGCCGACGATGCCCTCGGGCCCGAGAAGCCGCAGCCCGCTGCGGGCGACCCGGATCTCGAGACGCCGCCCGTCCTTGACCACCAGGCGCCGCACCGCCGATGGCGCCGCGGGTGCGCCGCGGTTGTCGTACTTGTAGCGCGGCCCCCCGGCGACGACGGAGAAATCCCTCCAGCCCGGGTCCGACGGAGCGGCTCCCGTGCCGGACGGGACGACGAACACCGCCGCACCCGAGTCGTGCGCACCGAAGATCTCCACCACCGCGCCGTTGCCGGTACCCGCGATCGTCGGATCACCGGGGTTGGTCCCCGGGGACGGAAACGACACCGCCGTATCCCACGACACGAACGACAGCCGCTCCACGCCGGTCGCCGAGCGCGTGATGCGGATGCGCCCGCGCGTGAGCGGGATGTCCACGGCCGCCGCGAGCGCGCCGAATCCGGCGTCCGCGAGCGCAGCTACGATGAGCACCGGCCCCAGAAGGGCGCGCAGGGCAGGACGGGTGCGCAGGGCGGGAAAAGAGCGCGACGAGCGTCGCTTCGGCGTCTTCATGGCCGCAGAGGCTACCGGCCGAGCGAGCACCGCTGCATCGGGCGAACACCCGAGGCGCGAACACCCGAGGCGATGGATCAGCCGTCCGTCTTGCGCACCGCTTCGAGCCAGCCGCGCTCGACGGCGATCAGCGCCAGCTCGGCGCGCGAGCGGATGCCGAGCTTCGCGTAGACCTGCCGCAGGTGGGAGTCGACGGTCTTCGGGCTGACTCGCAGCTCGAGCCCGGCCTCGCGCACCGTCCGTCCGGTGGCGACGAGGGCCGCGACGCGACGCTCCTGCGCCGTCAACGTGTCGTCGATCGTCCCGGAGGGGCGTCGCGCCGGGCTCGCGGCCCCGAGGAGCATCGCGGCCCGCGCCCGCCACGGCTCCGCCCCGAGCTCCGCGAAGATCGCCTGCGCTTCCTCGAGCACCCGCCGCGCGTGGCTTCTGCGGCGGGCGCGGTGCAGGCGCTCGCCCTAGACGAGAAGGGTCCGCGCGCGCTCGAACGGCCACGTGCTCGGCGCGTGCAGCTCGAGCGCGCGCTCGAGCTCGCGCTCGCCACCGTCGGCCGCGACCAGGCCGGCGCAGCGCGCCGCGAGTGCGCGGGCGATGTCGCTGGCGCTGCCCACCGCCTCGTCGGCAAGCGCCGCGGCAGCAGCGCGAGCCTCGTCGAGCCGACCGATCCGTACGTAAGCCTCGACCAGATCGGGGCGCCACGGGATCACCGTCGCGTGCACGAGCCCGATCTCGTCGGAGATCCGTGCGACGAGCGGCTCGAGCGCCTCGACCGCGTCGCGCGCGCGGCCCAGCGAAAGGGCGAGAAAGCCCTCGTTCGCGCGCAGCCAGACGTCCGACGTTCCGCGCGCGCCGTGCGGCGAGAGAGCCCGCACGCGATCGAGGTCGGAGCGCGCCCTCCGCTCGTCACCGCGCGCTGCGCCGAGCCAGGCCCGCGCGAGCAGGCCGCGCTGCAGCGCATCGGTGCTGCCGCTCTCCTCCGCGACGAGCACCGTCTCGTCGGCGAGCCGTTCGCCGGTGCGCCAGTCGCCGATGTCGCAGGCCGCGCGCACCGCGAGGCTCAGCGGGTTCGCGCGCGCCGTCCAGGCCGCCGCGTCGCCGATGTGTGCCAGGATGCCCTCGGCGAGCGCGAGCGCGCGACGCGGCTCGTCCAGCGCGAGCCACACGTCGATCGCCAGCGTGTGCGTGCGCATGCCGACGTTCCAGTCGAGCGGGTCGAGCGCGTCGAGGAGCGGCGCCACCTCTTCCTGCAGCGCGCGCGCTCTCGCGCCGAGCCCGCGGTAGACGCGGGCCGCCGCGAGGCAGGTGAGCACCTGTGCGCGCACCAGCGGAGCGCTCGACGGCTCGACGAGCGTCGCCGCGCGCTCCGCGCGCTCGAGCGCCTCGCGGTAGCGGCCGTCGATCATCGCCGCCAGGGCCGCGTCGGCAGCGACGGTCGCCGCGAGCGCCGGTGTCCCGGCGACCAGCGGCGCACTCGCGATTCCGTCCATGATCCGCAGCGCCTCGCCCGGCCGCGCCAGACCGACCAGCAGGATCGCCCGCGTGTGCTGCGCGCGCAGGTCCACGGCGACCTCGGCGTCGATGGTCGACGCCTCCTCGATGCAGGCCAGCGCCTGCTCGAGCTGGCCCGCCGACACGCGCGCGGCGCTCGCGCGCAGCAGCCGACGCGCGCGCGTGCGCGGCGTGACGCTGAGGGTCGCGGCGCGCTCGTACGCGGGCGCCGCTTCCACGTAGCCGCGGCGCTCGACGGCGCGCAGCGCCGCGTCGTGCAACGCTCGCGCGACCGCGTCGTCCGGACCGTCGCTCGCGTCCGCGAGGTGCCAGGTCGCGCACGATGCCTGGCACGACGGCGAGCGCACGGTGCGCCGACTGGCGCTCCGACGGGCGTGCGACCAGGTGGTACGCGGCGGCGCGCACCAGCGGGTGGCTGAACGTGAGGCGTCCGCCACCGAGGCTCACGAGCCCCGCGTCCTGCGCCGGCGACAGCGCGTCCGGGGAGATCCCGAGCGCGCGGCACGCGGCACGGATGCCTGCGAGGTCCGCGCCGTCGCCAGCGGCCGCGACGACGAGCGCCGCCCGCGCGGGCTGCGGCAGCCTCGCGATGCGGCGTGCGAGGAGGTGCGCGAGGCGGCCAGCCGGACGGAGCGGCGTCTGTACCGGATGACGACCGGAACGCTCCTCGGGGCTCAGGGAGGCCGCGAGCTCGCGCAACGCGAGCGGGTTGCCGGCGGCAGCGTCGAGCACCGCGTCGCACGGTGTGACCGCGAGCCCGAGGCCGGTATCGGCGACGATCGCGCGCGCGGCCGTTCGTTCGACCGGCGCGAGGCGCAGCGCTTGCAGCGCGTCGATGCCGACCGGGGCATGCTCGCCCTCGCGGAGCGCGAGGACCATGGCGACGCGCGTGCCGTCGAGCCGGCGCGCCGCGAACAGCAGGCACTCGGCGGACGCACGGTCGGCCCACTGCGCGTCGTCGATCAGCACCAGCAGGGGGCCACGCTCCGCCGCCGCGCGCAGCAGCGACAGCGTCGCGAGGCACACCGCGAAGCGGTCGCCCTGCGCCGGTGGCCCGAGCGCGAGCGCCCCGAGCAGCGCCGCACGCTGCGGCTCGGGCAGGTCGCCGGTCGTGCCGAGCAGCGGCTCGAGCAGCGCGTGCAGGACGGCGAACGGAAGCCTGCCCTCGGCCTCGGTGCAGCTCGCGGCGAGCGTCGTGCCGACGTGGCGCGCGCGCGCCGCAGCGAGCAACGCGGTCTTGCCGATGCCCGCCTCGCCGCGCAGCACCAGTGCTTCGCCGCGCCCGTCGCCTGCGGCGTCGATCAGGCCCGAGAGACGCTCCTGCTCGGCTGTGCGACCGCGGAGGACGGGCGCGTCGGTCTCGCCCGGAGCCGTCCCACCCTGCTGCTCTGCGCTCATCCCCGGGCTCCGGTGGGCTGCGCCGCGAGGGCCGCGAGCGCCCTCGGCGCGCCCTGCCGCCCAAGCATCCTGTCGTCGCCGCGAACGGGCACTCTGGCTGTCGCCTAACGCGTCGGCTCGCGGGGTGCCAACCGTCCCGAGCCCGCCGCACGATCCGGCGGAACGCGCCCTACGCCGACCGGTACTCGTGCCATATCGTCGCCGCGATCAGCGTCAGAACGGCGAGCGTCGCCCATGGCCCGACGACGTGCGCGGCCGATGCGCAGACGATCCCCACCACCACCGGAAGGAGGACCAGCGAGCCGACGCGCTCGCCCCGGAGCAGCGCGAACAGCGCCGCGAGCGCTCCCGACACGACGGCGCCGAGAGTGAAGTGGAGCGCAACCTGCCGCATGGTCCAGCCGGAAGATCGGCATTCCCGACGCCGCTCTGTACCCCGCGGGCGCCGAGCCTGGAGCGGACCACGCCGATGCGGCAAGCTCCGGAACGGGAGGAACCACATGCCGTTCGACATCATCGACGCCTGGGCCCAGCATCCGACGCTGCGTCACATCACCGACCCGATCTTCGAATCGCTGCGCCGCTGGACCAGGTCGGAAGCCCCCGCCGAGGAGCCGCCGGTGGCGCAGACCACGGCGCTCATGGACGCGGCGGGCGTCGGACGCGCGCTGATCAGCGCCTGGGTGGCCCCGCGCAACGTCATGATCTCGAACGACGAGGTCGCGTCGTTCGTGGCGCAGGCGCCGGACCGGCTGATCGGCGTCGGCTCGGTCGACATCGCGAAGCCGATGGCGGCGGTCCGGGAGATCCGCCGCTGCGTGAACGAGCTCGGCTTCAAGGCGATCCGCGTCCTGCCGTGGCTATGGGAGGCGCCGCCGACCGACCGGCGCTTCTACCCGGTGTACACCGCGTGCTGCGACCTCGGCGTGCCGTTCTGCACGCAGATCGGCCACACCGGGCCGCTCATGCCCTCCGAGGTGGGGCGTCCGATCCACCTCGACCAGGTGTTGATCGACTTCCCGGAGCTGGTCGTGGTCGGCGGGCACATCGGCTACCCGTGGACCGACGAGGCGATCGCGGTCGCCGACAAGCACCGGAACTTCTTCATCGACACCTCGGCGTACACAGCGCGCCGCTATCCGCCCGCGCTGGTCGAGTACCTGCGCGGACGCGGGCGGAAGAAGATCCTGTTCGGCACGAACTACCCGATGATCACGCCGGCACAGGCGTTGACGGGCCTCGACGCGCTCGGCCTCGACGACGAGACCTCGGCGCTCTTCCTGGCCGGCAACGCGCGGCGCGTGTTCGCGCTGAGCTGACGTTCGCACCGGCCTGGCCCGCCTCACTTCGCGCGAACGCGGTTGTTCTTCGGATTGTGCTCCAGCTCGGCGAGCCCGAGCGCCTCCATCAGCGGCGGCACGTAGACGCCGAAGCGACCTCGCAGACCCTTCTTGAGGCCGTACCACCCGCCGCCCGGGTTCTTCGGCGAGCGGCCCCACGCCTCGACCGTGCCCTCCTTCGCCGGCTTCTGCTCGTCGGCACCGCCGAGCTCGACCCAGTCGCCGGCCTTCTTCAGCATCGCGTGCAGGTCGTCGACGCAGCGCGCGTCGTAGTGCAGCACGGTCTTGCCGACGGTGTAGACGAGGATCTTCTTCCCGTCCTTCTCGTCGGTGTGCATGGTGAATTCCGCCGTGCCGGGCGGTGTCTCGAGACGCCACGGGTCGTCCTTCGTGCGTTCGAGCGTCGTCGGCATCGTTCGGCTCCTCCCGCTCATTCCATCGTGCCGCGGCCGGCGCGCGCGCACCAGCGCCGGAACTCGGCGATCTCTTCCCCGTCGTACGGGGTTCCGTCCGCGTGCAGCAGGTCGTGGTGCCAGCCGCCGTCGGCGTAGAGACGCTCGAACGCAGGCCAAGGCAGGTGCGTCTGCGTGCGGCCCTTGACGAGGCCCCAGTGGAAGCAGCCGATCCGCCGCTCGGCGAACCACGGCAGATGCGAGGCGGCACGCGAGCCGAGCCCGCGCGCGAGCCACTCGGTGCACAGGATCGGGCGTCCCTCCGCACGCAGCAGCTCGACCTGCGCCGCGACCAGCTCGACCGGCAGGTAGCTGTGAAAGCTCGCGACGTCCGACATCGCGACCAGATCCGTCTCGCGCTCCTGCCACTGGAGGCTCCACACGCCCGAGGTGAGCGGCTGCGACGGAGCGGCGGAGCGCGCCCAGGCGAAGCACGCGCGCGCCAGATCCATGCTGTGCGGCCACAGCGGATCAGCCGCGTCGGGCGCGACCTTCCGGGTGAACACGAAGTCGTTGCCGGGCTCGTTGTAGAGGTCCCACGCGACGATGCGCGCGTCGTCGCGGAAGTGCCCGACGACGTCGCGCACGTAGCGCTCGAGGTCCGGCCAGCGCGCGCGGTCGCGCACCACCGCCCGCCCCGGGCTCGCCGCCGCACCGCTGTTGTGCACGCCGGGGATCGGGTCGTCCTGGCGTCCGAGGTACGGCTCGCGGCCCGAGAATGCGCAGTCGTCGAACGGGCAGAGCATCACGCGAATCCCGCTCCGCGCCGCAACGCCGAGGAAACGATCGATGCGCGCGCGCAGCCCGGCCGGATCGTCCTGCCACACGAGGTACTGCAGGTTCGTCCGCAGCGCGTTCAGCCCGATGTCGCGCGCCCACGCGAGCTCCTGCTCGATCGTTGCGAGGTCGAAGGACTCGGCCTGCCACAGCTCGGTCCAGTTCACCGCCGTGCGCGGGAGGTAGTTGAAGCCGACCAGCCAGCCCTCGCGCGCCAGCCAGTCGCACGCCCGCTCGACGGACCACTGCCCTGCCATCACGTCGATCACCTCCCGTCGCGCGAGCCGCTGCGCGGATGTGCCGGCCACGACGATCGCACGGCGCGACCCTACCACGTGTCGATGCAGCTCCGCTTCTTCCCGGTGCGCGGCCAGGTCGTTCCCGGCCACGACGCGAACGCGCCCGCGACGCGCGCCCGCGACTCCGCCGGGTCGATCACCTCGTCGATCTCGAAGTGGCTCGCGGTGTTGGTGGCCTTGCCGCGCTCGTAGGCGCGCGCGACCATGTCGTCGAAGACGCGCTTCCGCTCCTTCGCGTCGGCGATCGCCTCGAGCTCCTTCCGGAAGCCGAGCTTGACCGCCCCCTCGAGGCCCATGCCGCCGAACTCGCCGGTCGGCCACGACACGGTAAACAGCGGCGCCTTGTGGCTGCCGCCCGCCATCGCCTGCGCCCCGAGGCCGTAGGACTTGCGCAGCACGATCGTCGCCGTCGGCACGGTCATGCTCGCGCCGACGACGAAGAGGCGCGAGCAGTGCCGCACCAGCGCCGTCTTCTCGATCTCCGGTCCGACCATGATGCCCGGCGTGTCGCACAGGAAGAGCACCGGCAGGTCGTACGCGTCGCAGAGCTGCAGGAAGCGCGCGGCCTTGTCGGCGCCGGGGCTGTCGATCGCACCGGCGAGGTGCTTCGGGTCGTTCGCGACGATGCCGAGCGGACGCCCCTCGATGCGCGCCAGCGCCGTGACCATGCCGGGACCGAAGCCGCGGCGCAGCTCGAGCACGGAGCCGGTGTCGGCGAGCGTCGCGAGCACGTCGCGCACCTCGTAGACGCGCAGCCGGTTCTCCGGAATCACGTGCCGCAGCGCACGCTGGTCGGCGACGTCCCAGCGCGAAAGCCGGCCCTGGAAGTACGACAGGTACTGCTTCGCGACGCGCACGCCTTCGGCCTCGTCCGCCACCGCGACGTCGACGACGCCGTTCGGCACCTGCACCGACATCGGCCCGACCTCCTCCGGCCGGAACACGCCGAGCCCGCCGCCCTCGATCATCGCCGGGCCGCCCATGCCGATGTTCGAGCCCGCCGCCGCGATCACGACGTCGCAGCAGCCGAGCAGTGCCGCGTTGCCGGCGAAGCATCGTCCGGAGTTGATGCCGACCAGCGGCACGAGGCCCGACAGCTTCGCGAACAGGTGGAACGCCATGCAGTCGAGGCCCGCGACGCCCTGCACGTCGGTGTCGCCCGGACGCCCGCCGCCGCCCTCGGTGAAGAAGACCACCGGCACGCGGAGCCGCTCCGCGACCTCGAACAGGCGGTCCTTCTTCTTGTGGTTCTGCATGCCCTGCGTGCCGGCGAGGACCGTGTAGTCGTACGCCAGCACCGCGCACTGCGTGCGCGCCTCATCGAACAGCTCGCCGTTCACGCGGCCGAGCCCGGCGACGAGGCCGTCGGCCGGCGTGCGCGCGATCAGCTCCTCGACCGGACGCCGCGTGCGCTGCGCCGCGATCACATACGAGCCGTACTCGACGAAGGTGCCGGGATCGCAGAGGTCGTCGACGTTCTCGCGCGCGGTGCGCTGTCCGGTCTTCTTGCGGCGCGCGACGGCGTCGGGGCGCGACGCGTCGAGCTTGACGGCGTGGCGCGCGAGGACTTCCGCGAGGTCGGGACGGATGCGGTCGGGATCGTGCGCCTCCGCTGCGCTCGCCGCTTCCACCGCGACGTCCGCGGGCGCGAGGACGACGAGCACCGCGCCGGCCGGCACGGTGTCGTTCTGGTCGACGACCAGACGCTCGACGACGCCGCTCGCCGGCGCCTGCACGACGTGCTCCATCTTCATCGCGCTCATCACGAGCAGCGCCTGCCCCTCGCGCACCACGTCGCCCGTCGCGACCTCGAGCCCGACGATCGTGCCCTGCAGCGGAGCGCGAACGGCGATCATCCCGTCGGGCACGCCGACGTCGTGCGCGACCGGCACGGTCGCGACGCTCGCGGACTCGACCGCGCCGCCGCGTCCCGCGCCGAGCGGTGAGCCCGCGTCCTTGCCGTACGCGAGCACCGCGAGCGGATCGTCGCGGTCGACCTTCGCACCCGCGCGCGGCGCGTGCGGCGCCGGTGTTGCGGGATCGACGGTGCTGATCGCCGCGTCCTCGTCCGCGCGCACGAGATCCGCCGCGTTCTGCTCGACGAACGTCGTGTCGATGCGATTCGCGAGGAACCTCTCCGACAGCACGAGGCGCCTCAGGAACGGCACGTTGGTCGCGAGCCCCTCGATCTCGAGCTCCGACAGCGCACGCGCGGCGCGTGTCACCGTGTCGACGAACGGACCGGTCGAGTGCACGACGAGCTTCAGCAGCAGCGAGTCGAAGCCGGGGTGCGTGTGCATGCCGGCGTACGCGGCGGTATCGACGCGCACGCCGGGGCCGGACGGCAGGTTCAGCGCGGTGATCGTGCCGCCGGTCGGGCGCGCGCCGCCGTCCGCGGTCATCACCTCGGTGTTCACGCGGAGCTGCAGCGCGAAGCCGCGCGGCGAGGCGACCTGGTCCTGCGCGAGCTGCAGGTCGCGCAGCGTGGCTCCGTCTGCGATCGCCAGCTGCGCGCGCACGAGGTCGATGCCGAGGATCTCTTCGGTGATCGTGTGCTCGACCTGCAGGCGAGGGTTCGCCTCGATGAACGCGTAGCTCACGTCGCCCGACGCCGACGCGTCGGCGTCGACCAGGAACTCGAACGTGCCGGCGCTCCGGAACCCGACCTCCTGCGCCAGGCGCACGGCATCGGCCGCGAGCCGCGTGCGCACGCGCGGGGACAGGCTCGGACACGGCGCCAGCTCGACGATCTTCTGGTGCCGGCGCTGGATGCTGCACTCGCGCTCGCCGAGCTGCACGAGGCCGCCGGCGCCGTCGCCGAGGATCTGGACCTCGACGTGTCGCGCGCGCCCGAACAGCTCCTCGACGTAGACGTCGCCGTTGCCGAACGCCGCACGCGCCTCCGACTGGCAGCGCGGATACGCGTCGCGGAGCTCCGCGACGCTGCGCGCGACGCGCATGCCGCGCCCGCCGCCGCCCGCGATCGCCTTCAGGACGACGGCGCCGCTCTTTCCGAGCCCGGAGAGAAACGCCTCGGCCTCCTCCAGCGTCACCGGGCCCTTCGACGCCGGCAGCACCGGCACGCCGCAGCGCTGCGCGAGCGAGCGTGCGCGCACCTTGTCGCCGAGGATCTCGAGCGTCTCGACGGTGGGCCCGACGAACGCCACGCCGGCGTCGACGCAGGCGCGCGCGAAGGCCGGGTTCTCGGACAGGAAGCCATAGCCGGGGTGGATCGCGTCGCAGCCCGTATCGGCCGCGGCAGCGAGCATCTGCGCGACGTCGAGGTACGGCGCGGCCCCGCTGCCGCTCAGGCCGTACGCCTCCGGCGCCCGGCGCACGTGCATCGCGCCGACCTCGTCGTCGGCGTACACCGCGACCGCCCGAATGCCGGCATCGCTCGCCGCGCGCAGGATGCGCACGGCGATCTCGCCACGGTTGGCGACCAGGAGCTTGTGCATTGGGGGCGGGGTCCTCCGATCTCGACGTCGAGCGGTGACGCTACGATGCCGGATCCCTCGCCGGCAACTCGTCCACCGGTCAGTGTCCTCCGGTCAGTGTCCTCCGCTCAGGGTCCTGCGCTCAGCGTCCCGCGCTCGCCACGGGCTCGCGGAACAGCGCCTCCATGCGCTGCTGCATGTCGAGCGCCGGATGGAACTCGCCGCGCGTCCGCGTCCGCGCCGGGTCGACGTTCCACACCGCGTGCGGCGTTCCGGGTGCGATGGTGATCGCGTCCCCCGCGCGCAGCACCAGCACGCGGCCCGCGATCCGCACGTTGAGCGTGCCGGCGAGCACCTCGAGGTGCTCGGACTGCGCGTCGTGCACGTGGTCGTCCGGCGGCGACGCGACCACGTCGGTGAGGATCTCGAAGCGGAACGACTCGCCGAGCGGGTCGGTCGCCTCCTCGAGCACCACCAGCCGGTCGCCCGTCCGGGGATGCAGCAGCAGCTTCGCGGTGTCGTGCGCCATCGTCGTCGTCCTCCTTCGTGTCCCGCGGATAGCCTGGTCCTGCTGCCAGCGTGCTGTCAGGAGAGATGCAGCCGCCGCGCATTCCCCTCGGACGCTCCCCGGGGCGAACGCTTCACCGTGCGAGGACGGCGCGCAGCACGTCTTCCGGCGCACGGCCGGCAACCGGCGCGAAGGTCTCGTCGAGAAACTCGACCTCGCGGATCCGGTCGAGGCGGAAGAAGCGCAGGTCGTCGCGCAGCTCGCACCACGCGCCGACCAGCCAGACCGGGCCGTAGAACCACAGCGTGATCGGCTGCACGCGGCGCCGCGTCTCGGCGCCGCGCTCGTCGCGATAGCGAAAGCGAACCTTGCGCCGCCCGCGCACCGCCGCGCGCAGCGCGGCGAGGTCGAACGCGAGCGCCGGCCGGCGCCGGTCCACCGGCGCCCACAGCGTCGCGTCGGCGAGCACGTGCCGGAGGTGCGCCGGTAGCGCCGGCTCGATGCGCGCCAGCGCCGCCTCGGCCGAGCGCGCCATCTCCGCGTCGCTCCAGCCCTGCACGATGCGCGCGCCGAGCACGAGCGCCTCGAGCTCGTCCTCGCGGAACATGAGCGCCGGCAGGTCGTAGCCCGGGCGCAGCGAGTAGCCGACGCCGGCCTCGCCGTCGATCGGCACGCGGCTCGCGATCAGCGCCTGCACGTCGCGGTAGATCGTGCGCTCGCTGACCTCGAGCCGCTCCGCGAGGTCGCGCGCCTTCACGACCTTCCGCCGCCGCAGCAGCTGGATGATCTCGAACAGACGCTCTGCCCGGCGCACGGGGCGTCTTTGCCTTTTCTTCGCCCGACCGTCAAGGACGATCTACTTGGCGAGCGCATCGAGGAGCTCCGCGCAGGTCGCCCGGGGCCCTCGATGGACCCGGCCCCGTGCGCGGCGCCGGCGACGCGGCTCCCCGCGGGCGACCCGCCGTCGCAGGACGCCCGGTCGACGGGCTCAGTCGAGCGGCTTCGCGGCCCGGAAGCGGAGCCGCACGTAGTCGGCAGTCCAGCGGCCGCTCGCGTCGCACAGCTTCGGACGCAGCGCCTCCTGCACCTCGGCGAGGAACGCGGGACGCTCTCCCGCGGGCAGAGCGGTGCTGAAGCTCTCCGCGAAGGTCTCGAGCCAGCCCGTGACGTCGCCCGCAAGCGCCGTCGGTCGCGGGATCAGCGCGCTCGACTGCACGACGAAGCCGCGCGCCTCGAGCCGTGCGCGGTACTCCGTGGCAGTCGGGAAGTACCACGGGTTCACCGCGCGTGCGTCGTGCCCGCGGCGCGCGAGCGCGGCCGACAGTGCGGCGACGATCGTCGCGACGCAGCCGTCGCCGCCCATCTCGCCGACGAAGCGTCCGCCCGGTGCGAGCGCCCGCCACACGCCCTCGATCACACGGTCGGCGCGCTTCATCCAGTGCAGCGCCGCGTTCGAGAACACCGCGTCGAACTCGTCGTCGAAGGTGAGATCCTCGCCGCTCCCGACGTGCGCATCGAGGCCGCGCGCGCGCGCCGCCGCGATCTGTGCAGCGCTCGCATCGACGCCGACCACCCGGCAACCCAGACCGACCAGCTTCTCGGTCAGCGCACCATCGCCGCAGCCGAGGTCGAGGATGCGCTCGCCGGCCCGCGGTGCCAGCAACTCGACGACCGGTGCACCCAGATCGGAGACGAAACGTGCGTTGCGCGCGTAACGCTCGGGGTCCCATGTCTGCACGGCCGTCACGAGAGGCAGCGCTACCATCGCGCCGTCCCCGACAACAAGAGTTCGCAGGTGGCCACGTCCGCACGGTCGTGGGATGCGTGCGGGCTTCGAGAGGGTGGTCGCGCGGGCCGTGAATCGACCCACGGCGGAGAGCCGGGCGTGGTCTCCGTCGGCCCCGAGAAGTCGTTGCCGGCCCCCGGCGCGCGTTGATAGCGTCGGGACGTGCAGCCGCACGCCCCCACCGATCGCGCCGGCCGGCCCACCCCTCGCCTTTCGTCGAGCGCATCCTTCGCGGCGCGGCCACCCGCTCATCGGGCCGCCGGGGCCGGTGCTCGTCGTGTCGCGAGAGCGTGATCTCTGGGGCACTCCCGTCGCCGTCTTCGCGGCCAGCAACCTGCTGATCGGTGCATGGATGCTGGTGAGCCCGGCGCACTGGTACTGGAACCTGCCGGCGAACGTCCCGGGCTCGGGCCCGCTGAACGAGCACTTCGTGCGCGACGTGGGCTGTATCTTCTTCCTGCTCGGCGCGGCGCTGGCGGTGGCCGTCGTGCGGCCGCACTGGCGCGTTCCCGCGATGTCGGCGGCGTCGGCGTTCTACGTCGCGCACGCGCTGGTCCACGTGCTCGACACGGCGCGTGGCCTCTTTCCGCCCGGTCACTGGCGGTACGACGTGCTCGGCGTCTACCTGGCGACGCTCGTGCTCGTCCTGACGACGATCCTGCTGGCGCGATCGCGGTCGCGGACCCACGCGGGCTCCTGAGAAGGGCCTTCGTGGAGCGTCTGCTCGCCCTCCTGGCGACACCGGTGCTGGCGGTCCTGCCGCTGCTGGCGTTCGTCCATTCCCAGACGCACGTGGATCCGCATGCGCCGCACGGCGACCATCGCCCACACCGTGGCGGTGACGTGGTGATGCTCGGCGACGTGCACGTCGAGGTGGTCCGGACCGACGCGGTGGTGCACCTCTATCTCAGCGATCCGGTACGCCGGCCGCTTCCTCCCGGCGAAGGGAGAGCCGTGCACGCGGACGGGTCGAGCACACCGCTGGCGACCGAGGGCGACCACCTGGTCGCGCGGGGGCGGGCGGCGCGATTCGCCGAGCACTACGAGATCGTACCTGCCAGCGGCGCACCGCTCGTCGTGCCGGCGCCGCCGTGAGCTCGTGTGCGCCCGACCTCGCGAGCCGACGGCTCGTGCACGAGCGTGCAGCGAGCGGTCGACGGCCACGCGCGGCTCAACGACGAAGCTCGATGACGGTGAAAGGTCCGAAGCGCGTCCGGACCTCTCCGGTCTCCCGCACCGCGCGTGCCAGCGAAGGGATCTGATCGAGACGCACACGCATCCAGGTCTCCGGTCCCTCGAGCACCACCCAGCGGACGTTACCCGCGAGGATTCGACGGCCGATCTCGGCGTCCCATTCGGCGAACCCGGGGGCACCCGGCGCCGGGAAGGTGAGGCCAGGGTGGAACCAGAGCGAGGGTGACAGCGAAGGACGACCGCTGAGCGCGTAGAGGATCGACGAGTCGCCCAGGAGGAAGAAGTCTTCGCCGCGCTCGCGCAGGAACGAGACCAGGCGATCCAGATCAGGTGCGGTGACGCCGCTGCGGCGCGGTGTCTGGAGCCGGAGAAACGAGAGCTCACGGGTCGCCGGCCTCGCCGCGAGGGCCGGGAGAAACACGAGGTCGTTCACCATCCGCGGGGCGTTCACCCGGGCGGTGAAGCTCCAGACGTCCAGCCCGAGCACCAGCATGCAGATCGCGCCGAGCCCCGCTTCGGCTCCCCGGCGCAACCCCGCCGGCAGCAGGGTTCGCGCCGCCTGGTGCGTCAAGCCAAGAGCCAGGAAGAAGTACGGGCACCCGTTGGCAGGGTGATTCTTCGTGTTGGCGAGAAAGAGGAGGCAGGTCGCCAGCAGGGCGAGCGCCAGGACGAGCGCCAGCAGCGCGGTGCGGTGCAGCCCGCCGCCTCGACCGAGCAGCCGCTGCCGAGCGTGGCGCGCCGCCACCACGGCCAGCAGAGCGATGCCGGCCACCGCCGCCACCTGCGACGACAGCATGAAGGCGAGGCTCCGCGCCATGCGATCCACGCGGACTTCTCGCGCGACACCCGTGTCGATCGGGAGCCACAGCAGACCGTTCGCGGCCATCGCGGGGTCGACGCCAAGGGCGAGCCCGAGGGCCACGAGGGCGCCGAGGCTCGCGAGCAGTCCCGCCGCCCCCCCGACGAGAACGCGTCTCGCCTGCGCCAGATCGCGCGGCGCGAGCAACGCCACGGCCAGCAGCGCCAGCGAGCCGAAGAGCACCACGTTCTGCTTCGCGAGAAACGCCGCGACGAGGGTCGGCGGCACGAGCGCCGCGAGTGCGAGCGTATGCCCCGGCGAGACCACCGTGCACGCGCGCAGCAACAGCAGCAGCGCCAGCAGCAAGAAGAAGAATGCGTGCTGCTCGAGGTACGGTGTGCCGATCGGCGGATAGAGCAGCACGCCGCTGGCGAGCGCGTAGGCGACCGCCGGAAGCAGCGGGGTGGCGAACGTGCGCAACACGAGGAAGACGGTCACGCAGAACAGGCCGTTGACGATCGCGGCGTGCAAGCAGTAGGCGAGCCACGTCGGGCCGAGCAGCGCGAACAGTGGCGCCTGCATGACGATCGGGGTGACACCGCTCGGGGTCGAGAAATCGCGGTACGGCACCTGACCGGACAGGATGCGCCACGCGCCGTCGAAGACGATCGACTGGTCGAGCGGCATGAAGCCCAGACGGCCGAAATGGAGCACGAGCGCCGCCCCGCCGGCGAGCAGCACGAGTGCCGCGACTGCGTCGCCCGCGATCGGCGGGCGCGTTCCCGCGGACGGCCGGGAGCGCATCACGTGGCGGACTCGAGGAGCTTCTCCTCCACGCAAGCGGCCCAGCGCTCGTTGATCATCGGTCCCGGGTGCCCCTCCCCCGGGACGCGCGCCGTCGCCGGAATCGGTACCACGCAGTCGGCATACCCGACGTGCGCGCGATCGAAGAAGCGGATGTACTCCGCCCGTTTGCGCGGCGAGGCCTGCAGCAGGAGCACGTCGAAGCGAACCCCGTGGCGGGCACACAGATCGCGCATCGCGAGGATCAGCGCCTCGATCACGCGGCGCTTCTCGGCAACCCTCGGCCCCGCGGTACGTGCGAGCAGGACGTCTTCGAGCAGGGCAACCGTCGCCAGCCGGCCGCGCAGGGGCAGCGCCGGGTAGGGCTCCGGCGCATGCCGCTCGAGCATCCCGTCGTCGCGCAACGTTGCGTAGGGCAGAGCGACACCCCCCTGACGAGAGAAGCGCTCCAGCATGCCGAGCCAGCGGGTCTCCGCGACGTTGCGCTCCTCGTGCGACTGGTGGAGTGCGTAGATGACCCGTGTCGGCCGCGCGCCCGCAGCGAGCATCTCCTCGAGCAGCAGCAACGCCTGGTACGTCCCGTACGCCTTGACCGCCCGATTGACGAAGTGCAGCTCGGGATGGCGCTCCTGCAGATGCCAGAGCATGGTTTCGTCATCGGAGATGGCCCAGCCGAACGCGAACGAGCAGCCGACGACGAGCACCTCCGGCTGCCCCGCCGCGGGTGCGGCGGCGGTCACACGCGAGCCGTCGGGCGCGATCGTCGTCAGGATGGACGGCGCGCCCGGTGCGTACGGCGGGATAACGTAGCGCCCCGGGATCGGGCTCCACCCACGAACCGGATGGGGCGCATGCATGATGGGCTCGTTCGGGTTCGCGGCGGACTCGTCCTTCGGCCGTACGCCGGCGATCCGTGCAGCCGCCTCCATCGCCGCCACGGAGAGCACGAGGCTCAGGGCGATGCGCGCCAGGCGACGGGCACGCCTGGACGACGACGACGGCGGGGGCGCAACCAGAGCGATCCTCATGGCTTGGGACTCGAGCGTGAACGGTCGACCGCAGGTTCTGTAGGGCGGCGCCCGAGCCGATGTCAACGTGGCGTCCGCCGACGGAGCGCGTGGCGGTGGCCCGGGAGATGCGACGACACGTCGGCGAAGACCCCGTTCGCGATCGCGTTGCCCTGCGCGCCGGTGTCGAGAATCGAGCGCCACGCCGCCGACGACGCGCAGGTCACGCGCGACAAGAAGATTGCGGGCAACCTGATCGAGTCGCTCGAGCTTCCCTGGGGGAGACGCGGGCGGCTGCGTTGCGTACGGCGACTAGCCGACCCGTGCGGGCGAGCCTCCGGTGCCACCGGCTCCCAGGCGCGCGCGCACCGAGTCGAGATCGCCGAGACCCGTGGCGGCGGCGCCGCCGCCCTTGATCACCTCGAGCGGGTCGCGCATGTCGTCGACGTAGCCGAGCGCGTACGCGCCGCGCGCGTAGCCGATCAGTCGCAGCAGGTCGTCGGGCAGCGTGCGCGCGATCTCGAACGGCACCGCGAGGTACTGGTTCTCCTCCTGCCGGAGCCACGAGCGGTTGTACGTGATGTTGATGCCGGCGCGGACCTCGTTCGAGCGGTTCGCACCGCCGCCGTGGTAGACGCTGCCGCTGTAGACCAGCACCGAGCCCTTGCGCATCTCGGCCGGCACGGTGTCGTCTTGCGTGAACTCGAGCCGGTCCGCGAGCCGGTTGCTCCCCGGCACGACGCGCGTGGCGCCGTTCTCCTCGGTGAAGTCGGTCATCGCCCAGATGGTGTTGCACTGCACGTCGTAGCCCTGCGGGAACGGGAAGAAGTCGAACGCCCACTGGTCGCGGTGGATCACCTGCGCGGGCTCGCCCGGCCCGATCGCGATCACCTGCGTCAGGTGCAGCTGGAAGCTCGTGCCGTCCTTCAGCAGCTCATGCGCGGCGCCGAGCACGAGCGGGTGCATCACGAGCTCGCGGCACGTCTTCGAGCGCGCGACGAGCCCGCCGGTGCGCCGTGTGCGCCGGCCGCTGAACTCGTCGGGACCACACGGCGTCGCGTCGAGCCAGGGGGCGAGCTCGGTGCGCACGTCGTCCATGACCGACGGCGTCACCGCGTCGTCGACGACCACGGCGCCGTCGCGCGCGACGATCGCCGCGACCGCAGAGGCGTCCGCCGAAGCGGGAAGATGCTCGATGCCCATCGCTGTTCTCCTGGCCACCGTACGGTGCCGATCAGCAAGCCCAGAAATCCGATCGCGACGGCGATCTGCCGCCAGCGGAACACCTCGAGCCAGGCCGCGCGGTGGACCTCCCAGTCCGCGGGCGGGGACGCCGCCGACCACGTGTGCATCAGCTCGTTGATCGGCATCGAGCGGGTCAGCATGACGCCGGCGTCGCCGAGCAGCCCGAGCAACGCCACCACGAACCAGACCCGGCCCGGTCCGCTGCGCACCACGAGCAGGACGGTCCAGGCGAGGGTGGCGACGTAGACCAGCGGCAGGTTGCGCCGCATCACGTCGTCGATGGCGTTGCGCAGCTCGACGTACGCCGGGCCGCCGAGCGCGCGCTGCGCGTCGCCGAGGCCGACCGCGTAGAACAGGTGCTGGCTCGCGAGCAGCGCCCACAGCACGACGCCGACGATCGGAATCCAACGTCCGCTCACGACGACCTCCCCGTGCGTCGCGGGGCACGACGCACGCGTTGCAGCGGCGCCACGCGCGGCCCCC